>WNFU01000624.1_pt1 | contig 75038 bp, 73 predicted proteins | sample 5400121 | NCBI WGS metagenome assembly WNFU01 (sample SAMN13153360, study PRJNA577476) | soil metagenome | isolation source: 100 cm soil or saprolite under grassland replicate 1 | place: USA:California | collected 2016-06-15
CGGCCAGATACGCGAAGACGTGTTGCTGGCTGCCATTGAGGCGGCCGAGCACGTGGCCCGCGGGCGGATCGAAGGGCTGACACCCCACTTCCGCCGCCCACTCACAGGGCGCAGCACGCAGCGCCAGGGCGACGAGCTGGACCCCGGCCGGCCAGCCCTCCACGTACGCGCCAACCGCCTGAACCTCATCCGGTGTGAGTGCCAGATCGCTTGCCGCGAAGAAGGCCTGGATTTCGTCGGGCGTGAAGCGGAGGTCGGCGGCGCGCAGCTCGATGAGAGAGCGATGCGCCCGTAAACGCGCCAAGGGTAGTGGCGGATCGGCGCGGCTGCTGATCGCCAGGCACGCCTGATTCGGCAGGTGCTCCAGCAGGAAGGCCACGGCAGTATGAACCGCTGGCGCGCTGATCAGGTGATAGTCGTCCAGCACCAGCACCACATCGCGGTCGCTCGCGGCCATTGCGTTCAGCAGCTGAGTGAGCACCGTCTCGCCGGTGGCGCCGATCGGATCGATCGGCGCTAGCGCGACTCCATCCGGTCCCTCCGGCGTGAGCGCCTGCGCCAGCGCCGTGACGAGGTAGGCCAGGAAGCGAGCCGGGTCGTTGTCGCTTTGGTCCAGCGCCAGCCAGGCTACTGCCGTACCGCGCTGCTCGATGAGCGCATGGCACCAGGTCGCGAGCAGAGTGGTCTTGCCAAAGCCGGCCGGCGCGGAGAGAAGCAGGAGGCGCTTCCCCGGCGCAGTGGGTATCAACGCCAACAATCGCTCGCGCGGGAGTGTATGGGCGCGCGGCGGCGGCACATCCAGCTTGGTCTGGAGCAGTGGAGTTCCTTCCAGCTGCATGGCGGCATCCTATAGCATACAATCATCCAGCGTGAGTATATATCGCCGTTGGGCTATCAGTGTGGAGGAGCGACAACCGAATGTGAAGATCTGATCGCCGAGCACCGCAGTCCGCCGACGGCATACTGCCGACCGCACTGGTACACTCTAACCCGAAGTCTAACTTTCGATAGGTGACGGCGAGGTGGGTTTACGACTATGTTGGATATGGACAATGACTCGGTATCCGTGGCACAGACGCCACTGCGAGGTACCCTATGCTCAACCACCTCCGTCAGCACATCGCCGCGACGCTGGAGCAAGCGCGCAGCGCTACACTGGCGACCAGCGGCCCGGCCGGGCTGCAAGCCCAGGTGGTGCCGTGCGTGGCCAGCGGTATCCAGCTTTACCTGCTGCTGCCATGCACCTCGGATCACCTGCTGAACCTCGAACACGACCCGGCAGTGGTCGTGACGACGGCCGAGTGGCAGCTCTCCGGGCGCGGGCGCGTCGTGACGGAAGCGGAATGCGCCGCTGCGCTGCTGCTGCTCAAGGCACCCGATTCACCCTGGAGCGTGGTGATCGAGGTACAGCCGAGGCGCGTGTCGATCGCACAGCGCGAGGGCTGGGGCGCCGCTGAGACAATCGATTTGGAGTAGTACGCCTATATTATCCACCCAAAGCACAATCATCCGCAGCGAGCATGCGGGGTTGGCGGTGTACCAACTCGGCATCGGCGAACCGCTGCGGAAATGGGCTATTTCGTTCTGTTGAATGGCAGACGGAGAACCAACGACAAATCGCATTCGTCGCTGAGCTCGTCCATCCCATGCGCGATATTCTCCTCAAAGAACTTATGCCGGACCCGCAGGCATTGCGTGCTGCTGGGCGATCATCATAGTTTCTCCGCCGACATGTGCTGCCCCAGCACTATGTTGCGATCACCTCGGCCGTGTCTTTGCGATCCGGCGGGAACGGTCCTTCGTGCAGCAGATACTGACGCCGTGTGCCGGGGCTCGTGATGATCGTCAGACCGTTCACTCCACTATTGACATGGAAGCGCTGCGTGTCGCCGCGATCTGCTTGCTCGGGAGCCGTGGCCCAGCCTAGCGCGTTCCGCACTGCGCCGTTGGTGGCCCAGAGCAGGCCAAACCCATGCACGGGAGCAGAGCGACCGGGCGGTGGCGTACCCTGATCCGGCAGCGGCACGCCGGCCTGCCACGCGTCGGGATAGCTCTGCCACACCAGGGCGTTGGCGCTCGGCTCGTGAAAGACCACGTAGATCGTCCCCGGTTTTCCGGCCGGATGCGAGAGCCAGATCATTTGCCCACGCTCAAACGGCTGGACGGCGATCGGCACCCGCAGGCGCGGCAGGCTTGCCGCACAGCCATACCCGCGCTCGCCGGCGAGATCCGCGAGCGGGCTGGAAACATGCGCGCATTTGAGCGCCTTGGCGTAGGCAAAGATGTCCCGGCCGAGCAGACCGAACAAGACCGCATAGGGCGTCCCGGCGAGCTCGGGGTGCTCTTCCATGCGCCGCCGTTCGAAGTACTGCACGGTCCCGGTCCAGACGCTACTGCCGACCATCAGCGACTCCTCGATCGGCTCGGTGAGCGGGTAGCCGAAGCGCCGTAGCCCGCCATCCGCCAACCAGGAACGCAGGAATGCACCGCAGAGGCTGTGGCCGGTCTGTGGGAAGTAGCGGCAGCCGACCGGGGCCTGGTCGACCCGCGGCAGATCCTCCCAGCGGCGCTCCTGCGCCTCGAGCATACTGGCGCCGAGGCGGCCGGCCAGAACCCCCAACCCCTCCGCGCTGTGATCTTCGAGCCGATCGCGTTCGAACCACTGCACCGGGCCGATCCACGAACCCTCGATCTGATCGTCGAAGACTCCACTGATCGGGTAGCCGAACACGCGAAGCCCACCATAGCGCTCCCAGTAGGCACGGATGGCCCCGCTGATACACTCACCGGTTTCGGGAAAACAGCGTGGGCCGCTGGCAGCAGCCACCGGGAACGGGAGCAGCGTGCTCACCGCCAGCAGCAGCAGCCCACCTCTCAGGGAGCCGCGCCGGTAGAGCAGAGTGAAGAGCATGAGCAGAGGGATGCCCACGACGAGGATAAACACGTCGCCCCCCTTGAACCCGCTGCCATCGCGGAGCGTCTCGTAGCGATACAACCCCTGGCCGTATATCTGCACGGTCTCCCCGCGCAGCGTCGTAAAGGAGAATGGACTGCCCGCATCCTGCCAGAACAAGCCGATACTGGCGGCGACCAGCGCCAGTACAGCGATCAGCGCCGAAAGCCAGACGCCAGCCTTTGACAGTTTCATAAGGTTTCCCGCTTTCCGATGGACGGCTAGTGCATTTTCAAGCATTGCGGAATAGACCACAGATCGACCGGATTGGATGGATTCGCACCGATCATTTCTAGTAGTGAGGCGTGCAGATCCGTGCTATCCGTCAAATCCGTGGCCTATTTCCGCACGCCTCACGCCAGATTGCATTAGTTTCACTTCGGCAGGCCGCCAGTGACACGCATCATCCAGCGCATACACTTATGGCCGACATCGACCGGCGCGCAATACATCATCGGGCAGGCGCCTGCGATCAGCACGATGTCGTACTCGCGACAGAACGCGACCGCATCCGCCGACAGACTGGTGCCCCCGTGGATCAGCGACTCGTGCATCCACACGCGCGGCACGCCCGCGGTCACGCACTGGCGTACCAACTCTTCCGTCACCGCCGGGCGTGTCGCGATCACCACTCCGTCGACGCCGCCAGGGATCGACAACAGATCCGGGTAGCAGCGGTCGCCGTCGAATGTCTCGGCCGTGGGGCTGACGGCAAAGACCTGATAACCGGCGCTTTTGAGCTTGCGATAGATCATGTTGCCGGGGGTTTCTCGCGCGGCCGAGACGCCGGCGATGGCGACGCGCCGCTGCGCCAGGAAATCCTCAACCTTCTCGCTCAGCGTTGGCAATGTTGTATGTTCCGTAGCCACGGCTTGCTCCTTTCAAAGGTAGATCAGTAAGTTTAAGTGGTGATTGAGCGCGGTCGCCGTGCCAGTGGCGCGACGACCACGCGATCCAAGGTCCTTACGGCGCCCGCGACTCCACTGTTGGTGGAGCTTCTTTCTTCTGGCCGTTTGTGAGTGGGTAAGCGGGTCCAACCGGCGCATCGTCGAAGCGCTCGACCTCGATCGTGCAGTCGGTCAGCAGGGCCGCGATCGCCCCGACCGCCGCCAGCACCGGGGCGAGCACCACGCCGATCACGCCGATCGTCAGCGGGAACTCGGCCACTGTGCGTTCATCCTGCTTGATAATGATCCGCCGAACGTTACCCTCGTGGACGAGCCGCTTGATCTGCTCGATCAACTGGCCACCCTCGACCTTGATTATCTCCATCCTGGTCTGCTCTGCCATAGAAGGCCTCCTTACAATTCATTGTATGAAACCGCCAGACACACGCGGAACCTTCCTTTCCTGGATCATAAGGATAAACCAGCACTCGGAGCATCTATCAAAAGGTTGAATCGCGGTTTGATCGGCTGCTTCGCGCACCGGGTCGTCGGCGGCGAACGGGGCGGCGTAGGAAGCCCACAGCGCGCCCTGATCCACCCGGCGATCGATCGAAAGATAGATGACTGCATGGGGGGTTGAACGCTACCATAGCCTCAAAGGAGGATGCCGGTATGGCTCTGTGTACGATACCCTCAGCTTGGATGGCAGGCGCCAAGCGTGTGCTGCGCCCCCGCTATTTGCTTGTGCTCTCCGCGGCGATCTTCGCCCTCTACCTCGTGTTCTTTCATCCCTGGCTGACGGCATGGGGCGCCACAGTGGCGGAGCAGCAGATGACGCTGCCAGGGGATGAGCTCGCGCCCTATCCGGCGGTACGCGTCACTCGGGCGCTGACCATCGCCGCGCCGCCCGATAAGGTCTGGCCATGGCTGCTCCAGGTCGGTCAGGACCGTTCTGGGTTCTACAGCTACACCGCCGGATCGGCGACCGTGTGCCCATGGCGCGCCAGGATGTCTTGAGCGGGCAGGCCGGCGCGGCGACGTTGCTGCCGGTGGATATCCTCGAGCCCGGGCGTGCGATCGGCCACCTGCCCTGCGTGTACGTGCTGGAGCCGGTGGGCGACCACACTACCCGCCTGCTCTGCCGTGAGTACAACACCTATAGCCCGCTCGTGCGCTGGCTCCTGTGGGATCCGATGCACTTCACGATGGAGCGGCGCATGATGCTCGGCATCAAGGCGCTTGCCGAGGGACGGACGTACCCGCCGCCCGCGCTGGATCTCGCGGCGCGCATTGGTTGGGTTGCGGCGGGCATCGGCGTGCTCGGGCTGTTCCTGGCGCGGCGCCGTCGCTGGCCCTGGCTGCTGCCGCCGGCGGCCGTTGCCTTGCCGGTCCTCTGGACCACGGGCGACGTGAACGCAGCCCTAGCCGGATTCCTAGCGGTGGGCATTACTCCCGTCGGCGCGCTGGCCTTCGGCCGACGGTGGTGGGCGCCGTTCTCGACGATTGCCGCGATCGTGCTGCTGGTGCTGGTCGTCACCCCAGAGGCCTACATGACATTCGGGCTGATCTTCGACCTGATCATCCTGGCCGCGATCGTGGGCGTGTTTGGCCCGCAGCTCCGCCACAGCGCCGCGCCGCATGTCTCGGACCAGGCGCCGAGCGCTGTGTGATAGGTGTGGGTGGGAGCGCGACGTCGATTTGATACCTTGCCATCCTGTATCTGCTCGGGGTTATAGCAGCGGGGTGGGCAATAAAGTAAGCGAGAAGGTAAACTATGCGTGCCATTCCCTTCATCAAAAAGCATCCAGTGCTCAGCTACTGCGCGCTGGTGATACTCTGGTCATTTAGCTGGTGGTCGCTCATCCTGACAGTTGTCCCGGTCGGTACGATCTTCGACCTGCCGTTGAATCCCGTTGTCATGGCCTTCATGCTGATCGGCGCAGCCGGCCCAAGCCTCGCGGGGATCGTGCTCACGCGGATCGTCGACGGCCAGGGAAGCGTGAGAGCACTGCTGGCCCGCCTGCGAGTGTGGCGCGTGGGCGTGTGGTGGCTGGCGCCGCTGATTCCCTATGCAGTGACGATCGCCCTGTTCGGGCTGTACATGCTCTGGGGAGATCAGGCCGCCATAGCTGGGATCACCGCGAAAATTGGTCCGGCGATTGGTATCGGACTGAGCGCCTTGTTCGAGGAGTTCGGCTGGCGCGGCTTCCTGCTGCCGCAGTTGCAGCAGCGCTACAGTCCACTTGTGTCCGCGCTGGTGGTCGGCCTGGTCTGGGGCGGCATCTGGCACCTGTACGGCGACTACTTTGCCCTCGGCAATCGGGGCTGGTGGGCCATCCCGCTGCTTCTCGTGCAAGCGCCGCTGCTGCTGACCGCCCACTCAGTATTGCTCACATGGGTGTACAACCATACTCGCGGCAGCATGCTGCTGTGCGTGCTGTTCCACTTCGCGATTTCGTCCAGCGCATTCATCTTCAGCGTGGCGTACCCATCGAATATGTCATTCCTGGCCTGGAGCATCGTCGGCGCCCTGGTCTGGTGGGTCGTGGCGGGCGCGGTCGTCCTGCTCGGCGGACGGCCGCTGGTGCGCCCTGCTGTGATGACGGCGGATGCGCGCTGACCAAGGTGCCGCTTGTCTCACCGTCTCTTGTGTCCATGATTAACGCTTCGGTGCCGAATGGTGGTGGGGATGAGGCGGATAAATACGCCACGATTGAGAAAATGAACAAGATCGTATTGGAGTTCTTCAACGTGTACCTGAAGGGGGAAGGAAGCTTTACCGCTGCGGGAACGTAGTACGACGCCCAGCGATGATGAGGCCAAAGATATGTCGGCAGTAAGAAATCCTATGTTACGCGTGATGACCTTAGAAAGTCGGCCATCACTGTTGGCCCATTCCCGCACGCCTCGCTTGAGAAAGCCATAGAACGAAAGGCCATTTCATGAAAACAACCCTCGCTCAACCGCTAAGTGCTCGTGCCAACAACGCGCGAGTGCGCCCCATGGTGGCGTTGGTCAGCCGCACGGTTCTATTCGCTCTCTGGCAGGCGGTCATCGCGGCGATCTATGCGTTATTTGGCAGCCGTACACCGTGGGACGCGTCGGCGGCGTGGTGGCCGGTGACGGCCACGCTGACCAACCTGGTCTCCATCGCGCTGCTAGTGCTCTGGCTCAGGTACGAGGGTGCGCACTTCTGGAGCGTGTACCGGTTTGACCGCACCACATGGAAGCACGACCTGCCGGTGGCGATCGGGGTGTGCGCCCTCAGCGCGCCTGCTGTAGTACTCTCCAGTTATGTCCTCGCCACTGCGCTCTTCGGCGACGCCGCATCCGTGGTCGATCGCTATATCCTTCCGCTGCCGCTGTGGGCGGCGGGGATCAGCCTGGTTGCGTTCCCGATCACGATTGCCCTCGCCGAGCTGCCCACCTATTTTGGCTATGTGATGCCGCGCCTCGGGCGTGGCTGGGGCGCTGTGGCGGCATCTGCCTGCTTCATTAGCCTGCAGCACGCCACCTTGCCGCTATTGTTCGACGGACGTTTCATGCTGTGGCGCGCCGGCATGTTTTTGCCATTTGCCGTGCTGCTGGCGATTGCACTGCGCTGGCGGCCACGCCTGCTGCTGTATCTCACGATTGTTCATGGATTGCTGGATCTGCAGGCAGCCCTCATGGTGCTATCACGTTCCTGGTGAATTTTTGGCCGTTGGTGTATACTGGTAGCGATTTAGCGGATTTCTCTACCACTAGCGGCGAGTGCCCGTGGTATCTCTTAGAGGAATGCTGCAATGACCAACGAGGCGCGCGCCGCGAGCGCGGCACAGCATCCATTCGTCGCCGGCCACCACGCTACTGCCAGGCATCAGGATGCCGCGCCACAGCCAGCGCCCACCGATGCGCGATTCCAATCGCTCCTGGAGTCGGCCCCCGACGCGATTGTGATAATTGATCCCAATGGTCAGATCGTGCTCGCCAACAGCCAAGCCGAGCGCGTGTTTGGCTACGATCGCGTCGAACTGATCGGCCAGCCAATCGAGATGCTGCTGCCCGAACGCTTGCGTACACGCCATACTCAGCATCGCGCGACGTATGTCGCCGAACCGCATACCCGCCCCATGGGAGTCGGCCTCGACCTGGTCGCGCGCCACCGCGACGGCGCCGAATTCCCGGTCGAGATCAGCCTGAGCCCCCTGCAGACTGAGGAGGGTCTGCTGGTTACCAGCGTGATCCGCGACATCACCGAGCGCAAGCAGGCGGCCGATGAGCTGGAGCGGCAGGTACGGCGGCGCACCGCCCATCTGAACGCGCTACTTGAGTTCAGCCAGGAGTTGCTGGGGGCGCGCAGCCTCGATGCAGTGCTCGAGCGCGCCCTGAATCAGGCTATGGCGCTTGCGCGTGGGGCCCAGCACGGCGCGATCTACCTCTACGATGAGGCGGCCCAACGCCTTGCGCTGCGCGCCAGCGCGGGCTTCAGCCCGCTGCCCGACTTCAGCCGCGCGGTCGACCTCGGCATCATCGGCCGATCGTTCACCAGCCGCGAAGTGCTCATGACCGACTCCGCCGACGAATGGCTCGTATTGGCCGCCAAAGCGGGCGGCGACGACGAGTCGCAGCGGCTGCTCCAGGCGCTGCATCTGCCGGCCCCACCCAGCGGCATGATCACGATTCCGCTGCTCGCCCACGGCCAGGCAATTGGGGTGCTATTCCTGCTGCGCAGCACCGGGGCGGGATCGTTCGCCGGCGAGGCGCGCTCGACGCTCGAGGGTCTTGCGAACCTGACGGCCGCCGCGATCATCGAAGAGCGCAGCGCGCGCGAGGCGGCCACCCTCGCGGGCCAGCTGGCCCAACTGGAGGAGCAGCAGCGCACCCTCGCCGCGCGCCTGACGTCGGCCGAGGCAGCGATGCTTCAGGCGGCACGTCTCGCCGCCGTCGGCCAGCTTGCCGCTTCGATCGCTCACGAGATCAACAACCCGCTGTACGCCGCTCGCAACTGCCTGTACTTGCTCGAAGAAGATCTACCCGCCGAGCTGCGCGAATCGAACCTGCTGGGGATCGCGCGTGAACAGCTCGGCCGCATCGGCGGAATCATCGAGCGCATGCGCGATTTCTACCGGCCGGCGCGCGGTGAACTGGTGCCCGCCGATCTCAACCAACTGCTGGAAGGGACACTTGCGCTGGCCGGGCTGAATATGCGCCACGTGGCGATCGAGGTCATCTTTGCGCCGGCGCCCGATCTGCCCGAGGTACGCTGCAACAGCGACCAGCTGCGCCAGGTGTTCCTGAACCTGATTCTGAACGCGATCGACGCTATGCCACAGGGCGGCACATTGACGGTTCGCACGATTGCCGGACCGACCGTCGCAGTGGTCGAGGTGCACGACACAGGCGTTGGCATTGCGGAGGACATCCGTGCCCGGCTATTCGAGCCGTTTTTCACGAACAAGCCGACCGGCACCGGGCTGGGGTTGTCGATCAGCGCGCACATTGTGACCCAGCATGGCGGCCAGATCGTGGTTGAGAGCGCAGAAGGCCAGGGCAGCACCTTCCGGGTTGCGCTGCCCTACCAGCCCAATCTCTAATCTCCAAAAATGACCACCCGTAGTGGAGGGACGATGCAACAGCAAGCTGCGCGCATTCTGATCGTCGACGATGAAGCGGCGATCCGGCTCACGATGGACATGCTGCTGCGGCGGCACGGTTATTCGGTCGCGACGGCGACGAGCGGGGAGGAGGCATTGGCGCTGATCGCGCAGCATCAATTCGACTTGCTATTGCTCGATCTCAAAATGCCAGGGCTGAGCGGCCTCGAGGTTGCCCAACGTGCCCAGCACCTGCAGCCGGCCCCGGCCATCCTCATCCTGACGGGCAGCAGTGCAATTGAAGGCGCGCTGGACGAGCCGGGCGTAGGCAAGTTCAACTATATCGTCAAGACCGCCAGTCCAGAGGCGGTGCTAGAGCGCGTCGCAGCAGCGATCCGATAGCCATCGGATGCTAACTCCTACACGCCCACCTGCGCCGCCGAGGGCCAGTGCACCCACACGAGTGCCCACACCAGCGCCACGTCGATCAGCACTGCGAGCGATAGCCACGGGTTGAAGTACAGCGCGAACAGTGCCAGCGAGGACACCGATGCGGCGACCGTGACGGCCCGCCACCACTCGAGATGGGTGAACAGACCGACCGCGCCGCTGATGCAGAGCGCCGCCGCGACGATTGCGAGCAGGGCGGCGAGCCAGCGCGAGGCATCCTCGCTGACCCCGCTGAATAGCCACGAATAACCCGGATCGAACGGCGCGGTTCCGCTCGCCGGTGCCGAGCGACTGGCCACCTGCGGAAGCCAGATCGCCGCGTGGATCAGTCCATGCGCGATCAGAAACACACCGAGTGCGAAGCGTAACATACATGCCTTCTAATGAATTTTGACAGTCAAAACACAACAGCCGAGCTTCCATACCGGTAGTTCTTCCACCGCGTTCGCTGGGATCATCTGCCGGAGCCACAGCGCGCTGTCCTTAGGGATGCGTCGCTGGGTGGTGTAATCGATATAGACGATGCCGAAGCTGCACCTGGCGAGCCGCACGCAAGCCGCGCTCCACGCCCTGCGGCAGGGGATCGCGAGCTTTGACATGTCGTGATCGCCGTCAGGCGATATGACGCCAGGCTCAGATCATTCACGCCAGAACAGCGGCGGCTTGTACGAGCTCCACCCCATGTCGCAGCGCCTGCTTGTTCAGATCCAGCAGCTCGCCTTGGTGCGGAGATAAGTGCGCCTCCAGCGCGCGTTCGACCGCCGCGCGCGGTACGATCCCCGTCCGCTCCAATAGCGCGCCCAGCATCACCAGATTAAGCAGCTTTGGGTTCCCAAGCTCGGTGGCAACCTCACTGGCCGGGATCGGGATGGCGTGGATGTCGGTCCGAGCGATCGATCGCACCGCGAGCGACGCGTTGTAGATCAGGTTGCCGTCAGTCGCCAACAGTGGCTCATATTTCTCGATCGATGGGTTGTTGAACGCCACCACATTCGTTGGATGGCGCACCAGCGGCGCGCCAATCTCCTCATCGGCGACGATTACGGTGCAGTGCGCGGTGCCGCCGCGCATCTCTGGCCCATATGATGGGAGCCAGGTGACCTGGAACCCTTCGTCCATGGCGGTGAAGGCCAGTAGGCGGCCGGCGAAGAGCGCGCCCTGCCCGCCAAACCCACTGAATATGACGTCGTATTGCATAGCCTGCCTCCAACAGCGCGTTAGAACGTTTTAACGTTCCAACGTGCTAACGTTCTTGAACTCCCCCAGCGCATACACCGGCAGCATCTCCGTCGCGATCCACTTCAGCGCATCGGCCGGCGTGAGGCCCCAGTTGGTTGGGCAGCTCGACAGCAGCTCGACCAGCGAGAAACCCACGCCCGCAAGCTGGTTCTCGAACGCCCGCCGGATGGCCTTCTTCGCCTTGCGGATTTCGGCCGGATTGTGCAGGCTGCGCCGCGCCACAAACGCAGCGCCATCGATCTGGGCCAGCAGCTCGCAGACCTTGATCGGGTAGCCCATCATGCCAACATTGCGGCCAGACGGCGACGAAGTGGTCGGCATCCCCACGAGCGAAGTCGGAGCCATCTGGCCGCCGGTCATGCCATAGATCGCGTTGTTGATGAAGATGACGCTGATGTTTTCGCCGCGTGCGGCGGCGTGGATGATCTCGGCGAGGCCGATCGCAGCCAGGTCGCCATCGCCCTGGTAGGTGAAGATGAAGGCATCCGGTCGCACGCGCTTCAGGCCGGTCGCCATCGCCGGGGCACGGCCATGCGCCGCCACCACGAAGTCGCAGTCGAAGTAGTTGTATGCGAACACTGCGCAGCCCACCGGCGCGACGCCGATCGTACGCTCGCGGATGCCTAGCTCGTCGATCACCTCGGCCACCAGCCGGTGCGCAACGCCATGCGTACAGCCAGGGCAATAGTTGGTGACACAATCGGTCAACGAGCGCGGCCGTTGGTACACGAGTTGTTCAGGGACTTGGGAGATCATCGTTGATCACCTCTCGCGTTAGCGCGTTGGCACGTTGAAATGTTCAAACGTTCCAACGTTCAAACCTTCTAGCACCGCTAAGATCTCGTCGGGCAGCGGCACCACGCCGCCCATGCGGCCATAGAAATGCACCGGCACGTGCCCGGCGACTGCCAGCTTTACGTCGTCGAGCATTTGTCCGGCGTTCATCTCGACTACCAGGAATGCGCGCGCCTGCCCGGCGAGCTGAGCCAGCCGCGTGTCCGGAAACGGGAAGAGCGTGATCGGCCGCAGCAGGCCAGCCCGGATCCCCTGCTGGCGGGCGGCTTTGACAGCGCTTTGCGCAATCCGCCCGGCTGAGCCGAACCCAACCACGATCAGCTCGGCATCTTCCAGCATATATTCAGAAGCGCGAACTTCGGTGGTGCGAATCGCGGCGATCTTATCCTGGAGGCGCAGGTTCAACGCCTCTAGCGCCTCGGGTTGGAGCTGGAGCGACGAGATGAGGCGCTTGGCGCGGCCGTTGGCGCCGCTCAGGCCCCATACTGGCGTAGTGCGCTGCTGAGGCAGCATCGGCGGCAGCTCGGCTGGCTCCATCAACTGGCCAAGCGTGCCGTCGAGCAGCACGGTCACGATCGTGCGGTACAATTCGGCCAGCTCAAACGCTAGCCCAGTCAGGTCGATCGCCTCCTGCACCGTCGCCGGCGCCAAAACGATCGGTCGGAAGTCGCCATGCCCGGCTGTTTTGACCATCTGGACGTAATCGCTCTGGCTGGGGGCGATATTGCCCAGCCCAGGCCCGCCGCGCATCACGTCGACGATCACCGCCGGGACTTCCGACGCGGCGATATAGCTGAGCCCTTCCTGCATCAAGCTAATGCCAGGGCTCGACGACGAGGTCATCACCCGTTTGCCAGCGCAGGCGGCTCCATAGACCATGTTAATTGCGGCCAGCTCGCTTTCCGCCTGCACAAAGACGCGGCCTAGCTCGGGCATGCGCTTAGCCATGTGCTCCAGCAGTTCGGTCTGAGGAGTGATCGGGTAGCCAAAGTAAGCATCGAGTCCCACACGAATCGCTGCCTCAGCGATCGCTTCGTTGCCCTTGAGCAGCTGTTTCATGACAGTCTCCTCTCGGTAGAAGCGAGAGCGGGCACCGGCAGGGCCAACTGTGAACCAGAAACAGACCCCGCCGATTCTCGATTCTTAGTTCTCGGTTCTTGAGTGGCCTGGCGGTAGACTGTGATAGCCGTGTCCGGGCAGATCAGGGCGCAGACCGCGCAGCCGGTACACATGCCGGCCGGATCGACGAGCTGCGCCGGTCGGTAGCCCTTTGAGTTGAACATATCCGACATGGCGAGCACCTGCTGGGGGCAGACACTGATGCACAGTTCGCAGCCTTTGCAGCGCTCGGAGTCGATAACGATACGCCCTTGTGTCATATCGACCTCTAACCTGATAGATATTTTCGCTTCTTTTAGAACTCGGCTCCTGCTCAGAGTCATTGGGTTGAAACTGGCGATTCGGCAAGCTCTTCGATGAATTGAACCCAGCCCGGCCAGCCACCATAGGCGAGCGACTCGCGATTTTCGTCGCTGACGACTATGACCTTCTGCTGATCGGCATATTGCAGGACGAGCGTGATCTCTTCCTTACCATCGTCCTCCACATTGGTGATACATGCGCGATCGGGGTAGCAACCATGTATGAGAAAGGCGGAGAAACAGCTCTCGCAGAATGTTCCGCCGGTAGTTTTGTGTTCGTTCGAACACAGCCCAGGTGTCATCCTGATTTGCATGGCCGATCTCCTTTTGTTTACCATTCATCGCTGTCGTCACTTCTTCAGCCTGACACCAGGTATCAGGCAATTTCCACTTGCAGGCGAGGGGTGCATTCAGAGGCGTTTATGAAGCTGTGGAGACATCGATGTGTGGAGTAAGGCACTCCGTAGCATAAGTATAGCGTCACGCAGGGTGTCTGAGGGAAAGATAGTTACACACACGGTAGCGAAAGCCTAACGATTGCACTACCTGGAACACCTGGCCGACCAGTTGCTGCTCTGCACGTCATTGGCCTAGTTTGCCCGCGGGCAATCGCATAGGTGAAGCTTTCTTCCCTCCAAGTGTGTGGAACAACCAGCATACAGGCGGCATGCGCTATGGCGAGTGTCCTCGCCGATTACAAATATGCTGCGTCGCCAGCTACGCCGCAGCTTACGATCCGCAGCGGGGCGGCGTCGGCGGTCGCCACCAGCCCGTGACGACGAGGGGAAGCTATACCCATATAGCATCTGCTGAAAAGCTGTGAACCTGCTTGACGATTTGCCCACTGATATCGGGCAACTCTGCCAGGTGGTCCAAGGGGTGCTGATCCACCTGCGCAATTGGCGATACCCTTCGATCCGCTCGATGTGCCGCGCGATCAGTTCATCGTCGGCGGGCGGGTATGGCAACTGTGCCGCGCAGGCACTGCTGATCCCGAGAGCTTCGGCATCTTTGACATGCATGGACTCTGGTTTGTGCGGGGCGACTTCGCGCGCGCTATCGCGGCGCTGAACAAGCTGGAACTCCTGCCGTGGGATGGCTGAGGCATCATCGAGGCTCGCGACGACGAGCTGACCCCGAACCACAACGGGCGGAGCGTGTCAGAGACTCCGCCCGTCCGTTTGTGTTCGCGGTCGGCCGTTTAGGCCTTGCCGACTTCAGCCGCGAGCCTGCGGCTGTCGGACACGAGCCCAAGCTGTTGCCAGAGCCCAAGCCGGTCGCCCAGGTAGACCTCGTCGGCGATCTTGCCAGCCTCGATACGGTAGATAGTGATCCCGGCGTATGATACATGTTTCCCGGTGGCCGGAATGCCGCGAAAATCGCCCGAGTGGGTTGCCTGGGCCGTCCACTCGACGACGACTCGATCACCTTCGGCAACGATTGTCTGGGGGGTAATGTGCAGGTCGGGGAAGGCGCGGTGATACGACGCGACGCTCTGTTTCAGGCGCTCGGTCCCGCGCACCACGCGCTCCTCGTTAGCCGAGCTGCTTTGCAGGACTCGCAAGGTGTAGTTTGCGGACAGCACCGCATCAATGACATCGGTGTTGCCCATGCTCCAGACCTCCTCCAGATACCGGCGCGCCAACGCTTTGTGGTCTTCTGCTGTCATCAAGCAACCTCCTACTGTTCGTTAGCTTAACCGAGATCACATGCTTGCAACCCTACCGCAAGGTGAGCAGGCTGTCAACTAACAGGTTTTAGAACCTCTCTGTTGTGTTGTGATTTCTTTTCGCACGACGCACTGCCGTGCTGTTAGGCTTGCGATCGATCGTATCGTTTTGCGGGACACCTGATCGGTGGCGATGGCACACTCTCCTTCGCCGTGCGGCTGCACCAGGAAGGGTCCGGACCATCGCCATCCCCAAGACCATGGACAACGACGTGTTCGGCACCGACTACTACATCGGCTTCTCGACCGCCGTCACGCGCAGCGTCGAGTTCATCAATGCGCTGCGCACACCCGCCGGCTCGCACGAGCCGATCGCAGTGGTCGAGTTGTTCGGCCGCAATTCCGGCGAGACCGCGCTGATCTCGGCCTACTTGGCCGACGTCGATCGCGTGATCATCTCCGAGGTACCGTTTGATATCGAGCGCCTCGCGAAGCTGCTAGTTGGAGATAAGCGAGATATCGAGTGTTTGACAGTTTTTGCTGGCTCGGCTATCATCTCGTTGCTGTTTAGGATGATGATACCATACGCCCCTCCCGCTGCGCTACGGATATGCAGCGGTGGGTCGTGCGCTTATGCAGCGCCAGATACTTCACACCACCTATGGCACATCGACATGTTCTTACCGCAGCTTTGCCTGTTACGTCCGATCCTACAGGAACATATGCGTCAACCCTTATATGGAACTCGCCGCTTATTTGCAGCTCTGCGTCGTCGCTATGCGCGATCCTCGCTTGCTCAGTTGCTGCTGTTCGTCGGCGCCTTGGCACTGCTTTTTGGGCGAACGCTTGTTCGCCACATATTATACGCCGCCCGTCCCTTGGTCGCCAACGACGACATGCGCCAGCAAATTTACCCCTTTTTCCGCTTTACCGATCCTCAAGTGTTTCCTAACGATCTGGCAGCGCGCTATTACCTGGACTCCTACCCGCTCGGCTACCGACTGTTCTATGCTTGGCTGGCGCGCGTGTATGATCCAGCAGCGGTGACCAAGGTGGTGCCGTATCTGCTGCTCGCCGCGTTGCTGATTGCGGTTGGGACCGCGACCTACCGGTTGGGTGGCTGGATCTGCGCTTGGTTTAGCCTTGTCTTCTGCCTTTCGTCGCCGTATTTTCTGGCGCGCCTGGCTGGCGGATTGCCCCGCGCCTTCGGCTGTGCGCTGCTGGCCTGTGCGCTTGCTATGCTAGTGTATGGCCGTATCGATCTGCTCGGCGTGTGTGCCGTATTAAGCGCGGCGTTTTACCCACCGGTTGCGGTGCTATGCGGACTCACGCTTGCGATCGTTTTATTCCTGCTGCCGCCACGCGACCGTGGACATGCAGCATCCTGGACGTTACAAACACGATGCGGAGTAACAGCTCTTACGCTGGTCCTGTGTGCGGCGATTCTGGCACCAACCGTGCTTGCAGAACAACACTATGGGCGACCACTGCGCCCGAACGATGTTATTGAATATCCTGAATTGGGGCTGAATGGGCGCTACGGCCCTGACGACCGTGCACCCTTCGATTCGCTCCCTGCCGCGCTGTTTAAGCTGTTGCCGGAAGCATTCCGTGGTCGAGAAGTGGACTGGGCGCCGGGGTTGTACGCATGGATCACGCACTTTCCCAACGATCCACGTCGCATCCCGTTGTATCAGTGGGGCATCCTTAGTGTTGCCGTAGCGATCTGTGTCGGCGTGGTGATCAAAGCGCGTTCCAGTAGTGCAGCGCGCCGCATATTAGCGTTGCTTCTTGCTGTGTGTGCAGCATATCTTTGTGCGCAGCTAGTGGTTCCGTATTTTTATCTTCCACAACGGTACCCTGCATACGCAATTCCGTTGGTAGCGGCGATGCTGCTCCCGGTCGCGATCCAAGAGATCGCCACCCTGCTCGGCCCGTTCCGACGACGGCGCTGGTTGGCGCACTGTGCCGTGGTGGTAGGATGCGGCGCTTGGTATCTGACGACTGGCGGCCAGGGCAACGCGCAGGCCGGGCTGTTCACGGTGCCCAGCAGCCAACTACCGCTGTTGCGGTTTGTGGCTAGCTTGCCCCCAGCGACGCGCATCGCGGCGTGGCCGTCTGAGATAGCCGACAATATTCCGTATTTCAGCCGCCGCCAGGTATTAATCAATAGTGAGACACATCAGGTGTTTCACCAGGGCTATGCCGATGAAATGCGCCGCCGCATGCGCGCCCTGATCGACGCATATTACGCCACCGATGCGGCTCCACTGATCGAGCTGCGCGATCGCTTCGGCGTCGATTATCTGGTCATCGATGAACAACATTTTTCAACACGATCGCCGGTTTATTTCCAACCGTTTGAGGCTTGGATCGTGGCAGCCCGCACCAACCTAGAACACACTGCACGGGGGGCCGAAGTGCTACGTCAGGCAGCGCGAACGGCTGTGTTTCGCGACGGGCCGCTGGTTGTGCTGGATTTGAGGCGGCTATCACCCGATCACCTCGGGTCGCAGCCATGATCATGACGTGGAAGCACTTCCGCTACGCTGTGGTCAGGTTGTAGCGGGGAAGGAAGAACGTCTTGGATCAGAAGCGCCGACTGCGCATTATTTTCTCGATGATTGGCCTCGCCTGCATTGTGGCATCGATCGCGATGATCTTCCTCGCCCCCGGAACCTTCTGGAATTGGGGCTTGTTGCTGGTCGCCTTGGTATTCATGTTCTTGGCGCGGCGGACGCCATGAGCCAGAGCAAAAGCCTCTTGCGCCGTGCGGTATCATACACATAAGTCGGAAGATTGATCAACTTTGACATGGCCCTGGAGCGAAGCCGGGATACTTGACCGGCGCTCTAGCGCATGATTTCGACCTGGCTGACCTGAATAACTGGTTTGATGTCTGTATACGTTGCCATATCGCCTTGAAGCAGCTCTGCATGGCGAATGTTGCTAAATAAGGTGAGCGCCGACAAGACTTCAAGGACGCCAAGCAGATACACGAAGGTGTTGGACGCCAGGAACGGCAGCGATGCTTGCAGCAAGCCAACCACCGGCGTCGGATCGACGAACATGAGCGCGCCAATCCAGAGTAAAACGATCCCAAGGCTGATCCGCAAAAAGGGCGCGGCCAGCCGTTGCATGACAATATACAACCGTTCCATCGGATAGTCCTCCTACAGTGATTGCGGTGCGCCCTATTCAGCGTACGTCTCATAAAAGGACCTAGCGACAAGATAGTACCGCCCCAATGTCTTCGACTTCTCCCGCGTGCGGCCCAAAGAGCGGAATCCCGGCGGTGCGCGTCACGATGTAGAGACCAATGATCGCCAGGTGACCGACGATGCCAAGGAGGAAGGTTAGCGGCGTCGGCCAACGGAGCAAGGCGAAGGCGTAGAACCACTGCGCGAGCGCAACGATCAGGAAGAAGGTCCCATAGCCCCACCATTCGTGAAAATGTTCCGGCATGACCCAGGCATGGATCAGCGCGGCACCCAGCGAGAGTCCCGCGGCAGCGTAGAGCAACATATTCGCTCGTTTCGGTCCAAACCGTTCGACACCCCCCCACATCCCACACAGCGGGCGCACCACGATTTGGCCAGTGTGTTTCCCGATCGATACTCATACGATCAGCTCCTCGACCCCTGTTGGGTAGACAGCAATGCATCGGTATGCTCATATTCGAGTACTGTCGTAGCAATCCACTGATCGCGCTCCAGGCGGTGAACGTTACCATCCTGCTGGCGCCGATGGGCTGCGGCCCCGCCGCGCCGCTGTGGAGGATGGTGGGATGAACGAGTGGCTTACAGCGATGTGCCAGTGAGGCGCAGCCGACGATGGAACAGCGTTCGGCCTGATCTGCGTGGTGCTCGCGACGCTGCTGCTGGCCGGCATCGCGCTTGGTTTCTGGCCACTGCGCACCTGGCTCACATCATTTGTGGAGTTCAACAGAACCTATCCCGTCTACGATTGTTTCTGAAGTGGCGGCTCCGACGTTTTCGCTGGTACCAGCCCTACTGCCCGACTGTGCCGCTGCGCCCAGCTAACGGCATAGAGCAGCAGCCCTAGCCCGAACACCTGCGCCGCACGAATCCCGCCGGGCAGCACCAGCGAGTCGGCGTGCAGCGTCTCGACCAGCAGCGACGTGAGCGCCTGCAGGCCTAGATAGGACACACCTAGTGCACCCTCCGGTAGCGACTGCCGCGATAGTCGCCACACGACGATCAGATTGCAGAACGCCGCCAGCGCGAAGTAGATCTGCGTCGGGTGCCGCATGGCTTCGAACAGCGGTACGCCCCAGGGCAGGCTTGTCGGTACGCCAAAGGCCTCGCCGCTCAGCAAAAGGCCGACGCTGGCAATGCTGCTTCGTTCAGGTGGTTGCCTGGATCTCTTCGAGCCATGTGACGATCCATTGATATTCGCTGCCGATTTGACGGGTATGAAACGCGAGCACCCGCTGCTGTGCATCCACGGCCGCGCACGCCGCATCGGACAGCTGTTGTAGGTGCTGGAGATACGCAAGCTGACTATCAAGAGAGGATAGGCGTGTTTGAAGGATCTCTTGCCGTTCCTGCAGGTTGAGATAGTCAAAGAACGCTACACGGGTAAAAAACTCCGCTTCATTGGCAGCTTGCTCAGGGGGAAAATCGCATAGAGCGGAATGAGGATCTGAAGGTTAGTCTGAACGAGTCTTGACTTTTGTTGGCCTTATGATATAATTTAGGCGTACCTACAAAATAAGTAAATGATAAGAAACTATGAATTTAATTGTGGAAAAACAGCTGTCGGCGCTGGTGGTAAATTGTTCGCCCGCGATCGAGGATTATCTCAAAGCGATCTATGTGTTGCATCAGGATTACGGGCATGTGACCACATCGCTGGTCGCCGAGCACTTCGGTTTCGCGCCGGCCTCCGTCACCGGTATGCTCCAGAAACTGGCGCAGCTGGCCCTGGTCACTTACGTGCCCTATCACGGTGTAACATTGACCGATCGCGGTCAGCGCCTGGCGCTCGACGTGCTCCGCCACCACCGCCTGCTAGAACTGTTTCTGGTGCGGGAACTCGGATATTCGTGGGAAGAGGTCCATGCGGAAGCCGAGGTGCTCGAACATGTGATTTCGGAGACCCTGGAAGCCCGCATCGCCGCACATCTCGGGCATCCAACCGCCGATCCGCATGGCGACCCAATCCCCTCTGCCGACGGCACTCTCCCCGTGAGCACATGTCAGCCACTCCCGCATCTTTCCCTAGGAGCCACGGGACGGATCACCCGCGTGACGGATCAGCATCCCGATCGCTTGCGGTACATGGCCGATCTGGGGCTCGTGCCCGGCGCGATCATCACTGTACAGGCACGGGCGCCCTTCGATGGCCCGCTCACGCTTGGCATCGGAGATGCCATTCATCACCTCGACAGTCGGATGGCACAGGCGATCTTGGTTCAGGAAGTAGCAAACGAAGAAGATATCTTACAAGCACAGGAAGAGGTATAGGGTATGACCCCACGACTCCCAATCACCCGGCGCACGTTCCTCGGCGGCCTTGGCCTCGCCGGTCTGGCTGGCGGCGCGGCCGCCGCTCGACGATTATTGCCGGCCGGTGACACGCCTACCGCTCATGCCCAGACCAACCGGCACAATGACCAGATACCCATGACCCACAACATGGTCGAAGGCGAGGTCGATTCTGCCGCCAATGGCTTCGACCCAACCGCCATGCTGACCGATTTTGATGCTGGGAAGGTCAGCACCTTGCCTAGTGGCCAGACGCTCCGCGAATACACGATCGTCGCCGGCGAGAAGCTGATTGAGATCGCACCTGGCGTGACTTTCCCGGCCTGGGTCTACAATGGCCGGGTGCCCGGGCCGACTATCCGTTGCACCCAAGGCGACCGGCTCCGCATCACCTTCACCAATGGCACCAGCCACCCCCACTCGATCCATTTCCACGGCATCCACAGTCCGGTCATGGACGGCCTTACACCGGTCATGCCGGGTGGCACGTTTGTCTATGAGTTCGACGCCGAACCGTTCGGCCTGCATCTGTACCACTGCCATACGGTTCCGTTCCGCCGCCACATCCATAAAGGGCTGTACGGGGCATTCATCATCGACCCGCCCTCCCCCCGCCCAGCAGCCAAAGAGCTCGTGATGGTAATGAACGCGTTCGACACCAACTTCGACGCTGAGAACGAGTTCTATGCAGTGAATACAGTCGCGTTCCATTATGCGAAACATCCTATTCAGATCAAGCTTGGCGAGCTTGTACGGGTCTACCTGGTCAACATTACCGAGTTTGACCCGCTCAATTCATTCCATCTCCATGCCAATATGTTCAATGTCTTCCGAACTGGAACACGGCTCGAGCCGCATGACTACACGGATATGATCTCAATGGCACAGGGCGAGCGACACATCCTGGAGTTCAATTTCAAGTTCCCCGGCCAGTACATGTTCCACGCGCATCAGAGCGAGTTTTCTGAGCTGGGTTGGCTGGGCATCTTTGAGGCCAGTGCGACGGGTAGCGCAGCAGGCGGGTTTGAGCAGGCGACCGTCGCGGGGATCTGCGACCTTTCACCGCAGATAGGAGGCAACGTATGAGTGAGCTCACAACGATACCATCTGAAGCGGCCACGCCGCGCCGTTGGGGCGCGGGTGCGCTGCTCTGGGCACTCATCCCGCTGCTGCTCCTGGGGGTGCTCCTGGCCATCCTGGTCATCACCGGCGCTGGATTGGGAGCGCGCACCGCGCCGCCGATCGAGGAATTGACCGTCGATCGAATCACCTTGCCAGCGCCCAGCCAGATCGTCGTCGAGGTGACCAACGGAGGCGCCGATCCAGTGACCGTGGCGCAGGTCCAGGTCGACGACGCATACTGGGCGTTTACGATCAGTCCTGACGCGACGATTCCACGGCTCGGGCGCGCGACGATTACTCTTCCCTACCCGTGGGTGCAGGATGAGGCACACTTCGTGAAGATCGTCAGCAGCAATGGGGTCACGTTCGAGGGCGAGGTCGCAGTCGCGACGCGCACGCCGCAGCCCAGTGCGCAGACATTCTGGCAGTACGCGCTGTTGGGCATCTATGTCGGCTTCATTCCAGTCGGCCTGGGGCTGTTATGGTACCCGTTCCTACGCCGGCTCGGCCGCAGCGGGCTGCAGGCAGTATTGAGCCTGACTGTTGGCCTGCTGGTCTTCTTGCTCTTCGATACGATTGCCGAGGCGTTGGAGATCGTGGCGAAGACCGCGGGGGCTTTCGGCGGGGCGCCGCTGGTGTTCCTGGTCGCGCTGTTGGCTTTCCTGGCGCTGATCGCAATCGGGGCGCGCCGGAAAGGCCAGGTCGTCTCCCGGCTTGGTGTTGCTTACCGCATCGCGCTGGGTATCGGGCTGCACAATCTGGGCGAGGGTCTGGCGATCGGTGCAGCGTTCGCGACCGGCAGCGCGGCGCTGGGCACGTTCCTAGTGATCGGCTTCACGCTGCACAACATCACCGAGGGCATAGGGATCGCCGCGCCGGTTGCCCGCGAGCGGCCCAGGCTGTGGCACTTCGTCGCACTCGCGGCGCTGGCAGGGCTGCCGGCGGTCCTCGGCGTCTGGATCGGCGGCTTCATCTACAATAACCTGGCAGCGGCGGTGTTCCTGGCACTGGGCGCAGGCGCGATCGCGCAGGTGGTATACGAAGTCGGGCGACTGATCGTCCGGCAGAGCGACGAAGATGGCAGCCCAGTCCTCTCAGCAGCGACCTTCGGTGGCCTAGTCGCGGGTATCGTCATCATGTACGCAACCGCGCTGCTCGTAGCGGCATAGCCAGCGCACCATCATGTGCTGAGACTGCCCACGGCAGCCTTGGGGGCAGACTCAGGCTTCGGTCAACGCACGCAGCTGGCGATGACTTCGGTGCGCAGCCGGATGTCGCCGGTGTCAGCATCATCCCAACGGCGCGTCTGCAGCCGGCCGGTCAAGATACGCGCAGCGTCTCGCCGAAGGGTCTTGAACGGCGACGCTACAATCGACGTTCCCGCGCGCACGCGTGAACAGGTTTGCGTCGTTGGTTCCGCTCGAGTGATGTGGAAGGCAGGGTGTGGATTACGGGGACGACGGCGCAGGCCAGTCGGCGGCAGAACGCGTGGCGGCTACGACGAGGATTGACGTCGCATCCAGCGCTCTTCCTTGCGCTTCTGGAGCGTTAAGAGCAGTTGGCCAGCCCAGGTTGCCGGGCTCTCGTTCTCGGGGATAGGCGCGATGCAGATACGAGTTCGGCCGAACCAGAGGTGTGCGAAGATGCTCTGGCCGCAGCGGCGGCACTTCGGTATTCGTTTCATCATCCTGCTTCATATGTCGGTGGAGCGGGTCAGATCGCCCGCTCGGAGCAGGGTTGGTCAGCATGTGTCCTCACACATTTGCTGGTATCATGCATCTGTCAATCTCGATGGAGATTCAGGATGGATCGATTCTTTCGGGCAATCACACGGTTGGTGATGCTCATGACCATTTCATTCGGCGTACGGCCACCGGTTCTTGCGGTGCTCGAGTTGTTGCAGCGCCCGTCGGTGCGGATAGTGATGATCACGCGGCGACGCTCGATCGAGTACGCCGCATTCTTCATGATCGAGAAGCAGTCTCAACGAGGTGACGAAGATTCTGCCTACCAATCGGCGACTGAAGAAAGATCAGAAGACGGCGGGCCTGCAGCGCTTCATTGCCCTACGAGGCGAACCTATACCCCGGTTCGGACGGCCTGAGGCGACCAGGGCTGCGCTTGATGTAAGCAATACAGCCAGGAAGCATGCCGCCCCAACAAGCTGCAGCCGCCGCCGCGCAGCGGCAAGCGAGATCAAGGCTATTTGAAATCTGGATTCGGTTCGACCCTGTGGTATACTCGTGCCTCTATCCGCCACGATACAAGCAAGGAACACCCGATGGACCGCACACCAGTGGCACTCGCTGGCCTCCCGGCCGCCCTTCAGTGGACCGGCACACCCGACTCGTCGGCTACCGTCACCTCAGCGGGCTTGCAGATGACCGTCTCCGCCACCACCGACCTCTTCTGTGATCCGCGGGGACAGCCCCCGGTGCTGAATGCGCCGCGCCTCCTGTTCCGACCTGACCGCCACTTCACCCTCAGCGCCCACGTGACCGTCGCGTTTCAGGCCACCTACGATGCTGGCGTGCTGCTGATCTACCAGCATGAGACGGCCTGGGCCAAGCTCTGTTGTGAATACTCCCCGCAGCACCAGCCCATGATTGTCTCGGTCGTCACCAACGGCCGCTCGGATGATGCCAATGCGGTGGTGCTCGATCAGGGGCGGGCGTTCCTACGGGTCACCGGCTTGGGCGACGCCTTTGCCTTCCATTACTCGCTGGACGGGAGCACCTGGCAGCTGGTCCGGTATTTCGCGTTACCACAGCCGGATCACGTGCAGGTGGGCTTTTCCGTCCAAGCACCCACCGGCTCGGGCTGCCAGGCCGACTTCGCGCACATACACTATGTGGCAGCCAGTGTCAGCGACATTCGGTCGGGGGTGTAGCGCCGCGCAGCCCGGCCCAGCCCGCTCCTGCAGCCGACGCTGCTGCGCGTCGAGCGAGATAGTGGCTTTTTTGAACGCTGATTTCGCCTCGACCGCCTTCCCGATCAATTGAGGCAGCGGCAGCAGAAGCGCAGGGCGTTCGGCGCTTTTACCCTACCAGTTCGAGGCTGTATAAAATAAATTATTTCATTTCTGGAGGAGCGCTACACGGGGCAGGTCCAGCGCCTGGTCGAGGCGCTGCTGAGCAGTGCCGGCGACACCGATCCTGACATCAGGCGTGCAGTCGAGGGGCGCGCCGCTTTTCTCGGCGGTCGCCCGGTCGGGGCGACGGGCGAGCTGCCGGCAACATTAGATGCCTACGTGGACAAGGTCGCCCGGCAGGCCTACAAAGTGACCGACGACGACATCGCCGCGCTGCGCCAGGCTGGCTACTCGCTGGACACGATTTTCGAGGTCACGCTGAGCGCGGCGCTCGGCGCGGGCATGAGCCGGCTCGAGCGTGGGCTGGCTGTGCTGAAAGGGGGCCGCTGATGCGGCTCAAGCAGGTCGAGCGCGGCCACCGGCTTCCGCAGAAGCTGATGCTCGGCATGATCCGGGTGATGACCGGCCGTCGGGCGTCAGACATCCTCCGCACCCTGTTCTACCGGCCGGAGTTGTGAAGATCGGGATGAGATTGAGAAACAGTGCCGCAAGGCTCGCGGAAGTGCGTTTCAATCCGACGATATACAGCCAAAACGCCAGCGCATAATAGACCAGGCCACCCGCAGCTCCCCACATCCACATGCTGAGCGGAATCGTTGCCAGGTGCGCGATGCTTCCATGAAGTAGTTCCGCCGGCCAGATCAGCAGCGCCCAGACGAGCTCAGAACAGTCTCCAGAATGCGCTGGCAGATGAGCTGTTTTCCTACGGCATCGGCGCGTCGAGGAACGGCGTGACGACGGCGGCCAGCGCGGGCGAAGCGAAGATCGTGTAGTGCGTGGTGCCGGGCAGGATCGCCAGCTGCGATTTCGACATGCCCGAGCCATCCCAGCTGCCATCGCGCAGCCCGCCGCCCAGCAGCTCGAAAAACTGCGCGGCGTGCGACGGCGGCGCGCCGTCGGCGTCGCCATAGACCAGCAGCACCGGCATCGTCAGCGCCTTGACTTCGGCGCCCCAGTCGTAGTCGCGGCGCAGCATCTCGCCCATTTTTTCGCACAGCGCCGGGAAGTGATCCGGGTCGGGCGCGACGGCGACGTAGCTCTCATACATCGGCGTGTTTTTCATGAACTCGGCCGTGGTCGCGCTTATCTGGCTCATGGCGGCGACCATTTCAGGGTACCAGCCGCTGCGCTTGTATGGAACCGAGCTGAGCACCAGCTTGCGCACGAGCTCGGGGTGCTGGATCGCCGCCTGTAGCGCCGCGCCGCCGCCCATCGAGTAGCCCATCACGTCGGCCTGCGCGAAGCCCAGCTGCTTGATCAGCCCGGCGACGTCCTCGCCCATCGCCTCCAGGCTGAGCGGCCGGTCGCTGTCGGCGGTGCGCCCGTGGCCCTGCAAATCGGCGGCGACCACCTGCCGGTTCGCGGCCAGCATCGGCAGGATCGGGCCGAACATCTCGGTCAAACCGAAGCCGCCGTGCAGCAGGATGAGCGGCTCGCCCGTGCCGTAGATCTCGTAGTACATGTTCAGGCCGTTCATCGGGGCATAGCCGGTCTGTGGAGTGGTTGTCATGACCTTTCCTTTCGCTGATATGTTGGTGGTGAAATGCTTTCAGATATTGTCTTGGAAATGCCAGCGCGTCTGGCTGAACACATTGCCCTTGCCGAAGCCGAATGCGGTGGCAGGCGCGACCTCGAACACCAGGACGACGTTGCCTTCTTGGCCGTTAAATGCGCCGTTGTCCACGTCGAAATGCCAGTCGGGGCCGTATTTTGCGCGGTTGATGCGTCAGTCGTCGATCGCCGCGTAGGCCGACGTCCAGAAATCGTTCCAGATCCGCGGCCCGCTGGGTGAAGTCCAGGCCATCTGGGTCATCAGAATGCCGACCAGCTCCTCTTTCGGGTCCGACGCCCAGTCCCAGCCGAAGCGCCCGGGCACGGCCGAGACGTCGTCGCGCTGCGTGACGATCGACAGGCCAAACCCCCAGCTGCGGTTCGCGCTCAGGAAATCCGTCGCGCCGGCCCGCTGCTCGAGCGTCAGCTGGTCGGTGGTCATGGCCTCGATCGTGGGCCGCGACAGAATGCGCTCGCTGCCGTACTTGCCCTTGTCAAGCAACATCTGACCAAAGGCCAGGAAGTCGTCGACCGTCGAGACCAGCCCGCCAGCGCCGGATGGGAACGCGGGCGGGCTGTTCCACTGGCCGCCCGCGGCCGGATCGAACACCTCGATCGCCCCGCCTGCGGGTTCGATCGAATAGCTGGTTGCGAAGCGGCCGAGCGTGCCGGCCGGCACGCTGAAGCCGGTGTCGCGCATCCCGAGCGGCTCGAAGATGCGCTCGCGCAAAAACGTTTCCAGCGGTTGGCCAGCGGCGCGGGCGATCAGCACGCCCAGCACGTCGGAGCCGGTGTTGTACATCCACGCTTCGCCCGGCTGATGCATCAGCGGCAGCGTCCCCAGGCGGCGCATCCACTCGTCGGGCGCAGGCGTCGCCGATGGGTCGGGCGGCCCCATGCCGATCTGCAGTTCGCCCGCCGCCTTCAGAATCGGGTATGCGTCCGGCGAGGCGATCATCTGGCCGAAGCCCATACGGAAGGCCAGCAGGTCGCGCAAGGTGATCGGCCGTTTCGCCGGCACAGTCTCGTCGAGCGGCCCGTCGAGCCGCTTCAGGACGCGCCGGCCGGCCAGCTCGGGCAGCAGTTCGTCCACGGGCTCGTCGAGCTGCAGCTTGCACTCTTCCACCAGAATCATCGCCGCAACAGCCGTGACCGGCTTGGTCATCGAGGAGATGCGGAAGATTGTGCCGCGCTGCATCGGAGCGCCGCCAACTGCCTGCGCGCCAATCACATCGACATGGACCGCACCGCGCCGGGCGAGCAGCGTGACAAGGCCGGGCAGTTCGCCCCGCTCGACATAGCCGGCCATCACGCTGTGCATGCGCTCGAGCCGCGTTTTGGACAAGCCGCCAGCGCTCATAGTTGTCGCAGTTGCTGGCGCGCAATGCGCCACTCGTCTCGTGAGACAACCTGAGGAAGATTCATTCTCTGCTCCCCTTCTGTCAGATCGGCGTACCAAGGCTTGGGCTCTGAAGGTGCTTCAGCCCTGCGCGCCGCTGAAATCCGCCGTCAGCCAGCGGTCTGGCCGGATCGTGAACAGCACGAGCGTGGGGCTGGGGCGGTCGAGCTCGGCCTTGACAAACGCCTGGGCGGCGTCCTCGGGCAGATACCGGCGGGCGATCGCGAGCATCTGATCGGCGGCCGCTCATCGCCGCTGGCGACGCTCAGCACGCCAACGCGTGGTTCGGCCAGGAAAGCCTGGCGCTCCTGCTCGGTCAGATGCGGCAGCCAATCCTCCCGCGGCGCCTGTCACCACCGCCGTACGGTTTTCCAACCTCATGATGGCTTCCAAGCCCGACCTCCCCGCGCCTTCTGCGGTACCCTCTCGCCACGCGTGAACTCCATCGTCCGATCATCCACGCGGCTGAACCGTACGCTCAGCAAGTCGCGCACGTAGTTCTGATACATCTTCCATGGCTTCCTGGATCCCTGGCGAGGCAGCGTGTCGATCGCGCGTTGCACATAGCCGGAGGTGAGGTCCAGCACTGGCTTCTCCGCGATGGACGCATCCTGTCGCCGGGGGGTACACTGCGTATAGCCATGCTGATCCATGTAGTTCAGCAGCCGGCAGACGTACCCGGCGGTGAGCTCGCACTTGAGCGTCCAGGACGCGTTGGTATAGCCGAAGGCGGACGCGAGGTTCGGAATAGCACTGTACATCATGCCCCTGTAACTCATCGTCTGCGAAAGTTCCACGGGGACGCCGTCCACGACGAGTTGCACCCCACTCATCAGCTTCAAAGTGAGACCGGTAGCAGTCACGATGATGTCCGCGGTAAGTTCTTGACCTGAGCGTAATCGGATGCCCGTTTCGGTGAAGGTCGCGATATGGTCGGTGACCACCGACACCTTGCCGGACTTGATCGCAGCAAATAGATCCGCGTCCGGCACCAGGCATAGCCGCTGGTCCCACGGGTTGTACCGGGGCGCGAAATGTGTATCGACGTCGTAATCAGGCCCGAGTTCCTGCTGGACCAGTTGCAGAATCGCCTGCTTCGTGTAGGCGGGTCGCCGCCGCGCAACATTGTAGAAGTACATGCTGAGCAGGATTGACTTCCAGCGTGCGATGCTATGCGCTAACTTGGCGGGCAGATGCCGGTGCAGCCAATTCGCGATAGCGTCCTCGGAGGGGATCGCGACGATGTACGTCGGGGAGCGCTGCAGCATGGTAACGTGTGCGGCCTGCTCGGCCATCGCCGGGACGAGCGTAACCGCGGTCGCGCCGCTGCCGATCACCACAACCCGCTTGCCGGTATAGTCAAGGTCGTCCGGCCACTTCTGGGGATGCACAATACGACCAGCGAACCGCTCGACACCACACCACTCAGGCGTGTAGCCACTGGCGTAGTCGTAGTAGCCGCTGCACATGTACAGAAAGTTGCAGGTGAACCGAACGATCTCCTTGTCCGGCTCGCGTTCTGCCTCGACCGTCCAGGTTGCGTCGGCAGAGGACCAGGTCGCGCGTCGCACCTGGTGGCCGAATAGGATCTTGCGGTCAATGCCGTATTCCTCCGCCGTCTCACGGATGTAGTTTAGGATCGATGGGCCGTCGGCGATCGCTTTCGCTTCCCGCCATGGTCGAAAGGTGTAGCCGAGCGAGTACATGTCGGAGTCGGAACGGACGCCCGGGTAGCGAAACAGATCCCAGGTTCCCCCTATCGCGCCCCGGCCTTCGAGGATAGCATAACTCTTTGTCGGACAGCGCGTCTGCACGTAATAGGCTGCGCTAATCCCGGAGAGCCCTGCTCCAACAATCAATACATCTACATGTTCGGCGGTCATCCTGTTCGCTCCTCGCTGAATAGTTTCGCACATGGTTGCTGGCTCATTGCAAACGTAAGTATAGACCGCTTATAAGCAGGTAGCAAGCTACAGTACACGAGGTATGCACAAACGCTGGTTCACGCTGAGTGCACGCTACAGTCAGCGCACTCACGTGTACGCTGTGCTTGACAATTCCGCGTGTGCACCGCTATGCTGTCCCTGATGATCTACTGGAGGATAGTGATGCGCGGGATGTTTCGTCCGTTGGGCTGGCTCACGACCACGTACCGTGCGCTGATCCGCCTGCTCGGGGCGCTCTGGTTTGTGCTACGCCAGCCGCGTCTGGCACCACGAGCCACCTGCACCGATACCGGCGCACGATACGATGACGATGGTCTGCCAGTGGTCGTTCTGCGGGGCAGCGCCTATCAGCGTGGCTTTCAACACGGACATCAGCTGCACCCTGAGCTGCATCGTTTCCGTCAGGCCGCGTGGGCGTACGCGCCGATTGCCGCCAGCGATCGCCTGGGGCTGCCACGCTGGCTGGCGCGCCTCCTGATCAAGCCACAGCTGCTGTTGACCGCTGCATCCTACCTTCCTCTGCTAGCGGCTGACGTGCGTGCCGAGATACAAGGAATCGCGGATGGAGCGGGCATCCCGCTACGCGACATGGTCGTCAACACGGTCATCTGGGAGATCTTTGCCAGTGTGCCCGGCAGCGGCACGGCTCCACTCCACTGCTCCGAGTTGGCCTGCGCAGCAACAGAGACAGCCGGCCTTGGCCCACTGTTTGGCTACAACTACGACGTCATCAGCCCGGGCGATCGGGCGCTGGTGGAGGGATTCGTCGCAATCTTTGTGGTGACTCCTGAAAACGGGATCCCCTACGTTGCGCCGAATACCGTGGGGAGCGTCGGCCTGAACACGGCGATGAATAAACACGGTGTCACGTTCGGTTGGGATAACTCCTATCTGCAACCGCATGTGCCCGGCGCACAGCAGGTGATGCCCTTTATGCTCGTGTTGCGTGACGTAGCGCTCACCGCGACGCGAGTGACGGAGGCGGCTAGCCGACTGCGCGAGGAGCAGCGTCCGCAGGCGGATATCTGTGTCCTCGCAGATACGTCCGACGTGGGCGTCGTGGAGCTCGCGGGGGTAACGTCAGCCTTTCGGACAGATCCGATCGTGTGGAGCTGCAATCGGTTGCAGTCGCTGATGCATCTTGATTATCTCGGCCGCGGGCGGCGCCTCGACGGGCGGCCAGAGCGCTATCTAACCATGTTGCATGCTCTCGCACGCCCGATCACCGTGGCGGATGTTGCCGCGGTGCTGCGAGATCGGGGAGCGCCAGCGGGGCGGCAGATCGCGGATAGCAACACCACCTTCACCGTGATCTATGCGCCGCAGCAACAACGTATGTGGCTGTCGTGCAGCGGTGCCCCAGCCTCCCATGGACCCCTGCGTGCCTACGATGCACAGGGACGCCGTTTGTCAGACGCAGATATTGTTTGTGCGGAACATCAGTGAGGCGTTGCCCACGTCTCCGAACTGGTTCGGTCGCGATCGCCCCGTATTCGACCAGCGCGTGACCCACCCCTTACTCGCGATCGTCCTCCACTGCGGTGGGCATGCGCAGCCGACGAAGATCGCGAATCAGTTTGAAGCCGAGTGCATTGAGCCAGGTGGCACGCATGCGATAGACCCACCAGAGCATGCGGGCATACAAAGGAAAGACGATCACGGGTTGATTGCGCGCCACCCCGACGAGAATCCGCCGCGCGGCGGTATCCGTCTCCATCAACTTGAACGGGAGCGCCGGCTGCACCTGCTCGCGGCGCACATTCAGGATGGGCGATGCCGCATAGATGCCGGATTGCACCCACCCAGGACAGACCACACTGACCTTGACTCCCAGATCAGCGGCTTCGGCACGCAGGGAGAGCGACAGCCCGACCACGGCATGCTTGGTGGTTGCGTACGGGAGATTGGTCGGGTAGGGCAGTAAGCCCGCCAGGGAGGCGGTGTTCACAATATGGCCATGCCCTTGCTGCACCATGATGGGATATGCAGCCTGGACACCATAGATGACCCCCAACAAGTTGACGGCAATGACCTGGTGCCAATGCTCGAGCCGGAGGTCCCGCGCATCGGCCGTCACGGCAATGCCCGCGTTATTGAATAGATAGTCGAGCCGTTGGTGCGCCGCCACCGTGTGCTGGACGAGCTGATTTACGCTGTCGGCATCGGCCACATCGACCTTATGCGCTGCTGCCTGACCCCCGCGCCGGCGAATCGCCGCGGCGACGTCCTGGGCCCCTTGGGCGTTAATGTCCGCGACGATCACCATGGCCCCGCGCGTGGCGAGGGCATGGCAAAGGGCTTGGCCAATCCCCGACGCCCCGCCTGTAACAATGGCTACCTGGTGCTGAACGGCGCTCATTATACTACCTCCGCTTGCACACCGAGCGTGCTCCCAGCTATCCAAAGGCCAGCGGCCTAGCGGCGCCGCCCGGCCCAGACTGCCCGCGGCGAGTGGCGAACTGCAGTCCAGATGGTCGGCACCCGTGACGAAAGATCTGATCGGTGCGCACGATTCCGCCTGCCACCAACAACACTATACCCGCGCGGTCGCGCAGTGCCCCGCAGGAGGACAACTCCAACCCGATCGGTAATCAATAACATCGGACAACGTTTGTCCGTCGTACGAGGTGGCACGGCGTGTGGCAGCATGCCCGTGATGATATCACATGCCTCAACTTGTATGAACAGAGCTAGGGTGCGGAGCACCAAGGCAGGATGGCCCGAGCAACCGTGCCACCCTCGTGGCGAGGGCGTGCCATAGATCGCGTCGTGAACAGCACGCTTAACGGCGATGCTACCTGGGCACCTTGGCCGTCCATCAGGGCGACGCCGTAGCGGGGCAAGCCCAGCTGGAGCGGGCGCTGCGCCTTGCGCGTGAGACAGGCGAACCGCAACTGGAAGGCCTGGCGTTCTGGGACCTAGGCAACGCCGCACTGGCGCAGGGCAAGCTCGATCTGGCCGCCGACGCCTATACGCAGTCGCTTGCCCTGCCGGGACCTACGGGCCTCAAAGGGAGTATCTTGGACTGCCTGGCCGGGCTGGCGCGGGTCGCGCTCGCGCAGGGCGATGCGGCGGCGGCCCTCGGCCAGGCCGAGGCGATCCTTGCCCACCACGCGACCGGCAACCTTAGCGGCGCATACGAGCCGCTCCGCGCCGAGCTCACATGTTACCAGGTGCTGCGCATCAATGGCGATCCGCGCGCCCGAGCGATCTTGGAGTCTGCGTACCAGCGGCTCCAGGAGCAGGCGGCCAAGATCCCCGACGCGGCGGATGTTCCTGGAGAACGTGCCGTACCACCGTGACATTCTGGCGGCGTGGGAAACTCAGCGGGCATAAAATTGGGTGGTTTCAAAACAGGTTGTGCCGTTGCAGGCTAGCTTCTGCGTCTTGGCAGCGCTTCAGCAGCCGCTTTCGTCCATGCACTGCCCACTCCGCTCACCCCTTGGTCTGTACGTCCGAATACCTCAATCTCTAGCTCCCCTCCCTCGTTCCGCACCGCCATGTGACCATAGCTGACACACACGCATGCTAGAATCGTTTTATGTTCCCACTGCTGCACCAGGAGGCTCTGAAGGAGATTAAAATGGAAACTTACGACGACGACCTCAGCAAGTTTGAAGCGGACGGCGCTGCGCCTTTACCGCCCAGTAGTGATCAAGGCTACGTCGAATGCGACGGTGCTCGAATCTGGTACGCAACGTATGGGTCCGGCCCGCCCGTGATCCTGCTGCATGGCGGCCTCGGCCATAGTGGCAATTGGGGCTATCAAGTTCCAGCGCTGGTCAGGAGTGGCTATCGTGCCGTTGTGATCGACAGCCGTGGCCACGGCCGCAGCACGCGCGACACGCGACCGTTTACGTATGAGCGGCTGGCATCCGACGTTTCTGCGGTGATGGATGCATTGCAGCTTGAGAAGGCGGGTCTGGTGGGCTGGAGCGACGGTGCATGCACCGCATTGATTCTTGCTTCGAAAGCTCCCACACGGGTTGCAGGCGTGTTTTTCTTTGCCTGCAATATGGACCCGAGCGGCACAAAGCAAATTACGGAATTCACTCCGATTCTCAGGCGATGTATCGGCCGACACTCGCAAGACTACAAACGGCTATCGGCCACGCCGGACCAATTCGACGAGTTTTCAGACGCGGTCGGCCTTATGCAGAAAACGCAACCCAATTATTCGGCGCACGATTTGGCTCAGATCAGCGTGCCAGTTGTAATCGTACAGAGCGAGCATGATGAATTCATCAAGCGCGAACACGCCGACTATCTCGCTCGGAGCATTCCAAATGCAGAATTTATCGATCTTCCTGGTGTGAGTCACTTCGCACCGCTGCAGAGGCCCGAGCAATTCAACACCGTAATGCTTGCATTCCTCGGCAAAGCGCTCGCTTGAAGCAAGACAGAGGAACATCGTTTCTCTTTCGAGTGAAAACCGCGACACGTTCGGCGTGGACTCCTTGAAGCTCGTGGAGCGTCCCGACCTTTCTCCAGGGCCAGGGCAGGTCGTCCTTAAGATGAAAGTATTTTCGATCAACTACCGCGACCTGCTGGTTGTCAACGGCGTGGGGCGATGGAAGCCGCCTCTCCCGCACCTTCCCCTGTCTGACGGCGTGGGTATCGTTACGGCCACGGGGAACGGCGTATCTCGAGTACAGGTTGGGGATCGAGTCGCCCCCATTTTCTATCCGAAGTGGCTGGAAGGCAGAGTTGCATCCGAAAAGATCGGGCAGGCCTTCGGCGGCGCGGCCGCTGATGGTGTGCTGGCCGAATACACGCTCGTCGATCAGGCCAGCCTCGTTCCTGCCGCGTCGCCCCAGAAGTACGCCCCATCCCCGCCCAGTGTGATATCGGCGCCACCAATGCAAAAGACTTCATCGTCGGGATGCGCGAATAGGTCTAACAGACGTATGTTGCGGTTCGCAGTCACAAGTCCCCACCTTTCTTCTATGTAATAACTAAGGTTTTGCAAAGGCGTTTTTGCCAAACTGGCCGGGCCTTTTGCCAACCCCGCCGATCGGAAGTACAATCAATTGACACTGGTGTCACCATCCACTTTCAGCATGCGAATAGCCTGTAAGCCGCAAGGAGCGACCGATGGAGCGCATACTCGAACCCGAACTTATGGACGACGACTATCAGGCTCGGGCATATGCCCAGGCCGATTTCTCAACCTCCAACCAATGGTTCGTGGATCAGTTGCTGACCGATTTTGCCCCTGCACTCCAACAAGTCATCGATCTCGGCTGTGGTCCGGCCGATGTGCTCATTCGCCTTGCTCGCGCCAAACCTGATCTGCACATTACTGGCATTGATGGTTCAACAGCCATGATTAAATTGGCAACTGCTGCCATACAAGCCACTGAACTGGAGCAGCAGATTACACTGATTAATAGCTATATACCGGGGATCCCCTTAGAAAACCATGCGTACGATGCAATCCTCTCAAAAGATTTTCTGCATCACCTGCCCAACCCCATGGTGCTCTGGAATGAGGCCATACGTCTCGGCAAGCCAGGAGGCGTGCTATATGTGATGGATCTCATCCGTCCAGCCACTCCAGAAGATGCACAGACGATTGTCGAACGTGTTGCGGCGCATGAAGATCCGTTACTGAAGCAAGACTTTTATCATTCATTGTGTGCTGCATGTACGGTTGCAGAGGTAGAAGAACAACTGCGCAAAGCAGGCCTCACGCTTCAGGTGCAGCAAGTAAGCGAACGACATATGCTCATCAAGGGCACGCTGTAAGGCTATGTGCGTCGCGCTGCTACCTACCCAGCTCAATATAGAGATCTGCACCTTCAGCAATGATCGCATACGCCTTCAACGACGGCGCATGTTGCGGCCATAGACCTGCATTCGACACCGCGTCAAACTTCCAGAAATGAAAGGGGCAGATAATCATGCAGCCATCAAAATGCGCTTCCGCTAGTGGATGCCCCTTGTGAGGACAAACACCATGAATAGCGCGATACTCTCCCTCGATCTCATATATGACCAGTTGCTCGCCCTCGACCTCGACGCTTAAAAGGCAGCCCGGTTGTAGATCGGATTTTTTACAGATGAACGACTTATTCGCCATTAGATGATCTCATTGTGTGAGATGTATCACGAACGTTTTTATAGAACAAATTCCTTCCTGCGCGCGTTTGTCATGTCCCTCAGAATATCTAACGCGCTTTTCAAACGCATCCCTGGAGGCAACGCGTCCTGATACACTTTCTGGGTCAGTGAAGTATCTAGCTTTACCTTCGCCGCCGCCATCAGAACGTGACGTTCCATATCCTCGATATAGACCTCACGAAAATGCAACAATGCCTCGTAGATAAGAGCGGATGTATTAGAGAGCAAACGATCTTTGTTGTTCTGCACAAGGCTGCGCAATTGATCCTTTGCCTCCTTCATCCGCTTGTAGTCGAGGTTTTGATCTCCGGAGAACCCATTCGGTGATTTCATATTGATCATCGATTGGCGCGTGTATTGCTCGTATGTTGTCGCCGGGAAATTTCCTGCGTAGTGTGTGGCCGCTGACGTGGCGCGCAGGAAGATGGTGGCAATGTTGAGCAGTTCTGCTGCTCTGTCCTCATCTCCGCCCTCGATCGCCAGGTTTGCCCGTAATAGCCACTCTCGGCAGAATATAGCGCACGTGTTGAAGAAATGATGGCCAACCCTCCATCGGTACTTCGCAACGTGGCAATTCCACTCTTGCGGATCGATTTTAGGGCTCTGCCATGCTTCCAACCATCGAGGTTGGCGGCCGTTTGATTTCTGCAGCAGGTCGCCCGAAGTATGAATAATGGTCTCCTCATCGCCATCTTGGAAGAAATCATGCATAATCAGTTCAAACATCATTTTGATGGCTTGAATGATGTTTAAGATTTCTTCGATATTCAGGATCGTAAAGGGGAGATCAAGCAGTACCGACTGAGTAGTGGCCGCTACTTGAGCTATAAATTGGAAACTGATTATCGATATGACGCGAATCTGCCTAAAATAGCGATCATAGTTAACATACCCAAGCAGTTCTTCTGGATTCGTATGATATCCGGCGCTCTCTAGAGCTGTCTCGCCGCGCTCAAAACTGTATTTCCTTTCGAGGAGGCCAATCTCGGGCCGAAGGAGCAAGTAGATCTTTCTAATGCGCTGCCGAAGATATTCCAGATGTGTTCCCAACTGTGCAACTGGAATAACATGATGCTGTGTTACGTTGATGATCTCCGTGGCAGCCAGGAGAGCATCATTGACCGCCGCCCGAAGTGTCATGTGCGCTTCATGATTAACTCGCACGCTGTCGAGCGATATGGCCGACCAATCTGAAGAGACAGGTAGAAACGCGCTCGGACAGAAATACGGGCTGGGTGGCAGCGTCGTTATTGTTTCCTCGCGTATATGATTTGATGGAATTGAAGCATGCCCGCTCATGTTGTGATCCTTCGAATCGACTGGCTCCTGCCCCTCGATTGCTACTGATTCGAGTTTTGCAGAATGGTGCTAGAGTAGAACAGGACCCACCTGGCCACATCAGCAGAGCGATGGAATGTACGCTAAGAAGAAGCCTTAGCCGACACTCCGCCGCTGTTCTGATAGCGCCCGGCCGCCCCTATTCTACAATAGCAGCGTCGAGATCGTCTTCCGTAACAGTAAGCAATTTACTGGTGTGGAAGCGTGTCAATGAATGTTAAAACTGCAAGGATAGTGTCCTGTCACAAAGAGGCAGTCACCAATGCAACACCCGATTATTGTGGTCGTGGACGACGATCGTGGCCTGCTTGAGGTCCTGGAACAGGGCCTGCGCCGGCAGTACCCGACCCAGTACCAGATCATCAAGGCCAAGTCGGGCGAGGCGGCGCTGGCAGCGCTCCAGGATCTCAGGCAGCGGAACGAGCCGGTGGCCCTGGTGCTCGCCGACCAGCACCTGCCGGGGATGGGTGGCGTCGAACTGCTGGCCGAGGCGCGCCGCCTGTATCCCGACGCCCGACGCGTGCTGCTCGGTGATTACGCCGCCGCCGAAGTCGCGATCGTCAGCGTCAATGAGACCGGCATCGATCGCTATCTGATCAAGCCCTGCGACCCGCCGGATGAGCACCTGTACCCGGTCGTGGACGAGCTCCTGGATGACTGGCTCACATCCGCGCAGCTGCCATACATGCAGATCAAGGGCATCATGAGCACGCAGGTGGCGCTCATCCGCCACAATGCCACGCTTCACCACGCCGCCGCGATCGTGGCCCGCACCGGCGTCGGGGATCTCATGGTCGTGAACGACGAGGACAGATTTGTCGGCGTCCTATCCGAAGGCGACATTCTGCGCAACGCCCTGCCCGACTTCGACGAGATCCTGGAGGCCGGCGGCACACTCTACGAGGCGTATCAGCTCTTCATGCGCAAAGGCCGTCAGCTCGCGAACAAGCCGATTACGCCGCTCGTCATTCGCGACCCGATCGTGATGCATCCCGACGACCACGTCGCCATGGCGGCGACGGTATTGATCGAGCGGCAGATTCGCCGTCTGCCGGTCGTACAGGATGGGCGGCTACTAGGGACGGTCTCACGCGCGAATATCTGTCAGGCAGTGGTCGGAGCACTGTAAGACGAACAAAGAACAGAGAACAAAGAACAAAGTATCGGGGTATTGTTCTCTGTTCTTTGTTCCTTTGGAGGAGAACCGATGAATGCTCCGGCCATCCCTGCCCGCAAGGTTCTGGACGCCGCCGTGGAGACGAATGCGCGTCTCGGCCACGAGAACCTCGGCTTCCTGTCCGAATCGCATGGCTTCATGCCTTGCGCACTGCCACTGCTGCACCTGTCCCGATCGCACCAGGTCTGGGACGACATGGCCGCCAGGTTGCCGGAGCTGTTCCGCGACCTGACTATGCGTCCATCGCTCGACCAGATGCCGGTCCTCAGCGCGGACGAGCGCGATCTACCGGATCGCGATCTGCTCCGCGCGTCGGCGATCTTCAGCATTTTCGCTCAGGCCTATCACTATGTCGAACCCGACCCGCCGGAGCGTATGCCTGAGTCACTCGTGCGGCCATGGGATCAGATCAGCCGGCGGCTGCACCGGCCAGCGCCGCACCTCTCGTTCATCGACATGAACCTCTACAATTGGAAGCTGATCGATCCGCACTGCGCCGACCCGATGCGCATCGAAAACCTGGAGCTGCTGATCCCGATCCTGGGCAATGAGGATGAGCGGCGCTTTCAGACCTCCGCGGTCGAGGTGGTGGCCCAGTTCACCCCAGTGGTTGGGGCAGTCGTGCGCGCGCAGGAGGCGGTCGTCGCGGACGACCCGAACGCGCTGAAGGCCGAACTGCGCCTAATCGCCGACACGCTGGCGCGCCTCACCTACGAGTCGTTCATGAAGATCAACCCGAACGCGTACAGCAAGCTGTACGTCAACCCGGTCGTGTGGGGCAAGACCGTGGCGCCCCTGGCGACACCGTACCAATCGGCGGATGCTCCGCCAGGGCCAAGCGGCACAGCGATCCCGGCGTTCCAGCTGCTGGACGCCTTCTTCGGCCGCCACAACTATACCAGCAACATCGGCCATGAGACCGCTCGTGCGCGGCGCTGGTTCCCCAGACACTGGCAAGAGTTCCTGGACGCGGCCGAGCAAATCTCGGTTCCGGAATATGTGGCTCAGCACACAGACGCTACGCTGAAGGGGCGCTTCCAGGAGGCGCTGGACGCCTACGCCGGCGAGACCGGCCTGCTCGGCCGGCACCGGCTCAAGACCTACGGCTTCCTGGATCTGTCGTTCAAAGCTGGCCGCGGCAAGACGCTCGGCGGCTTCGGCGGAGGGTTCGACGACCGGCTGTGGGACAAAATGGATGCCGAGCTGGACCTGGCGCGCCTGGAGCGCTACACACACTACCCGCAGGCCCATCATCACGTCGCGCTGAAGCGCGTCGAGAACCTCCGCGCCGACGAGCGGGAGTGGGTCAGCCATGTCGTACTCGACACCAGCGGCACGGGCATTCGCTACCAGCCGGGCGATCGCTGTGCCATCCTGCCCGAAAACAGCGACGAGCTGGTCGCGCGCACACTGCTCGCTCTAGGCGCCCGCGGGGATGAGCCAATTCAGCTCAACGCGGCCTGGCGCGAGGGGGTTAAGCTGCGCGAGGGTTACGCCGATGCGAAAGTGCTCGCGCTGCGCACGCTGCTAGCATTCGGGCGCATCCGCCCGGTCGCCCGGCCGATCGCCAAAGCACTCTACACGATCACGCACAGCGAGCGGCTGCGGCGGATCGTCGAAGCGCGGGCCGAAGACCAGTGGGAGCTCTGGGAGTTGCTGGATATGCTGGCCGAGACAGGCTTCAATCCCAAGCGGCTCTGGAAGGCTCACCCAGGCGAGCGGGAGAGCATCTGCTGGATTGTCCCACCCGAGTCGTTCCGCATGTACTCGATCTCGTCGGCAATGGAGGACCCAGACGTAGAGAGCGCTGCCGAGGTTCACCTGACTGTCGGCCGCCTGAAGTACCATACTCGGGCGACCGATGTGTCGCCCGGCGACGAATGCTATGGCACGAGCTCCGGCTTCTTGGCGCGCGTGGCCGAGACGCCGGACGAGCAGCAGCGCCGCATCACAATCAAGAAGGTCCACCCGCCCCACTTCAGCCTGCCCGGCGACGCCAGCCAGCCGATTGTCATGTTCGCCGGCGGCACAGGGCTGGCGCCGTTTCGCGGCCTGCTCAAGGCGCGCGCACGGCAGGCCAGCGCCGGCGAGAGCTGGCTCTTCTTCGGCACGCGCAGCCGAGCCGACTTCTATTATCAGCAGGAGCTGAGCGAGCTGATCGCTCGGGGGCGGCTGCACATCCGAGTCGCCTTCTCGCGGGACGATGTCCATACCCGATCTGCCGATGGTCGGTTGGTCGTCGAGTCGGACACGCGGCATTATATCGGTGAAGAGATACTGCGCGAGGAGAACGCGCGGCAGCTGTGGCGGCTGCTCCAGCGTGCGGAGGATGGTGGTCTGGGAGCCTGCTTCTACGTCTGTGGCCGGACCAGCTTCGCCCGATCGGTACTGGATGCGATCCAAGCCATCCTGTACCGCTTTGCCGATGGGCCCGAGGAGCTGCGGCAGGAGCAGGCGCGCCAGGCCCTGTATCGGCTGGTCGGCGAAGACCGCCTCATGCTCGAAATCTTCACGACCTACACCGGCCCCCAATTCGAGCAGCGGCACACCTACGATGCCTCGGAGGTCGTGTCCCACAACAACGACCAGGACGGCTACTGGATGATCATCAGCGGCCGCGTCTACGACCTGACCAAATTCGCCCGCCTGCACCCCGGCGGGCTGAAGATCATCCGCTCCTACGCCGGTATGGACGCGACGGCGGCCTATCAGAAAGTGCTCCACGATGTGAACACCGAAGTCGACGCGATGCTCGGCCTGTACCAGATCGGCGCCGTGCGCCGCCTGGATTTTGGCTCGGCGTGGGGCGTGGCCGTGAGTCCAAAGGGCCTCCAGCTTGTTACCCTCAAGGATATCTACCGCGCCTGGATCGGCCTGCTGTATGCGACTGTCGAGATGGAGAACGCCCTGCACAACGACTACGGCATCCGCGACGAGCCGGTGACCTACGACGAGACCGCCAGTTCATCCTACGTATCCCCCTACAAGGCCCAGCTGCTTCTTCAGACCCACCAGCGCTTCGTGCGCGACTACCTGGCGAAATTCACCGGCGAGCCGCTCGACCACCTGTGGGCTCTCACCAGCGGCCTTCATTCGGAACACCTGGACGTACGCTGGATGTCGCAGACGATCGGCGCGATCGAGCAGACGAGCCAAGCACAGGTGGCATCCCAGCTTGGGCAGCACATCGCGGCCCGGCTCAAAGCGATCGTCCAGATCGATGTGCCGCCCGACTCGCAGGCACTGCAATGGTGCGTGAGCTGCTGCGCCATGTTGGAGGAGCAGGACAAGCGCTTTCTGCGCGACATGAAGCTGGCCTTGCGGGCGGGCGTGCAGGTGTTCGAGCAATTGGAGAGCGACACGATCGCCAGGGGCAGCGAGCGGCTGCTGGCGGTCGTCACGACTCTGCCCGCAGTGCTCCGCGCATACTACGCACGGATAGTATCGAGCTTTTCGCCAGTCTGATCAAATGAGGACGGTAATGATGCATTTCACACCTCTTCCGGCGCCCTGGATGATCACGATAAACCTTGATGAAGCTCTGGAGGGACACCATGTCTCGTTTGGAACAATCGGTTAGGCCAAGTTTTCAAGTCGACAAACATGTCGCGCAACAGTACGATGAATTCGTCAGACTATCACCACTCTATCGCAACTTGGTGCAAGAATTGATGCAGAGAGTAAGCATAACCACAGGAGATAGCGTTTTGTGTGTGGCATCTGGAACAGGCCTTGATGCTCGAGCTGCCGCAGAAGCAGGTGCAGATACTGTTTTTGGGTTGGACAAATCGCTGTCAATGGTAGCCGTTGCCAGGGAGGTGAGCGACGTAGGTGCCAATGTACACTTTGTACAGGCTGATGCTGCTGTTATCCCATTCCCAAAGGAGTACTTTGATGTAGTTCTTATCAATGCAGCAGGAAATTACCTCTGGGATGATATATACCCGCTCTTCGTCGAAGTACAAAGAGTATTGAAGCCCGGGGGTATTTTTGCATTCAATTGTCAATCAGATGAGATCGAGAACGTGCATTCAGAGGACCCCCAACGCCAGTTAAGAAGGTTTGTCTACCTGCTAGGTTGGATGAGAGGATACAGGATTCGGCTCTCTGCCAAGCCCTCAGTAGAGTTTCTCTCACAGTTAGCTCAAGAGACGGGACTAACAATGTTGGAGTCGGCCTCAGTTAGAATTACAACAAATACAGAAGATGTTCTTCAACAACTCCGATTACCTCAGTTTCATGTGCCATTCTTAGGTAGTATTCCTGAAGACAAAAGAGACGAATTATTGCGTGACACCGCTCAATCGCTCAAGTTTAAGGAAGCTATCGTTGACGATTTTCGATGCTGGCACTTCTTCGTTTTCAAGAAACAGGCATAGATGTCGTACCGTATGCCGAGGTGAAATCGGTTTGCTGCACTCTCGGTCCACACAGGCCAGGTTCCCGATCGTGCCACCAGAAGTAATATAAGGCTTTTCCTTATCCCACATCCCATCGCGGTGCCGATACCACCCCGCGACCACTGGGCTATGATTGCGCGGTGGCCGCAGCGGTCTCTATTCTACGGTAGCGCGGTGGCCGCCGCGGCCCACGTGCGCCGACGGGCCATCGACTTAGTCTCACAATCACTGGAGGGAACACTGCCAAATGACATCTCTTACACAACATATCGGCCGCTACGTTCTGCAGCTGGGGCTGCTGGCACTCCTCGCGCTGGCCATGCTGGGGGCCACGCCGGGCGCCCAGGCCGCCCCCTCGCTTTCGCCACCGCAGACCTACTACGTGGACCCAATCGCGGGCAGCGACGCAAACAAGGGCACCGAGAACAAGCCGTTCCGGACACTGTTCAAGGCGCTCACGACGGCACAGCCGGGCGATACAGTCAGCCTCGGGCCGGGCGTGTACAGCCAGGCCACCAACGGCGAGCAGTTCGGCACGACCAGCCAGCCGATTCCGGCGGTGTCCGGGCTGACGATCTTGGGCGCGCTCGAGAACGGTTTGCCGGCCAGCACTCTCCAGGGCACCGGGAGCGAGGTGGGGCTGAGCTTGCAGGCCAACACGACCGTGAAGAATCTTAAATTGATCCACTTCGACAGAGCGATCAGTGCCGCCCAGGGGCAGCATTCGCTGAGCAACTTGTCGCTGACGCGGAACGCTCAAGGCATCTGGGTGGGCAATTTCTCGCAGACCATCCTCGCGGCTAGCGCCATCTCACTCACCGCGGCTGCGACGGGCGTGCTCGTCGCCAGGACAGGGCAGTTCACCATGGACGGCGGGTCGATCAGCGGCAGCGCATCGAACTGCGCAACCGGCACGACCGGGCTGTTCGTCTTCGGATCGGGCCAGGCCACGCTGAAAAATGGGGCCAACCTCACGAACATCGCCGGAGCCGCGCTGGCGATCCAGGACACTGGCATGGCGACGCTTGACACCGCCACGATCAGCAGAACGCTCCCCAGCGGCTGCACCCCCGTGGCGAGCGTGCGTGCCGCCGGCTCCGCGTCGCTCACCCTCCACAGCACCATAGTCAGGAGCATGGACGGCACGAACGCTGGCGGCATCGAGATGCAGGATAACGTGCAACTCACACTGGACGGTGGCAGCGTCTCCCGTCACACGGGCACAGCCATCCGCGTTCTCGGAACCGGGAAACTCAGCGTGAACGGCAGCAGCTTCACCAGTAACCAGATCGGCATCGACGCGAGCGGCGCCCCGCAGGCCAGTATCACGATCACTGGTGCGACACTGCAGTATAACAAGCAGGCGGGCATCATCGCGCCGGCCTTCAAGCTGCGGAACAGCAGTGTACACGACAACGGCGTCGGCATCAAGATCAACGGCCCCGCTGTGGACCTGGGCACCCTCGCAGATGTGGGCAACAACACAATCCAGAACAACACGACCACCGGCGTGACATTCGCCAGTAGTATCAGCAGCGGCAGCGTGAACGCCGTGGGGAACACCTGGAACCCGAACATACAGGGCGCGGACGCCAACGGGCACTACACGATTCACATGAAAGTGATTGGCATCGGCGACTTCGCCCATGGGACGAACTTCGACTTGCCGAACAGCAACTTCTCGATCCAGTTCTAACCCGCACACGCTCCCACGCGCGATGAGGCGCGTGGGAGCGTGCTCGACACTTCATGGAGCGTAAAGAATGATGAACACCAAACGATTACTGATCGCTCTCGCGCTCGTAGCGACGCTGCTCTGCAGCTGCACATCCCAAACGGCGCAACCAGTGCCAGCCGATGATCGACCGGGTGCTGAACAACCCCAGGTGGCGGCCCAGCCTGCGCCGACCGCTGGCGGAGCCCTTGCGGGGCAAGCTGAGCTGGAGGCCCGCCCCGATCTGCCCGAGCCGTGTGATTTGATGACGAAGGCTGATCTCGCGCGCGTCCTAGCCGAACCCTTCTCGGAGGGTGAAGCTGGCGAAATGCCAGTGACTGAGGGCGCGGCCTTCATCCCCAAGAACTGCGCTTTTCATAGTGGTGACAAACAGATCGTGCTCACGCTCTTCCTGGCGAGCACGTATCAGGCGCATAAGGAGTTGGCGGCCATCGGAGACGCGCCGCAAGCCGTGGGCGGGGTAGGCGACGATGCTTTCTGGGATCCCGACGCCCAGCAACTTACGATCCTCAAGGGCCAGATCGTGGTGACGCTAGGGTTCGACTTCATGGATGCGTCGGCGGATGTCGCGAAACCGTTAGCACAGCAGGTGCTGAGCCGGCTGAAGTAGTATTGAGGAAACACGATGTATACAACCCAACTCCTGGATAACCGCAATCGCGCACACCTGGATCAGGCCGTCGAGTTGCTTCTGCGGGGTGAAATCATTGCTTTTGGCTTCAACGGCATCTTCGTCTTCATCGGCGACGCCGATCAAGCCATCGCGGCGCGCCGGATCGCAGCCGCCAAGCGCCAGCCGTTCGACAAGCCCCTGGCGCTGGTCTGCGCGCCGGAGTATCTGGAGGAGTTTGTCGATCTCGATGCGCCGGCCTTTCGCTACCACCCGTTTGACAAGGTGCAGCAACTGCAGCGCGAGGTTTACTCCCTTGGCGTGCTGCTGCCGGTGGCCACGACCGGCGTACCCGCATATATGAGGCATAATGGCACGATTCTCAACGTGTGGATGGAGTATCCGCCCCACCACCCGTCGCGCTATTTGCAGGAGCAACTCCGCAAACGGGGCAAGCGCGCCTTGATCGCTAGCTCCGCCAACCAGCACGGCGAGCCGACCTATGTGGACCCGCTGGAGACGCTGCGCGTCTTTGGCGGCGCGATTCCGGCGATCCTCGACTATGACCCGTGCGGCGTTCCGCTCCCGCGCCACCAATCGGCCACGCTGCTCGACTTGACGGGCGAGGTCCCGCGCCCGATGCGCCGCGGGAGCGTGCCGGTCGAGCAACTGCGCGGTCATTTGGACCGACTCGGGTTGCGCCAGCTCGCCGTCGAGGAACCTGCCCCACAGATCTAAACCAAGCTCAGGAAAGGAACGCATAACGATGACTCAGCGTAACCTTATCCATAATATCATCGCCACGTTGCAGCCGATGCTGTACGGATTTGGGCTGGCCTTCGTCGCCGGCGGCACCATCGGGACCGTGCTGGGGCGTAGTCACTACTGGCGTCAGGGTTTGGGAACCAGCGGTTGCGATTGCGTTCACGATGCTACCCCCGTATGTCGTGGCCTGGTGCAAACGTATCAGGCGTTCAATGACGACACTCGTGTATGGCTGACGAGCTGATCTGCTATAGTCCAACGGCCGCCGCGTTTACGCGGAACAACGAGCCTTCACGAATGTACCGACGGAGCATCGCTGTGGTCTTGTGCCCGGTCTGCTGCATGATCACGCGCTCGCTGACCCCGGCCATGGCTGCTGCTGTCACGAGCCCCGCCCGCAGGCTATGTCCACTATAGTCGAACGCTTATTCGTGCTTCCCCCAATTGTACGGCTTTTTGTGGATTGCCCGATAAGGCTTGCCTTAGCTAATACCCCTTCGCTATTCTGATGTCTCCACCTGGCACCTGCTCTACGATCAGGTGAGGGCGCAGCGCGGCACGACGAAATGTGATGACGGGTCGTGGACGACCGCACCAGCGCCACGTTCTACCTGGCCATATGGTATCTCTGCATCCGCTCTGCCGATGATTTGCAGGCTGTGTAGCGGCATCCAATAAAGGAGAAACACCCTTATGAAGGATACAGAACAACCGCGCAGTCTTAAGACGCGCTATCTATCTCCGCAACAGAATGGCGGTAGCATGCGTGTCGAGCACACCGGTGGCCCCAACGCCGGCCGGGCCGCGATCGATACCATGTTGTCCATCGCAGTCCTGACAGTGCACGAGTCTTACCAGGGCGACGAGCGCCGGTTCGACATGCCGCTTGATCAGCGCGCGCTGAAACTGGGGCGGACGGCTCAGGGCGGGCCGCAAGGACCCAACGACATCGTGCTGGAGGCACTGTTTGTGGCGCGCGACCAAGCGCGCATCGAGCCTGCGGGCCTCGGGCACCGCGTGGTAGAACTTGGCGCCCCCAACCACCTGACCATCCAGGGCCAGCCACTGGGGACGCAGCCCTACGTGCTGCGCGACGGCGATGTGCTCCAACTGCATCACACCGACAGCAGCGCTGTCGTCACCCTGACATACAAGAACCCATTGCTCCAGGCTGCCGAGCAGCCGCCGGAGTTCAAGAGCCACTACCTGGATCCTAAACAGGTCCGCACCGCGATCGGGCGGCAGGGCTGTGCCGTGCTGCTCGACCATCCGACCGTCTCGCGCGTCCACACCTGGATCGATCGCCTACCGGATGGCAGCCATAGCATGCGCGATGCCGGCAGCGCCAACGGTACCTTCGTGAACGGCCAGCGCATCACTCAGCACATGCTCACGGCCGGCGATATCATCCAGATCGGTCCGTTCAAGCTGGTCTACCAGCGCAACCGCCTTGATCAGTACGATCAGCGCCGCGGCATGCACATCGACGTGCGCGACCTCACCTACACAGTAGCTATCAGAGGCAAGCAGAAGACGATTCTGCAAGCGGTCTCGCTAAGCATCGCGCCGCGCGAGTTTGTTGCAATTGTGGGCGGCAGCGGCGCAGGCAAGAGCACCTTGATGCGCGCGATCAGCGGCTCTGTCCGCGCGGCCGCTGGCCAGGTGCTGGTCAACGGCGACGACTTGTACCAGCACTTCGACGCTTACCGCGCGCTGATGGGCTACGTTCCGCAGGACGACATTCTGCACCAGACCTTGCAGGTCGACCGGGCGCTCGATTATGCGGCCCGCCTGCGCCTCTCGGCCGACAGCGATGCATCCGAGATCCGCCAGCGGGTCGAACAGGCGCTGGGGGATGTCGACATGCTACCCCACCGCGCCAAGAATGTCGAGAATTTGTCGGGCGGGCAGCGCAAGCGCGTCAGCATCGCCGCCGAGCTACTCGCCGATCCCAGCCTGTTCTTTCTCGACGAGCCGACCAGCGGCCTCGACCCAGGGCTGGAAAAGAAGATGATGCACACGTTGCGCCACCTCGCCGATGGCGGCCGCACAGTGGTGCTCGTCACCCACGCGACGGAGAACATCGCGCTCTGCGACCACGTGGTCTTTATGGCCGGCGGGCGCATGGTCTTCTTCGGGCCGCCGGCCGAGGCGTTAAGCTTCTTCGGCGTGACCAGCGGCCTATTCTCCGACATCTACACCCGCCTGGAGGGCCAAGCCGATCCGGATGACCCGGATCGCTGGGCAGTGGTGCAGCGCGACCTGAAAGAGGAGTACGACGCCTGGCTGAATCTTCAGCAGACGAAAGACGAAGGACCAAAGACCAAAGCAGCACCTCAGCAGCGACAGAGCGGCGTTCGTCCCTGGTCTTCTGACCTTCGTCCGCCGACGATGGCCGAGCTGTGGGAGCTGAAATACCACGGCTCAGCCAGCTACCAGCAGTATATCGCCAACCGGCTCGCACGCTCCACGCCCGTGCCGGTCAAGCGCGCGCCGGCGGCTCCCGCGGCAAGGCGGCCACGGCCAGCCCGCCAATCGCCGCTGCGCCAACTCGCGCTGCTGACCCGGCGCTACGTCGAGCTGACCATCCGCGACCGCTTGAATGTGATGATCCTGCTGCTCCAGGCACCGATTATCGCCTTGATGAACCTGCTGATGATCGGCAGCGACGTAGTGACTGGCGCGACTGCCACGGACTTGATTCCCCGGCTGCAGGCGCAGAGCTTCCTGTTCGTCCTGGCGCCGATCGGCGTCTGGTTCGGTGTGATCAACGCCGCGCGCGAGATCACCAAAGAACAGGCGATCTACCGCCGCGAGCGGCTCTGGAACCTCGCGCTGCTGCCGTACATTGGCTCGAAAGTGGCGGTGCTCAGCATCCTGGTGCTGATCCAAAATGCCGCGCTGCTAGGGGTCCTGGCGCTGAGGGTGGATTTTGCCGGGCTCTGGGGCGTCGTGTTGCCGCAGTGGCCGGAGCTATATGCCAGTATGGTGTTGGCATCGCTCGCCGGCATGGCGCTGGGGTTGATTATCAGCGCGCTGTGCGCGACCAGCGACCAGGCCATCAGCATGGTGCCGCTGGCGCTGGTGCCGCAGATCATCTTCACCGGCCTGATCTTTCGCCTTGAGCCTGACAGCCTCCCCGAGCTGATCTCGCGGCTCATGGTCAGCCGCTGGGCCGTCGACGCGCTAGGCACGAGTGTCAATATCAACCGTTTCTGTCATCTGCCGAACGGCAGCCTGGTCGCAGAGAACTGCAAGCCGCCGCTGGCCGATATCTTCCCCGACGCGTTCATCCGTTCGCCGGAACATCTGCGCTACACCTGGCTCATCCTGCTGCTCTTCATTGTCGGGGGTATCGCGATCACCACCCTGCTGCTCAAGCTCAAGGATCGCCGGAGCTGAAGACTATCCCGCTGCGGCGAGCGGAGGACAGCCTGACAGCACATGGGGAGAAAGGAAAAGTGGATGCTTCAATCCCGATTCGATAGCGTGACCGATCTCCACGCCACGCTCGCTGCGAATTCGCTGCTTAGCGACCTCGGCCACGCCGAGGATGCCGTTGCCACTCTGGCGCCTGGCCGTATACGGCTTGCGGCCAGCGAGACACTCTTTCGCCAGGGTGACCCGGGCGACGCGCTGTATGTGATCCTGAGCGGCCGCCTCGCGGTGCGCATGACCGGCGCCGAGGGCACGGAGACCGTCGTGGCTGAGCTGACCGCTCCGGCGTGCGTCGGCGAGCTGGCGCTACTGACCGAGCAGGCGCGGGGCGCGACGGTTTATGCCCTTGAAGATGCCGAGCTGGCGCGGTACGCACGCGAAGACTTCCGGCGCCTGGCCGAGCGCCGCCCCGAGCTAATCGCCGCGCTGACGCGATCGGTGCTCCCGCGCCTGCGGCACGCCCAGCTTGCCGAGGTGCTAGCGAGTCTCTTCGGCGAGCTCGATGCGCCAGCGCTGGGCGAGCTCCAGGCCGCGCTGTCGTGGCAGCATCTCGCGGCCGGCGAGGTGCTCTTCCGGCAGGGCGACCCGGGCGATGCCCTCTACATCGTGATCAACGGTCGCCTGAGCGCCACGGTGGCGGACGATCACGGCCGCGCGACCCCCGTTGGCGAGGTGCGCCGCGGCGAGACGGTCGGCGAAGTCGGTCTGTTGACTGTCTCGCCGCGCTCGGCGACCGTGACCGCCGCGCGTGACACCGACGTGGTGCGGCTCTCGCAGACGACCTTCGAGCAGCTGCATGTGCAGTACCCACGCGTGATGATCCAGCTCTCGCGGATCATTGCCCGGCGGACGCGGCGGCTCATTGGGAGCGATCGTTCCGCGGCCGGCCGATCGACAACCTTCGCCGTCCTGCCGATTAGCCCATCCGCGCCACTTAACGACTTTACGCGGCGCCTGACGGCGGCGCTGGCCGCGCACGGCTCGGTGCGCCAGGTGGACAGCGCGGACATCGATCGCGCGTTTGGCCCCTCCGGCGGCGCCCAGATTGCCGACGACGCCCCCATGAATGTCGCGCTGGTCGGCTGGCTGAGCCAGCAGGAGGCCGAACACTGCTCGGTCGTGTACCAGGCCGGCTCGTCCTGGTCGGCGTGGACGCAGCGCTGCCTCCGCCAGGCCGACCGAATTGTGCTGCTGGGCGCTGCATCCGACGCGCCAGCGGTTGGCGCCGTCGAGGAGCAGCTCTGGCGCAGCGGCGTGCACGCGCGGGTGGAGCTGGTGCTGGTGCAGCACGACGATTGCGCGCAGCCGTCGGGCACCATGGCCTGGCTGACCAGACGGCCGGTCCAGGCGCACCATCACCTGCGCATGGGCAACGACCAGGACTGGCGCCGCCTGGCGCGGCGCCTGACCGGGCGCGCCACCGGGCTAGTGTTGAGCGGTGGCGCCGCGCGCGGCTACGCTCACGTCGGGGTGAGCCGCGCTCTGGAGGAGGCCGGCGTGGAGATCGACCTGATCGGCGGGACCAGCATAGGGGCGCTGGCCGCTGGGCTACTGGCGCTGGGCGTTGCGCCGCCGCGCATGGCCGATCTCGCCGGCAGCTTCTCCGCACGCCGGAAGCTGTTCGACCTGACTCTGCCGCTGGTGTCGTTCCTGGCCTCGGCCCGCGTCACCGCCATCCTGCGCATGCTATGCGGTGAGGTCCAGATCGAAGATCTATGGCGTCCGTTTTTCTGTGTGTCGAGTAACCTGACCCGCGCCGAACCGCTGGTGCATACCACTGGCCCGCTCTGGCGCGCGCTGCGCGCGAGCATGGCGATACCAGGCATGTTTGCCCCAGTCTTGCACGAAGGGGCGGTGTTGGTCGACGGCGGGGTGCTGAATAACCTACCGCTCGACCTGATGCGCGAGCGCTGCGAGGATGGTGTGGTGATCGGCAGCAACGTCACGCCGCTCTCCGAGCAGCCGCACGGATATCAGTTCGACGCCGCCGTCTCCGGCTGGGAGGTGCTGCTCCACATGGTCAACCCGTTCGGCCGGCGCATCGTGGCGCCGTCGCTGTTCGACACGCTGATGCGCACCGTCGAGGTGAATCTGGCCCAGCGCCTCAAGACGCCGGCGTTCCGCCAACTCGCCGACGTGCTGATCGAGCCACGGGTGAACGGCTTCAGTATGCTCGACTTCCCGGCCTATGCGCAGATTATTGAGATCGGCTACCGGGCGGCGCAGCCCCACATCCCGGCGATCCAGGCGGCGCTGCGCGCCCGCACGGCCACGGCGCTCGGCAGTGATCGTCGCCCACTCCTTCGTTCGGCCTAGGCTGTTCCCTTAGCCCATCTCAGCCAAACTTCCATTGTGTGTACGCCGCCCATGTATTATCGTTAGGTTGCGATGGTTGTGGCATCGCGCATAGCGACGCGCTACTGCTAACCCATCGCTGCGTTAAGAAAGGAAAGCCATCTTGGAAATTCGTAGATTATTCGGACTGATGGTCGTCGTCGCAGCCCTGACGCTGAGCGCCTGCGGCGGCGCGGAAACAACGGAGTCGCCGACGGATGTGCCCGCGGCCCAGCCGGTATCGACGGCGGCGCCCGCCGCCGCGCCAGCTCAGCCGACCCCAACCTTTGAGCGTATCAGCGACGCCGAGCCGACCATCGCCGCCGCGCCGCAGACCAACCCAGCGGCTGTGGGCGCGCTGGCCTGGCGCGACCAGGTGCTGCGCAACGACGCAGTGATCGTCTCGGTCACCGGTCTGGCGGCGCCGCGGGCCGGGCAAACCTACGCGGCCTGGCTTACCGGCAAGGACGGCAGCACGCCGCTTGGCCCGCTGAGCATCGGCGGCGACCCGGCCACGTTGACTTTCGTCTCGCCGACCAACGCCAACCTGCTGGGCGCCTTCAACCAGATCTATATCACCCAGGCGCCCCAGGCCAGCGCCGATACGCAGATACAGCGCGTGATCATGAGCGGCACGCTGCCCGAGAAGGCGCTCGTGCACATCCGCCACGTGCTGTTCAGCATCGGCAACACGCCAGGCAAGATCGGTTTCGCGCTGGGGCTGCGCCAGGAGACCGACGAGCTACTCAGGCACGCACAGTTCCTCAAGGATGCCTTCGATGCTGGCGACTTCCGGCTGGTCAAGGTCCACGCTGAGCATATCAACAACATCATCAAAGGCGCGGAGGCGGGCGACCTCAACGGCGACGGCAAGCTCCAGAACCCCGGCGATGGCTTCGGGCTGCTGCCCAACGGCACGCAGGATGGCTATATCAAGGGCATGGTCGACCACGCCAAGCTGGCCGCCGAGGCGCCCGACGCCACCAGCGCGATCAAGCTACACGCCGGACACGTCCAGATCGCCGGCGAGAACACCCGCGTGCGCGTGCAAGACATCCTCGACCGCGCCGTCAAGATCAGTGGGTCAGCTGGAATCGCCGACACCCAGCAGGATGTGCTCAGGATCTTGGCCCTGACGCAGCAGGCGATTCAGGGGATCGACGTGAACCAGGATGAGCAGATCGGGCCGGTGCCCGGCGAGGGCGGCGTGCTCACCGCCTACCAGCACGCCCAGCTCATGGCCGGCATCGCACTGGCGCCCAGCGACGGGACACTCCCGCTCAACCAGGCGCAGGCTACCGCGGCGCCAGCACCTACCCAGGCCGCGCCCGCCCCGGCCGTGCAGACGATCACCATCGACATCGGCGACAACACGTTCGCGCCTAGCAAAACCACCGTGCCGGTCGGCGCGACGGTAGTGTGGAAGCATACGGGCAAGAAGCCGCATACCGTCACGGCTGACACGGGCGCGTTCGACAGCGGTAAGCTCGACAACGGCAGCACGTTCGCGTTCACGTTCAAGCAGGCTGGCACGTTCCCATACTTCTGCCAGTTCCACGGCGGCAAGGGTGGTGAGGGCATGGCCGGCACGATCATCGTCGCTGATCAGTCGGCAGTTGCCCCACCGCCCGCGCCACAGCCGACCACCGCGCCGCCACAGCCGACCGCTGCGCCGCAGCAGGCAGGGCCAGCGCCGGCCGCCGATGTGCCGGTCGCGATTGGCGACAACAGCTTCACGCCGAAAGAGTTGAGCGTGCCCGTCGGCGCGACGGTGGTCTGGACCAACCAGGGCCAGCGCAAGCACACCGTTACGGGCGACGACGGCTGGATCAACAGCGGCACGCTCGAAGCCGGAGCGACCTTTAAGCAGACCTTCGACAAGCCGGGGACGTACGCCTACTACTGCGAGTTCCACGGCGGACCCGGAGGCGCAGGTATGGCGGCCGTGATCAAAGTCGGCGACGCTGCTGCCGCACCGCAGCCGCCCCAGGCCCCCACGCCCGCGCCACAGCCGACCGCCGCGCCGCAGGCGGCCCCACCCGCCCCGGCGCCCGCCACGCTGGCGATTTCGATGCGGGACTTCGAGTTCGGGCCGAAGGAGCTCACGATCAAGACCGGCACAACTGTCATCTGGAAGAACGACGGCGCTAAGAAGCACTCAGCCACGGCCGCGGACGGCTCGTTCGACACCGGCCTGTTCGGGACGGGCGAGTCAAAGAGCGTGACGTTCGACAAGCCCGGCACCTTCGCCTACTACTGCCAGCTCCACGGCACACCAGACGGGAATGGCATGGTTGGCACCCTAGTGGTCCAGTAATAATGCCGACATGTCGTAGCGCTTGAGCGCGATAGAAGGAGTTGATCCCATAGGCAAGCGGTTTGTGCTCATTGAGAGAATCGCGCACTCATGCAGACACGGCGCGGATGGCCTGGCCGACTGCGTCTAGCACCGTGCCCAGGCGCGCCTCCACAGCGTATGGTCGTCGCTGTCGCAAGATCGCCGTGTCTTGTACAGATATGCACGGAAGGAGAAAGATGTCCTGCCAACCGTAAAATGGATCATCACCGTCAGCCAGGGTACCCAGCCACGACCCACTGACAATGCATAACGCACATTATCGATTCCCAGAGCGACAGGCGCAGGAACATAGAAAGCCTCATCAATCCCAGCTGAGCGCCTGACGGCTGTGCTGCAGAAAGTCGCGCTCGACCGCATTCTCGGTGCGGGCGATCGCCACTTCGTACGCCAGCGCCGCCTCGGCCTTGCGCCCCAGGCGTCGCAACAGGTCGGCGCGGATGGCGTGGAACAGGTAGTAACCATCGAGGTCGAGGCCGTCGACCAGAGCGAGCGCCGCATCCGCTCCCTCGACCTCGGCCACCGCGACCGCGCGGTTGAGGGCTACCACCGGGCTCGGGACCAGCGACAGCAGCTGGTTGTACAGCTGCGCGATCTGCCGCCAGTCTGTGGCGGCCGTGGTCGGCGCGTCGCTGTGGACGGCGTTGATCGCCGCCTGGATCTGGTACACTCCAGGCTGGTTGCGCCGCAGGCATTCCCTCGCGATCGCCTGACCCTCGGCGATCAGGCCGCGGTCCTGGTCGGCCAGCCGCACCAGGTCGCCGTCCGGGGTGGTGTGGCTGGCCCGACGCGACTCGGAGAGCAGCATGAGCGCCAGCAGCCCCATGACCTCCGGCTCCTCGGGCATGAGCTCGGCCAGCAGCCGTCCGAGGCGGATGGCCTGGGCGCAAAGCTCCTCGCCGACAAGCCGCTCGCCCGAACTCGCCGTGTAGCCCTCGTTGAAGATCAGGTAGATGACGGCCAGGACGGCCCGCAGGCAGCCCGGCAGGTCGGCCTCGTTCGGAACCCGGTACGGGATCCTGGCGTCGCGGATCTTACCCTTGGCCCGCACCAGCCGCCGGGCCATGGTCGGCTCGGGCACCAGGAAGGCGCGCGCGATCTCCGCGGTGGTGAGCCCGCCCAGCAGCCGCAGCGTCAGCGCGACCTGGATGTTGGCGGCAAGCGCTGGGTGACAGCAGGTGAAGACCAGGCGCAGCCGGTCGTCGCGCACGGCGCCCTCCTCGGTCACTTCGCCGCGGGCGTGCAGCAGGGCGGCACAGCCCCAAGAGCCTATACCTCGAGAGCCATGCCGCCGCCGCCCGTGTCGGCACCGCCCGAGCGGCGGCCCGTCGCCGCGTCGATGCCGATCGCGTGGACCAGCGCCAGCGCGCCGTGGCTCTGCGGGAGGCGCGTGATCGGGTGCCGCTCGCGCACGCGCTCGCACACATACTCGGGGATGCGCCTCTGGCAGACGATTAGATCGCCCTGGCAGTCGAACCGCGGCGCCAGCACCGCCTCGGCCGGGCTCATCCCAAAGTCCAGTACATTCAGAATCACTTGCAGCACCCCGGTGACGATCCGGCTGGCTCCCGGAGCGCCGACCACCAGCGCCGGCGCTCCATCGCGGTAGACGATCGTCGGCGACATGCCCGTGGTGCGCCCCTTGCGCGGCGCGATCGAGTTGCGGTGGCCGGGCAGCGGGTTGAAGTTGACCATCGAGTTGTTGTACATGAAGCCGAGCCCGCGCGTGATCACACCCGACGACATGCCGAGTGAGTGGGTCAGAGCCACGCAGGTGCCGTCGTGGTCGACCACGCTGACGTGGGTGGTGTCGGGCGCGGTCGTCGGCGTGTCGCTCACCACGATCGGCGCCCCGGCGTCGATCTGGGTGCGCCAGTACGCCGCGCGCTCTTTGCTCGTCATCCAGGCTAGGGGCACGTCGCCAAACGCCGGGTCGCCCAGGTGCGGGTTGCGGTCGGCGAACGCGGCCTTCATCGCCATCGCCACGCGGTAAATGTACTCGGGCGAGTTGTGTTCCATCGCGGCCAGGTCGTACCCCTCCAGGATGTTGAGGATTGCGACGAGCGTCGGGCCGCCGTGCGGCGGCTGCGAGGTCGCGAGCGTCAGCCCGCGGTAGCTGCCTGCCACCGGCGCGTCCTCACGCGCGGCGTAGGCCGCCAGGTCCGCGGCGGTGACGAATGCCCCGTTGGCGGCCAGGTCGGCGCTCATCCGCTCCGCCAGCTCGCCGTGGTAGAAGTCGTCGGCGCCGTGGCGCGCCAGGTGGCGCAGCGTGCGAGCGTAGTCCGGGTTGCTGATCGTCTCGCCCTCGTCGTACGGACGCCCGGCCCTGAGGTAGATCCGCTGCGCCTCGGCGTTCGCCAGAATATAGTCGAGCAGCGAGCACGAGTCGGGGTAGCGCCGGCGTGTCTTCCAGCGCGCAGCTAGCGCAGTGTCGACCACGAACCCCTGCTCGGCCACGCGCGCGGCGGGCTCGATCGCCCGCTGCCACGAGATCGTCCCGTGCCGCGCGAGCAGCGTCGCGAGGTGGCGCACCGTGCCGGGCGTGCAGATCGACTGGTAGCCGGCGTCGTTCACCTTGCCCTGGAGGAAGTACCCCCAGCCGTCGGGGCTCAGCCCGATGTAGCGGTCGACCCACATATCCGGCGTCGTCAGCGCGCCCGCCAGCGCGGGGGCGTCGAGCAGCTCGGGTGCTGCGGCGACGGGCCGCTGGATGACGCTCAGCGCATACCCGCCGACGCCGCACATTTGGGGGTTGACGACCCCCTGGACGAACGCGCAGGTCACGGCGGCGTCGACGGCGTTGCCGCCCTCTATGAGCACCCGGGCGCCGGCCTCGACAGCGAGCGGCTCCGGCGCCACGATCATCCCTCTCATAATTGCTCCTCGTAGCATGAGGATGGGGGAGCGCCACGCAGCGCCCCATATGAGGCGCAAGTGTAGCAGGAGTGGCCACCGGCGTAAAGTGGCGGCGCGTAGATGGCCTGGGAGCCCAAGGCCGCGTTCAGCGCCCTCGCGGACTACTACCGCGGCTGACCGAAACTTACAAGCAAGGCGCCCGAGCACAGTGAGCGCATCTGCAATCACGCTTTGCATACTCATCGCCCGGCCCTCAGCCCATGCCGCGCCGAACTCGGCCTGGCTCAGCCCGGCGCGCGCGGCGGCAACCACCTCGTCGTAGCTGCGCTGTCGTTCAGGCTCCCATGCGACGTCCAGGCTACTGCGTAAGGCTTCGAGCGCCGCGCGACTGAGCGCGGCGCGCGGCAGCCGCCGCCAATCCCCCGAGGCAATACACCGCTCTCTCATGGCTACCTGTTTCCTGCCATATCATCAGGCTCTCACAATAGTGCCTGTGCGCCTCGGCATGGTCGCCTTGCGCAATCGCGAGATCGCCCAGGTTCTAGAGAGAGATGGCGATGCCGTCTCGGTAGCCGATGTCACGATCGATCGCCAGGCTCTCTTCGTAGCATGCCCGCGCGGCTGTGAGATCGTGCTGTTTGAACGCCAGCTTCCCCAGGTTGCGCAGGCTGAACGCGATATCATACTTATCGCCAATCTGGCGCTGGATGGTGAGCGCATCCATGATGCACGCACGGGCGCGGGCATACTCGCCCTGCGCAATCAGCAATGGTCCCAGGTTGACCAGCGCACCGCTCACGACCCACTTATCGCCTGAGCGCGTGCCCACGGCGATACACTCTTCAAAAAATTGGCGCGCTGCGTCAAAGTTGCCACGAACATACTCGGTGTTCCCGAGTGTGTTCAGGCATGTCCCACGATAAAGAAATCCAGTAGCTCACGCCCAAGCGCGAGACCTTCCTGGGCGAAGGCATACGCCATGTCGGCGGACTGGCGGATCACGAAATACGCCATCAACGTCAGCAGTTCGCCCAGGATCGTCCTCGCGCCACACTCGCGCGCCATCGCGATCGCTTTGGTCAGGCACGCATGGGCTAATTCCACCTCGCCGAGCACCGCGTGAAACCAGCCAGCCCCACCAAGCGCTCTGGCGCGCACCGCTGTCTTGCCTAGGCCTTCCGGGCGCGCCAGCAGTGCCTCCAGCACCTGGCACGCTTCGGTCCAGTGGCTACGCACGAACCAGTAGACAAACAGATCGCCGGTGATGCGCAACCCCGCGTCCACATGTCCGCCCTGTAGCGCCCACTCGATGACGACATGCAGGTTGTCGTGCTCGGATGCCAGGCGATCTATGAGATACTGGCGCTCCAGGCGCTGGCCCTCCAGGCGCGCGGCGACACTACCCAGGCACAGCGTGTGCTGGAGCATGCGCTGACGAGCGCCGAGCCCGAAGGCTACATCCGCACCTTCGTGGACGAGGGCGCGCCGATGGCCGCATTGCTCTACGCAGCACAGGCGCGCGGCATCGCCCCGGACTATACCACGAAACTCCTGGCCGCCTTCCCCATCCCTGACAAGGTGACAGGCTATCTTGCCAGCCCCTCAGCCCTTCAGCCCCTCAGCCCCTCACTGGTCGAGCCATTGAGCGAGCGTGAGCTGGAAGTCCTGCGCCTGGTTGCCGCGGGCCTGTCGAATCAAGCGATCGCGCAGAGGCTCGTCGTCGCCCTCAGCACCGTCAAGAAGCATCTCAATAACATCAACACAAAACTCGATACGCAGAGCCGCACCCAGGCGCTCGCGCGTGCACGCGAGCTGAACCTAGTGTAGTCTCGTTGCACCCAGGACACCCCGCTTTCTCGAAGGAAGCGGGGTGTTTGATTCGTCTGCCACCCCTGCCAATTCATCTTTGTCTTAGCCTTTCGGCTACTGCCAGTTCACCCTGTCGGCTGCTATCGTGTCACCGACGATTGAGATTTGGGGTGATCATCACATATGTATACCCACCCCTCTACGACAAAGGAGACGCAATCTTGGCGACATTCATACCACGAAGGAAACAGCACATCCTGGTCCGGCTGGGCCTGCTGGCCATGCTGGCCCTGAGCTTACTGGCGATCGCGCCGACGACACAGGCTGGGGCCGCCACCTGGCCGCCGAAACTGTGGCCAAAATGCCACGGCCAGCTGGCGACGATTGTCAGGGGGACTGGCGACGATGTCATCTACGACACCTCTGGCAAGGACGTCATCGTCGATCTCGGCGGCCACGACACCATCTATCTGACGAAGGGTAATGATGTCGTGTGCGCCGGACCTGGTGACGATGAAATCTACTTGAATCCAGACTGGTTCTGGGATGGCTACGGCTCCTCGAGCCAGATCTACGGCGAAGGTGGCAACGACACGATCGACGCGCGTTCCTGGTAATCTGTATGCTGGCGGCCGTTTGGCTGCCGCTGCTAGGCCAGCCTACGAACGTAGCAGCTGATCCGGGCGAGCCGCCCAGAGTGGCAGACGTGGTGGTCCCAGCCGCCTGGCAGTGGAGCATCGAGACAGTGGATGACGACAATAGCAACGACCTCGGCGTCCGCCCGTCGATCGCGATCAACCCGGCCACCAACAAGCCGTATGTGAGCCACTACGATGCCAGCAACGGCGCCCTGAAGCTGGCGCGCTAGCTGGGCGACCAGCCGGGCAACTGCACCGCCTCCGGCTGGAGTTGCTCCACCCAGGACTCCAATGGCTTGTCCGGCGAGTATAGCTCGATCGCCTTCAAACCCAACGGCGGCCACGATGCCGACATCCACCACTGATCGAAGGACGAGGATACGGCCTGGCTCGCATACCGTGCTGCACGGTATGCGAGCCAGGCCGTCGGCTTCATGTCCGAGGAGACGCTCGTGCCGCTACTAGCCGAGATTGGATACTTGCGTTGCAAGGTCAAAGATGTACGCGGGCGTCTCCACTACGACTATCGCTCCGACGAGCAGCTGGAACTCGGCCAAGTAGTCGCGGCCGACCCGGCGCGCGAAGGCCATATCGTCAAGACGCAGCGGGCCAACGAGACGCTTGTCATCGGCGTGGTGGGTGAGATCCTGACCGATCATGGCACAACCATGTACCGAGTGGTGGTCTATGGCCGCGTGCCCTGCAAGGTCTCGGCGACGTTGCCCCGGGAGACCTGCTGACGGTCGCTTACGAAGATGGCTATGCGCGGTGTGAAGGTATCTACCTCCGCCCGGGCACCGTGATTGGCAAGGCGCTGGCCGCTTGTGCAGCGGACGAAGCCGGAGCTGTCGGCCTCGTCGATGCCATGGATACCGTCGCGTAGCACGCGCGCCGCCGAGGAGAAACACGCTATGATCAACCTGTCACGTCAAGCAGTACTGGCCGCCACGGCGCTGTTGAGCATCCTACTTGTTCTGCTCAATAAGTTCACATATATTCTCAATAGAAGTTGGTATTACAACTGGTAAACCCGGAGGAGGAGATGACACGATAACAATTGGCGTATAGGAGGCAAGCCCAGATGAATCCCACTGTCATACTGACCACGACACAGCCGGCAGATCTGTTGACAAGCAAGCGGAATGTGATTGCACTAATCCGCTCAATTCGTTCCTAAATCCGTTGACAGTTGACAGTTGACTTTGACGCAGCCCTGTATATCATCCTCACGACCGATACCATACGCCACGGCATATGCTAAACTATTTAGGCAGCATATTTCCAAGGACACACTCCATGATTCAGGGCATCGGCCACTGTCATTCGCAGACGTGGTTACTCCGCTGCCGTGTGGAGGATACCACACCGCGCATGGCCGTCGTGTGCCCTGTTGTAGGAGATGCATCGAGCTAACACCTCACGCAATAATCTTCGTCAGAAGCCACGGCCGTGGGCGCATACAAACGCCGACGGTTTTTTGTGTCTGACTATTTCCGAAAGGACCGCGTATGTCTGGTACGAACGGCTTCCGACGACTATTGCAGACCTATCTGACGCCGCAGTGGAAGCAGGCGCTGCTGCTGCTGGTGCTGATGCTGGCCGGTGTGGCCCTCGATCTTGCGAACCCGCAGCTCATCCGCCGCTTTATCGATTCGGCGCTCGCCCTCGCGCCGATCAATGCGTTGCTGACAATCGGCGCGACCTTCCTGGCCGTGGCGCTGCTCAACCAAGCTACACTGGTGGTCGAGCAGTATCTGGCCGGCAATGTGGCCTGGCGCGCAACCAACCGGCTGCGCGCCGATCTGACGCTGCATTGTCTCACGCTCGACCTTTCGTACCACGGCGCGCACCCGCCCGGCGAGCTGGTCGAGCGCGTCGATGGCGATGTCGCAAAGCTGAGCGAGTTCTTTTCGCAGTTCCTGGTGCGGCTGCTCGGCAATCTGCTGCTGCTGCTTGGCATTCTGCTGCTGAGCTTCGGCATCGAGTGGCGCGTCGGTCTGGCGCTGACGCTCTTCGCGCTCTTCGCGCTGGTCGTACTCGGCAGCTTACGCCAGGTCGGCACGCGCGCGTGGGAAGCGCACAGCCGCGCGAGCGCCGGGCTGTTCGGCTTTCTCGAAGAATATCTCTCGGGCACCGAGGATCTGCGCGCTAATGGTGCCACCGCGTTCGCGCTCCGCCGGCTGGCCGAGCAGCAGCGCACGCTGCTGCACACAACCCAGCGCGCAGTGTTGCGCGGGAGCACGCCCTACAGCGCCACGACGATTCTGCTGTCGGTCGGCACCGCGATTGGGCTGTTGCTTGGCGCATATCTGTACCACGCCGGAACGCTGACGATCGGCTCGGTCTACCTGATCTTCGCCTATACCGAGCTGCTGCGCCGGCCGCTGGAGGAGATCGGTCGCCAGGTGCAGCAGCTCCAGCAGGCGTCCGCGAGTGTCGCCCGCATCGGCGAGTTGCTGGCAGTGCAGAGTCGCATCAGCGATGGTGCCGGTCAGGAGCTGCCTCTCGGCGCGCTACCAATCGCCTTTGAGGGCGTGAGCTTTGGCTATCAGGATGAGCCAAGTACGGAGGTACGCGAACTGAGGGCCGAGGAGCTGCCCCACTCCGTCCTCTCTGATGTCTCGTTCCAGCTCGATCTGGAGGTCACGTTGGTCTGCTACGACAAGAGCGTGGTCGCTGACATGCAGCAGGTGATGGCGGACTATCTGCGCCATGCGCAGCCGTTGCGCCTGGACGCGTGGCAGGCCGCCCGCTCCTGATCAAGCTCTTCGATAACCTGGCCCGCCTAACCTAGAGAAGGCGGAACGCTATTCATCCTCCAAACTTCCTTCCTCGCAGAATGATTACTCCGCGCTGATGACAATGGCACGCACGGCAGGTCACAATTCCGGTGCTCGATCCATACTGTCCTGTGCTCCTTTGCGTGCTTATTGGTACAAGCGCATGTCCGATCAAGCCGGCACCTTACCATCGACATCACTGGGTGTCGCCAGCACCACTTCTGGCGGCGCCGGCGCGTCATCTCGCACATAGTATGTTTCGTAGACTTCGAGCACGGTCAGAAACAGAATCATCAGCACTGGTCCATAGACCACGCCGAAGAAGCCGAACAGCTCGTAGCCACCCAACGCGCTCAGCCACACCAGCGCGAAATTCAAGTAGGCTTCCTTGGACACCAGCCGCGGGCGCAAGATGCTGTCGATATTCGAGACGATCACGAAGTAGCCCAGCAGCACGATCGCCGCGCCGCTATAGTTGCCGACGATCAGAAGCACAATCCCGACCCGCAACGCCACCAGGCTGGCGCCCAGTGGGAGCATCGAGGCCACAACCGCGACTAGCGTGAGCAGCGGGGTATAGGGCACGCCGGCGAGCCAGAACAGCAGGCCGGTGGCCAATCCCTGTGCCACTGCGATCACAAAGATGCCCAGGAACATCGACCAGACCGTCAGCTTGATCTGGTGCAGGAACAGATCGTCCACGCGATCATCGAGCGGGCTCAGGCGCTTGAGGCGCTGAACAAAGGGGTGGTAGTTGGGCAGCAGTGCGCCGACGATGCCCAAAAAGATAAACAGGCGCGAGATCAGATCGGGTATCGAGGCGCCCGGTACGTGGACTATTCGATGAACCCTATCCTGCGCGGCTGTCACATCCACCGCCACCAGAACGATGTGCTGTTGCGGGTGTCCTGCCTGGCGACTGTCGCGCGCACATGTTTGCCGCTCAGCTCCGGCCGACTCGCCCATCACAGCAGTCGCTCGACGCGCCTCGATGGTACTTCGCTGCGAGATGGAGCTCGAAGCGACCTGCGATATTCATGACGCGTACTGCGGCCACATTGTTAGGTGCGAGAAGCGCGCGATGTGTCGATCGGCTGGGCGTCACGCGGCAGGCTGCGTAGACGGAAGGCGAGGATCAGGAGCAGGATGCCGAACACGATCGCATACGCGCCGATCACCCAGGTCAGACCCAGCGCGCCCGCACCCGGAGCGACGACCAGGAACAGGCCGAAGAGGATCGAGACGATGCCGCTGAGCACCATCATCCACTCGCCCTCGATCTCTTTGCGCAGTCGGATCGCAGCCACGATCTCGAAGATGCCGGTGATCAGCGCCCACGCGGCGATGAAATACACCAGCACTAGCGCCGTGGTGCCCGGCCACAAAAAGGTCAACACACCCAGGATGATCCCAGCCACGCCTTCCAGCAGCACCGCCCACCAGCGTTCATTGCGCCCATACGAGGCGATACCAGCGATCACGGCGAAGATGCCGTCGACCAGCGCATACGCGCCGAACAAGGTGATCAAGACCAGCAGCGTGAGGGCGGGCCAGATCAGCGCCAGGACGCCGAAGATGATCGCGAAGACGCCCCGTAGAGCCAGGACCCACCAGTTCCGTGCAAGCATTGTGAGCATGCGTTCCTCCTTCCTAATTGATACATCAGTCTTGCCCATCGGGTGTATGCACATGAAACCATACGGCTGAGCCGCAGGTCGCAATCTAGATCCAGTGATAGTGATTGATGGGGGTGAGGATGTCGGCGCTGGTAAGGAGCTGTTGAGGGCAAACGCGCACAGAATGTGCTGGTTCACCACCCTAGTGATCAGTTCGATGCGGAATTGGGAGTGATTCTTGAACGCCGCGCTGGTCGCGTCACGTGGTGTTACCACAGGCGAAAACGCCGGAATTCGAGCAAGTAGTGCGAGCCAGACTGGCAGACGTCGTTGGCGATCAGGGCGTCGTAGGGGGTGAAGTGGCGCTTGTCCGCGTGGTTCCAGAAGCAGCCTACATCCACCGCAGGCATACTTCCCTCACCAACCAGAGCTAAAAGGTAACCACCAACGGTACTATGATACCATACGCGGCGAGGTTGCAATAGTCACGGTATGGATCTTCACCCCCGCGTCGAGCATTTCTTCGTAGTAGGAGCGCTGTGCCCGGCTCACCAGAAATTGATCGCCCTGCGCTAACACGACCAGGTGCGACGGTGTAAGTCATGTGGTGTCTGGCATAGCGGCAGAAGGCGCGCGGCAGCCCATTGTGCCAGAAATGCTCCCAGTGGAGATCCACCTGCCCATGGGTGTCGTCCTGCTGGATGAGCGTCACATATGAACTTTTATTATTAAATCGGGCATTTCGCACCGCCGCACGCGCGGGGCTAAAGCGCCCGCGCTAACAGCCCAAGCCCGCTGAAGCGGGCTACCCGATTAATTTCTTCATCTTCATATGTCCAGTACCTTGACCTGTTGCCATAGCGTCTTCCTTGCGTACCACCAGATTCTGCATTAACCGCAATCGACCGATCGGACGGCCAAACTCCTCGCCGGTACGGGCGCATGCAGCGCGGCGCCGGCGACGACTTTGGGGAGCCATGAACGAGCCTCGATCAGCATGGGGGCGCGCGGCCACTCAATCGCTCAACACGACTGTCACATCGTCGGCGGTGCTGAGCACGCGCCCCAAGATGCCGAGCAGATCGGGGTCAGCACCCTGCCGCTTCAAAGCCGCAAGCAGGGTCCGCGTGACCGACAGCGCCGCGTCGAAGAGGGCCTCCGCCGCGACGAGGGGCGCCAGCGTTTGGAGCTGCGCCGCCGTGACGACCGCGACCGATCGGCTGGTCGCAGCGTCGACCAGCGTCTGCACGCGGCGATCCGTAGCGCCCTCGCGCGCAGCGACCCCTTGCGCGGCGGCGCCGAGGATCGCCTGCTGCGCCGCGCGGCTGATCCACAGTGGCGCGGGCGGATCGGCCAGCACCGTGTCGACGATCAGCGCCGCCGCGTCCGGCCGGCCGAGCTTGCGCGCGCTCGCGGCCATGCGCTGCACCCGATCCGGCGCATCGAGCAGTTGGTCGATCTTGTATCCCACTGTGGTCTCATAGTTGCAGCGCACCGCCGCCCCCTCCTCCAGCAGAAAGTCGCTGTTGCGCACCTCCTGGCCGGGGATGGGGTTGACTAAGACCATCGGCAGCCCGGCGGCCATGCACTCGGATGACGAGAGGCCGCCGGGCTTGCCGACGAAGAACGTCGCCACCCGCATCAGGTCCGGCATGTCGGTCGTATAGCCCACAGCGCGGTAGTGGTCGGCGTGTGGCGCGACCAGCGCTTCGATCTCGTCCTTCAGCTCCGCGTTGCGGCCGCAGACGACCACGGCCTGAAAGGTGTTGCGCATCCGCAGAGTCTGTGCGACAATTGCGCGGGTGTACGCGCCGCCGGCCGCGCCGGCTGAGATCAGCAGGAGTGGTAGGCCCGGCTGCAGTTGGTAGCGCGCCAGCACAGCCGCGCGATCGACCGGCTGGCTGAACAGGGCCTTGACCGGGATGCCGGAGACGGTGACCCGGTCGGCGGGCAAGCCGAAGTCGACCATGTAGGCCCGCGTCTCGTCGCGCGCTACAAAGAAGTGGTTGAAAGGGCTGCTCAGCCAGAGCCCTTGGAAGTCATAGTCGGTTGTTACCACTGACAGTGTCGCCTGCAGTTCGCTGCGGGCCAGCAGCAGCGAGATCAGTTTGGCCGGCAGGAAGTGCGTGCAGACCACGACGTCCGGTTGGTAGGCCCGAATCGCGGCCACTACCGCGGTCGTGTTGAGCTGATCCCACAGCGAGAGAGCGTTTCCGCCGCGGAACGGCGGGTCACTGTAGTCGTAGCTCCACCCGACCAGCCAGGGCGCCGCCTCGACCAGCGCGAAGTAGGCGTTATCGTAGAGGGTACGGTAGAGGTCGCTCGCCAACTCCAACGCGTCGAGCACCTGGACGGTCTCGACACCTGGCGCCTGTCGAAAGAATGACTCCAGTACGCCGGCCGCGATGGTGTGGCCTGAACCAACGCTGGCGGTCAGAATCATGACGCGCTTGCCCATAGGTTTTCCTCTTGCAGATCCTCAATAGCCAGGCAACTGCGGGTGGAACGATGAGTCAAATGACCGACGACTCTCGCGGCCAGGTTGCGGTGTGGCTGACCACTGGCGAGCGGTATCGCGCTCGGCGCCTACCTTGTCTACCGCGGCATCCGCTGGCTCAGATTGCGGTGATGATGACGTGCCACCGACATCGATCCGGCTGCACTATTTTTCCGCAGGCAATGACGGCGCGATCCATCCACGGCGATCGCAGAGCGCCGGTGCATCTTCCTCCTCTGTGTGCTCTACGGTCTCGGCGGTAAGACAAGCGATCATCAGAATGTGTTTTCAGCGGCTCGCCGCGATCGCGCTCTCGGCTTTTGGCCGCTGCGGCAGGTCGGTGACCTCGCGCATCTGCTCTTCGTTGAGCGACTCCTCGCGCAGCAACACCCTGGCCAGTGCATCCAGGCGGTTGCGGTTGGTCGTCAACAGGTCGATCGCCTTCGCGTAGCACTCGTCCACGATCCTCTTTGTAGCATGGTCGATGACCCGGGCGGTCTCGTCGCTGTACGGGTGTGCGGTGTTGCCGATCGGGCCGGCCTCGATGAAGTTGCCATCCTCGCCCCCGCTCAGCTCCAGCAGCCCGACCTCCTGGCTCATGCCCCAGCGTGTGACCATCGCACGCGCGATCTCGGTCACTTGCTTCAGGTCGTTCTCGGCACCAGTGGTCACACTATTGTAGACGACCTGCTCGGCCGCGCGCCCGCCCAGCGCGTTGACGATCCGCGCTCTCAAGTATGGCTCGCCGTAGTTGTAGCGGTCGGCGTCGGGCACCGAGAGTGTCACACCCAGCGCCTGGCCGCGCGGCACCACGGTCACGCGGCGCACCGGGTCGCCCTCTGGCTGGAGCAAACCCAACAGCGCATGGCCGGACTCGTGGTAGGCCACCCGCTCGCGCTCCTCCGGCAGTAGCGTCAGGCGCCGCTCGGCGCCCAGCGCGATCTTCTCAAGCGCCTCGGCGAAGTCCTCGGCCGTGACCGCTTCGTGGCCCTTGCGCGCGGCCAGCAGCGCGGCCTCGTTGACCAGGTTGCGCAGGTCGGCACCGACCAGGCCGGGCGTCTCACCGGCGATCATGTTCAGGTCGACGTCGGGAGAGAGCGGCACGCCGCGGGTGTGGACCGTGAGAATCGCGGCGCGGCCAGCGCGGTCGGGCGGCTGGACGGTGACACGCCGGTCGAAACGGCCGGGGCGCAACAGGGCCGGGTCGAGCACGTCGGCACGGTTGGTCGCGGCCAGGACGATCACCGCCTCGCGCGAGTCGAAGCCGTCCATCTCGATCAACAGCTGGTTGAGCGTCTGCTCGCGCTCGTCGTTGCCGCCGAGCGCACTACTGCTGCCGCGCCGCCGACCGATCGCGTCGAGCTCGTCCACGAAGATGATCGCCGGAGCGGCCTTGCGAGCCTCGACGAACAGGTCGCGCACCCGCGCGGCGCCGACGCCAACGATCATCTCGATAAACTCCGAGCCGCTCATGCTGAAGAACGGCACATTGGCCTCGCCGGCGACGGCGCGGGCCAGCAGCGTCTTGCCAGTGCCCGGCGGGCCGACCAGCAGCACGCCCTTGGGGATGCGCCCGCCCAGCCGCTGGTACTTGTCGGGGTTCTTGAGGAAATCGACGATCTCGACCAGCTCGGCCTCGACCTCGTCGATCCCGGCCACGTCGTCGAAGGTGACCGGCTGCTGGTCAGCTGCGGCCTCGTAGCGCCGGCCGCGGCTCTGGCCCAGGCCGAACACCCCGCCACCGGCCGCACGGGCCGCGCGCGAGCTGAGCCACAAAAAGCCGCCGATCAGCAGCAGCGTCGGACCGAACGCCAGCAGCAGGTTCAGCAGCGGTGAGCGCGGCGCCTCCAGCGGCTCGGCGGTGATCGCCACATTGTTGCGCTCCAGCAGCGGTAGCAGCTCGGGGTCCTCAAAGGCCGGCCTGATCGTCGCGAACTTGGTGTAAGTCTGGGGTGGCTGGCCGGCCGGCGCGGTGGGCGTCGCCGTCGAAGGGTTCGGATCGGCCACCGGCTGCTTGAACTCGCCCTGGATGTCCTCACCGCGGCTGGTGATCTTGGAGACGTTGCCACTCGCCACTTGCTGCTTGAAGAAGGTGTACGGGACGACGACGCGATCTCGCGGCTCCGGGAAGAGCAGCGGCACCAGCAGCCAGTTGATCGCCAGCAGTATGAGCAGAACCACCCAGAAGCGCGGAGAGCGCACCAGGGTGCGCATATCCTGCCGATCCTCGGGCCGCTTACCGCTGGTCGCAGTCGCGCCGCGCTTCTCTTCCGGTCCGGGCGGGCGGGCGCGGCCATTGTCGCCGCGCGGCCGGACCTGGCCGGCCGGCGGTCTTCGGTCCGCGCTACGATTATCTCTGATCATGCCACACCTCCTGATTCGGTCGAGTTGGACTCGACGTTGAATAGTATGGTATCAGCGCCTGGGTTCGCATTGGCTTCCAAGATCGCTCGTAGCAACGAGCCATCACCGTGATGCGATATCAGTCATGAGCCCGCCGGTCACGACAAACGGCTGATGAGTATGGCGTCTCCCACGATCTCCAAACCATGCGGCACATTGCTCACGCTGTAACATATCAGGCGAGGATTTTGACGGCGCTGCCGAAGCCGGTGCCGAGAGTGAGCTGTACCACCATGTGCAGCAGCCCGAGCGCCTCCAACTGACGGGCGCGCTGGAGCGGACCAACATCAACCGCGTGCAGCCCTGCACTCGCGACCAGCTGGCTGATAGTTACCTGTGCCTCCACGTCGTCCCCGGCAATGAAGACATCCAGCGGCTGCCCACCCACCTGGCCGGCCACAAGCGTGCCAGCAACAATGGAGTCTGCCTGTCGTATCGCTTCGCGCTCGTCCACAGACACGGGTGATCGCTAGCTACGGCTGCTTGGGCTCGCCGTTCAACTTTTCCGAGATTCGCTCGCCAGCGGCCTTGATCTGCTCGGCAGCATCCGCGGTTGCTGCCTTGACATCGCCCATGATCTGCTCGACCTTCCCCTCGGCCTCCAGCTTGCGCCCCGCTGTGGCGATCTCGGGGTGGCCCGTGAGCGCACCGAGGCGTTGCTCGCCCTTACCGATCTCCGCCTTCGCCTTGCCTGCCAACTGCTCCGCGACTCCCGGCGCCATCGCGTCGATCGCCTGCTCAACCGTGGCCGCGCCGCGCCGCATCTGTTTCCGCATCCTCACGATTCGCTCTCCTTTCGCTTGTGTCCTATAGGTTCGTGCAATTGAGTATAGTGTGTTGCCTATCGCGCGTCGTCTGTTCCTTGGGAAGATCTTGGCATATAGATCGTCGATGGTTGATGCCGGTGATTCGAGCGGGCCGAATACCTATCGTTTTATAGGTAGCTGATCTATTTCCAACTGGGCGACATTTGGTGCGGCGCATGTGTGTTCCTTGGGATCATCACCGGGCCGTTGCCGAAGGTCACGAGGTTGAAGGTGAAGATCAAGGCAATCAGTTCGATCAAACTCATGCGCGATCTCCTGCGGTACGCCCAAACGCTCGTATGCCCACGAGCCCCCCTCGCACCAGCAAGATCGACGGATTGATCCCAAACACGAACGCGCCCACGAATGCGCCCACTGCCAAGACGAGATCAGCCGAGGGTCGAAAGACGTGCTTGCCCAGGTTCAGGGCGGCGGCGACGATCAGGGCGACCGCTGCCGGGAGCAGCGTGATTGGCAGCAGCGTCAGCGACTGACTACCCTTCAGATAGGTATAGGCGGCAGTCAGCCCGATGGTGATCAGGAACGCCGGGAGCACCAGGGCCACCAGCGCAACCAGGGTGCCGGCGAAGCCGCCAAAGCGGTAGCCGTACGCAACGGCGAGTGCGGTCATAGTGCCACTCGGCACGATCCGTCCCATGCCGTAGATCGCCAGAAACTCATCGCGGTTCACGGCCTGCCGCTTTGTGACGAGTTCGTCCTCCAGCACGGCCAGAATGCCGAGGCCGCCGCCAAAGGCACATCCAGCTTTGAAAAAGATGGTGAATAAATCGCGGTAGCTGAGCGCCGGCGCGGATGTTTCTCGATCCATGGGCCAATCCTCTCAAAGGCTCGTGCTGGCCCGCCCGTCGTGGGGCCGATCGCGGGTAGCAGCCGCGCTAAGATGCCGTGCTGGCGCTTCCCGGGTCGGTCGCGCACCCGCCGACGTCGGGTGGCATGTACCACCCGGAGTGTCACGCCATCGGTCTACCGCTCGTACCATGCATCGCCATCCCCACATGATGCGTATGATCGACGACCTCCGGCGGCATGACCACGTATGGCCGCATCATCTCGTGGTCCTCGTGTTCCAGGATGTGGCCGTGGTACATGTAGCGTCCAGTCATGTACAGCCGCGCGCCCTGCTCCGGCGCGGTATCATTCGCGGCATATGCGCGAAACGGCACCGCAAGCGTGATCGATCCGGGATGGGGCCGCCGCGCGCCGTCGTTCAAGTCGAGCGGGCGGTCGAGCAGGCCGCCGTCGCTGCCGATCAGCTGGAGCCGCACGGCGATCGGTGTGCCGTCGCCGTCGGTGAAGCGCAGGCGGAAGGTGCGCGCGTTGGCGCCGTTCAAGATCCGCAGGCGATACACGCCGGCATGCACGGTTGCCCTCGGCCAGATGCGCCCGTTGACCAGCGTGAGCGGCCCGAAGAACTCCATCGGCGCTTGATCGACGCTTTCTGTGCTGCCAGTGATCGGAATGGGCTCACCGCCAGCTGTGCCGGTCTTGTGGAGCAGTTGGTCAGCCGGAATGCCGGGCTGGTCGCCTTCACAGGTGAGCGGCGATCCTGGATCAGCAGCAGCAACTCGTGATCGTCCGCACCGCGCGGCAGGTGGAGCTTTTCTACCTGCGGGTCGCAGATGAGATACAGGCCGGCGAGGCCGGCATAGACGTTCAGGCGGGTAATGGCCATCCCATGGTCGTGGTACCAGAGCAAGGTTCCCGGCTGCTTGTTGTCATAGACGGTGGTTTGGACCTGTCCGGGATAGTAGGCCGTCTCCGGCCAGCCATCGTAATCAGCCGTCGTTCGGCCGCCGTGCAAATGCACGACGGTCCAGGGCTGCATCGACTCTTTAAGAGCCGTGTCGTATTCTTGCTTGCCAACCTCAACGTGCGAGTGTCTCTATCGTGAGATCGTCGAAGAAGAAAATGTGGTGACCTCCGTGCTTGACCATGGTATCCCGAACGGTCTCTTTTGCTTCGGCGTTTGGCGCAGGGACGACGAGCAGGAAGCGACCCGCCTGGAGGGCCTCGTCAAACTGTTCGGTGATGTCTCCTTCTTCCCCAAATTCGAACATGAGTCCCTTGAGTCGGCCGATAAGGCCGGACTGACTGAAGCTTTCCTGTATCGCTTGAAACCCGGCCTTGCCACCCCAGAGATCGATCCCTTCTTCGGCGAAGCCGCGTGACGTTAGCTCATCAATGGCCTGCCACGCTGCATCCTCGTCGGGCAATATTCCAAGGACTTTCTGCGCCGGGTAGGGAAGGGCAGATCCTTCGTGTGGATTGCGATTAACGTTCACCTTGCCGGTATCACGTCGGGTCATCGCGCGCTCCTTTCGGTGATCGATGCTGTCATCCTATAGCCCCGGAGAAAAGCCCAGGGGAAGCACAATACACGCTAACAATTATCAAGGGTTCTGTTCGGTTGTACGCCACTGCCCTGGATTTAGCGTTGCGTGGAGCTGAACAGCGCGGCGAGGGCGCCGGCGAACACCACCAACACACACAGTCCGAGCACTAGGAAGATGCCGAAGATGATCAAGATCACGTAAAGTGCCTTGTTCTTGGGTAGGTTCATCCCCGATTGGATCGCGAGGTAGGTCAGGTACAGATTGTAGATGGCAATGGCAAACGAGACCAGGCCCGTCAGGATGGCCAGCGGACCGATTGCGATGACGCCGATCAGCGCGCGCACGACCATCAGCGGCGCCCAAAACAGCGACATGTCGAAGGCCAGCTCACCGAAGTTACCGGTTCCGCCGAAGGCCCGCCCAATCAGGTACACCAGGCCAAGGAAGATGAAAAAGCCGATCAATGTGCCGAGTAGGCCGCTGAAGATCGCCCCAACCATGCTGCGGCCGGCAAGCGCACCCGTCAGATCGACTCGCCCGCCGAGCTGAGTCTGGGCGTCGCGCAACTGCTGCTCGATATACGGGCGTTGAATGGTGAAGGCGATCGCGCCGAGGATCGCGCTGATCACGGCGGCGATCGCCACATAGATTGTCGCCCATTGCAGGTTGTTCTTCTCGTACTCCTCGAACGTCGCGACCGCCGGCCGCCGTAACACGGCCATGCTCGCGTTAAGCATATACTGGAACGTGACGTTTTCCCGCTGCTGGTAGAGTGACATTGCGGTCTCCTTGTATGATATACGGGAAGGTGCCAGCCCACCGCCCGTTGACAGCTCAGTCATTCCTCGCTTCCACGAGACTGGTCTAGGAAGGAGTAGGCTCGGTCTTTGTGCTGCACCCTGTCAGGTGGCTTCTCGGAAGCGGCCCGTGACTCGCGGCGCACTGCTGACCCGCACCTTGTGCATCCGCATAAGTGGGCCGGGCCAGCAGACGCGACTTACATCCTCATCCGCGGTGAGTTCTGACTGACCGCGAGGCTGTTGCGCGTAAGGGCGGGTCGTAGGTAGATGTGATGAAGGGTGAAGGAGAGGAATGCAGAGAGTGTGGAACCAGGCCCCGATGCTTCTATTATACACCGGGGATCAAGAGAGGCGCCCATACGGGGTGTGTAATGGATCCCTTGGATTGACTCTCGGGCAAAGGAAGATCCTGCTGCCTGGGAGGATACACGGTTAGATGGTGTCGACTCTCAGCCAATCACCGACGTTTCGGCTGCTGAACAGCACCGCACAGGCTAAATGATGCTATCACGTGCGATGAACAAACGGCACAACCTTGCTGTTTATCACTTCTATACACCAATCTCAGCCGCTTCATGCCTCCGGTTGAACAACGGAAAGTGTTCGTTGACATGATCTTGAAGGCGATGCTGGTCTGGGCATTGGCGCCGGCTCGGATAGTTGCTGCCCCAGATGCCAGATGCTTGCCGATCAATCACTGCCCCAGCCAAATCAATCGTGTGGATGCCAAAGCGATACGTGCGGTGTGAGATACGTGCTATGTTGCAGGTGATCGCTTCTTCGTGTTCTCGGCGACATGTGGCGCGCTTGGTCTTTCGGTCCTCAAGAGACATGCTGCTGTTAGAGCACGGCGCTGACCAGCCGGAACGTGTTCTCCACAAACTGCTCGCGCCGTTGGCGCCGCCGCCATTCGGCCAGGTCGAGCTGGGTGGATCTGACAAAGTAGCGCTGCTCGATCGTGCGCAAGGCAGCGTTCGCCGCTCGATCATAGACCACCAGCGTGATTTCGAGGTTGAGCCGGAATGAGCGCACATCCATGTTGCTCGATCCGATTACCGCAATGTCGTCATCGATGCTCAAGTGTTTGGCGTGGATGAATGCCGGCGCCGGCACAGTATGGATCGCTACCCCCGCGTCGAGCATTTCTTCGTAATACGAGCGCTGTGCCCGCGAGACCAGAAATTGATCGCCCTGCGCCGACACGACCAGGTGCACATCGACCCCACGACGTGCGGCGCTGGCGATCGCCGTCAGCAGCGCCGCATCCGGGATGAAATAGGGCGTGGTGATCACCGCCCGTGTGCGCGCCGCATACAACAAGGTGGTCAGTAGGAGCGGGACGTTATCGGTCTCGTAGGCCGGCCCGCTGGGCAGCACCTGGGCGTCGACATCGCCGACGGGGATCAGCGGCGCCCTGGGCGGCAACTCGTCGGGTTGAGGCAGCGTGGTTTCGGTCTCGGAGTACCAGTCGGTCAGAAACGCCGCCTGGAGTTCCGCGACGATCGGACCCCTGACGCGCGCGACTAGCTCTTCGTAGACGATGCCAGGCTTGAAGACCGCTTCGACGATGTTCTGTGAGCCAGTGTAGCCGATCTGCCCATCCACGATAATGATCTTGCGATGGTTGCGCAGATCGGGGCGCGTGAAGGCTTTCCCGAACAACCGGAATGGTAACACGGTTCGAACCTCGACACCGGCGGCGCGGAGCTTGGGGAGCAACCTACGCAGATAGTTCCGCGATCCCAGGCTGTCCACCAAGACACGACATGTCACGCCGCGTGCACTCGCCCGGCTCAAGGCATCCGCGACGCGCTCGCCAGTCGCATCGTCAGCAAAAATATACATGAGCAGATTCACGAAGGTCGTGGCACGATCGATGTCGGCGACGATTCGGTCGATTATCGCATCGTATTGGGCGAGCAACTCAACGGTGTTCCCATCTAAGACTGGGAGCCCTCCAAGCTGCTGGATGAGCCTGGCAATCGGCTGTCGCTGCGGGTCCACTTCGTGATCGAAGACCGGCCGCAACGCGGGATTTGCCTCGTCACGCGCGATCACCTGCGCTAGCCGTTCGTCGATCTTGCGTTGCCGGGCACGGCGGTGGAGTGGCAGCTTCGGATTGCCGATGACCAGAAACACGAGCAAGCCCAGCCACGGGAAGAGGAAGATGAATAGGAGCCATGCCTGCGCTGCCCCTGGGTCACGCCGCCGGGGGATGACCAGCAACCCCAGCACACAGATAACCCACCCGGCAAGGTAGATGATCGCTGAGATGATCAGGGTCCAATCCATCACGCGTCTCCCTCTTGTCAGTCGTTCCTCCCGTACGGGCTGGCGTAGAACCTCGATAGATCGTAGCCGATGTAAGCCTTGACGACAATCCTATCAGGGCCAACTTCGACGTGCGCGATCGTACGTCAAGTATACTACTTGGTCGCGCTCCGGCGCACTAGTACAGCTCCACGGAAATCCGTATCCAGTTCAAGCGACTAATGGTCGCCCCGTATAGGTCCAGCGGAATGGCTTGGCGGTCTGATTGTAATAGTCGATAAAGGCCAAGATGCGAGTGCGCAAATCCTCCACCGAGCTGAAAG
>WNFU01001432.1_pt1 | contig 75006 bp, 54 predicted proteins | sample 5400121 | NCBI WGS metagenome assembly WNFU01 (sample SAMN13153360, study PRJNA577476) | soil metagenome | isolation source: 100 cm soil or saprolite under grassland replicate 1 | place: USA:California | collected 2016-06-15
TCGCTGTCGAGATAGGCTCTGACATCCTGGTCGCACAAACTCAAGACTACTTGCGGAAGCAGTTTTCGGAACTGATGAAACTGCCATCGCACAAAATCGATCCGCAGGCCGCGTTGGAGGAATACGGGATCGACTCGATTCTGGCGATGAAACTGACGAACCAGTTGGAGAAGACCTTCGGTTCGCTCTCCAAGACGTTGTTTTTCGAATACCAGACCTTAGCCGCGTTAGCCCGATATTTCGTGAAAGCGCATCCGGCAATCGTGCGGGAAACAATCGGCCTCCTGCATGAAGAGCCCCAAGCGAATTATGCTGATCAAACTACAATAGACGAGAGGCGGCCGGCTCCGGCGAGACGGAGTAAGAATCGTTTCTTGGGCTCTAGAACCAATTATCGAAAAGACATCGCCGTTGTCGGGATCGCCGGACGATACCCGCTGGCCGAGAACCTGCAGGAATTCTGGCGGAACCTCCAAAACGGCCGCGATTGCATTACTGAAATCCCGCCGGAGCGATGGGAACACGCGCTATATTACGACCCCGACCCGAACAAACCGGGGAAAACCTATAGCAAATGGGGCGGATTCATCGCCGATGTGGATAAATTCGATCCCTTGTTTTTCAACATATCGCCGAAAGAAGCTGCGCTAATCGATCCGCAGGAGCGCTTATTTCTCGAAACCGCATGGCAGACGATCGAGGACGCCGGCTATGCCAAAGAGAGTATCTCAGGAAGCCGCGTGGGCGTTTATGTGGGGGTCATGTGGGGGCAGTATGAATTGTTCGGAGTTGAGTCGCTTCTGAACGGCCATACGGCCATCCCTAGTTCGTCCCACGCTTCAATTGCTAATCGGGTCTCTTACTTCTTGGACTTTCATGGGCCGAGCATCGCGGTAGATACCATGTGCTCGTCTTCCCTGACCGCAATTCATCTCGCGTGCGAAGAGCTCAGGAAAGGCGAGATCGATGCGGCGATCGCGGGAGGGGTCAATCTCACGATACATCCATATAAATATCTGAGCCTGAGCCAGGGAAAGTTTGCCGCTAGCGACGGAAGATGTCGGAGTTTTGGAGCAGGAGGGGACGGATACGTCCCCGGAGAAGGGGTGGGCGCCGTTCTGCTCAAGCCCTTGGAAGACGCTCTACGCGATGGCGATCAGGTCTACGCGGTGATCAAGTCGAGCGCCGCCAATCATGGCGGCAAAACCAACGGCTATACCGTTCCAAATCCGAATGCTCAGGCCGACTTGATCCTCGACGCCCTCAAGAAGGCGAATATAGATCCCAAAACTTTAAGTTATGTAGAGACTCACGGAACAGGCACTTCGCTGGGAGACCCCATCGAAATCACGGGGTTGATGAAGGCGTTTGAAGGCTTCGCCGTAGAGAAGCAGTTCTGTCCGATCGGATCCGTCAAGTCAAATATCGGGCATCTCGAGTCGGCGGCCGGGATCGCGGCCCTTACGAAGGCCTTGTTGCAGATTAAACACGAGCAGCTTGTTCCATCTTTGCATGCCGATCCTCTTAACCCGAATATCGATTTTGGCGCCACGCCGTTTTATGTGCAGACCGAACTGACGGAATGGAAGCGCCCCGCCGCGCATCCGAGGCGCGTAAGCGTGAGTTCATTCGGCGCCGGAGGATCGAACGCGCATCTGATTCTGGAAGAGCGCGCCGATGCGCGCGAGCCGGAGAGCGCGTCGCATGCGACGGTGTCGCCCGAAGCCTTCGTTCTCTCGGCCAGGGACGAACATTCGCTACGCCGCTACGCGGAGAAAGTCGTCGAATACCTGGATAACGTCTCGGACCTCTCTCTCTCGAACATGGCGTATACCTCACAGGTCGGCCGCACGCCAATGTCTGCGCGCCTAGTGATTATTGCGGCGAGTCTGGATGATCTCAGGGGCAAGTTGAGCAAATGGGCGCATCTGCGGAACCAGGGTATCGATCCGGCGAGTAACGCCCATCAGTTGGAAGATGTCTTCTACGGAAATATCAAGAAGACCGAGTACAGCGCTAATAGTCTGATTGAAGGACGAGCGGGGAAAGCTTTTCTTCAGGAACTTCTGTCGAACAGGGACTTGGCCAAAATAGCCCAGCTCTGGATTCTCGGGGCTGAAATTGATTGGTCCCTGATGCGTCGGCCTACAGTCCCGAGGAGAGTTTCTCTCCCAACATACCCCTTTGCCAAAGAAAGGCTCTGGATAAATCAGCTCGCGGTACGGTACGGGGAGCGTGAGCGACCTGAGCATCGATCAGGAGGCCTCCTGATCGATGCTCAGGTCGCTCACGCTCCCCGTACCGTACCTCAGGTCGCTTACGCTCCCCGTACCGTACCGGGGGCTGAGCAGTTGCCTGAGGAAAAGCGGAGGGCCTATTACTATCTCCAATGGACGTTGAAAGCGCTGGCTGCGCCTGATGAAAGACTGTCGGCGACGGGCCCAATCCTGATGCTGGACGTGTCGAACGGATTGGCCGAGGCGTTGAAAGAGCGGATGGAGAGTCGTTCGTCGGGGAGACCGATCGTTCTGGTGAAACCAGGGAAGACGTTCCAGGAAATCGAACCGAATGTTTATGTCATAGATCCTGAACGAGAGGAACAGTTCTACGAACTGATAGAAAGTCTCAAGAATAAAGCTCTGCTTCCCGGTTTGGTTCTTCACCATTGTGCGGAAGCGTGCAATCTGGAAGACAAGCGACAGGTGGCCCAACATCTGAATAGCGGGATCTATACGTACTTCCACCTCTGCAGAGCCTTGATGAAACAAAAACATCAAGCGCCGCTTAAAATCCTGTCGGTCTTCTCCAGTCACGGCGAAACATCGGCCCCGTTGGGGGCTGCCATCGGTGGTTTTTTCAAAACCCTCACGCTGGAAAACCCCAAGTATCTTGCAAAGGCTGTGGAGATTCAGAGCGGGCCGGAAAGCGGGGACATATCTCTTGCAGAGAAAGCCGGTCTCATTTGGGATGAGATCTACGACAATGACTGGACGACGCAAGAGATCCGCTATCGATGCCGTCTTGAGGAAGACAAGCAAAGGCCTGCCCGCTACGTCGGGGAGTTGGCTCCTTACGCGCATATGGAAAATGATCCCTGGGCATTGCCGCTGAAACAGAACGGCGTCTATCTGATTACAGGCGGATTGGGCGGACTGGGGTTTATCTTTGGAGAATACCTGGCCAGGAACTTTCAGGCGAGACTGGTCCTCGTCGGACGCTCAGCGTCAAAACATGAAGAAAGAATCAGCAGGCTTACGCGACACGGCGCTGAAGTCCTCTATATTCAAGCCGACGTGTCTGAGTTGGAAGACATGCGCGTGGTTGTGCAGCAGGCAAAGGCTCGATTCTCACAAATCAATGGGGTGATTCATGCCGCGGGCGTCAACCACGACGCTTTCATTCTCAAGAAGACAAGAGAAGAGATGGACGCAGTGCTCGCGCCGAAGGTTTATGGCGCGATCAACGTGGATCTTGCGACGAGCGGCGAAAATCTGGATCTGTTCGTCCTGTTTTCTTCCATCGCCGGAGTGATGGGCAACGTTGGGCAGTGCGATTACGCCTACGGGAATCGTTTCCTGGATTCGTTTGCTGAAGGTCGAGAGAACCTGAGAAAGGCGCAGAAGCGACGGGGCCGGACGCTGTCGATAGATTGGCCTTTGTGGGAAGAGGGCGGGATGCGTATCTCCCAGAGTGATATTGCGCTTTTGGAAAAACAAACCGGAATATCTCCATTGCCGACGCAAGACGGCATTCGATACTGGGAAGATTTCCTGCGGTCCGATGCGTTACAAGGGATCGCTCTTTATGGAATCCCTTACAAGATAGACGCCTACATAGCCCGGAACGTGAGGCCTGTACAGTACCGCGCGCGTAGAGTGGGACAGACTTTAGTCTGTCCGCCCTCACTTCACACTGCGGACAGACTAAAGTCTGTCCCACTCTACGCGCGCGGTACTGTAAACGAGTCGTCCCAGGCGGAAGGTCTTGACGCCGCAACGCTCGTTGCGAAAACGGAAGCGTATTTAAAAGAGATGATCGGCGAGGAAATCAAGCTCGCGCCGGACCGGATTGGTTCGTCAGATCGATTCGAATCCTTTGGTGTTGATTCGGTCATGATTAATCGGCTCAACGCCAATTTGGAAAGGGACTTGGGCGCGTTGCCGAAGACGTTGTTCTACGAGCGCGAGACCGTCGCGGAACTCGCGAGATTCCTGCTCGAGGAGGCGCGGGAACCCTTGGCGGCGCTGTTCGGTCTGGCGGGTTCGGCGTCGGCTATTCCATCAACGGGAATCGAGGAAGATGTAGAGCAAACCGTCGAGTTTGCTCCTGCTCCCATTAACGGTCTCTCCCGGGAGACAGGAGCAAACTCGACAGTTTGCTCTACATTTTCTGAGGAGAACATCGCCGCCGAGCCGATCGCAATCATCGGCGTCCATGGGTACTATCCTCACTCTGCGAATCTGGACGAATACTGGGAAAATCTGAGACAGGGGAGAGATTTGATCGATGTGGTACCGCCGAAGCGCTGGGACTATGAGGAGTTCTACGATCCGGATCCGGCGGCCGCTTCGGACGGAAAAATCTACTGTAAATGGGGCGGTTTCCTGGAAGAGTACGACAAGTTCGACCCGCATTTCTTCAATATTTCCACTGAGGAGGCCAAGGTGATCGACCCCCAGGAGCGTCTGTTCCTGGAATCGGTTTGGGCGGCCATCGAGGACGCCGGATACACTAGAGATAGCTTGAAAAAGCGCTTTCCCAAAGCAAAGAGCGCGGACGTGGGCGTCTTTGTCGGCGTTACCACGAACTCCTATCATCTGTGGGCGCCCGAAGAACGGAGCCGCGGGAACTTTGTTTGTCCCAGCGCCATGCCCTGGTCCATTGCGAATCGGGTCTCCTATTTCTTCGATTTCAACGGACCCAGCATGCCGGTTGACACGGCTTGTTCTTCTTCACTCGTTGCGCTCCATCTCGCTTGCGAAAGCCTCAGGAGTCGCGAATGCCAGGTCGCGATCGCGGGCGGCGTGAATTTGTATTTGCATCCGTCAAAATACCAGTCGCTCTGCCGGGGACACATGCTTTCTCTCGACGGAAAGTGTCACAGCTATGGCGCCGGCGCCAGCGGGTTCGTTCCCGGAGAGGGCGTAGGAACGGTAGTACTGAAACCGCTGAGCAAAGCGATCGCCGATCAGGATCATATTTACGCCGTCATCCCAGGCAGCGCGTTCGACCACAGTGGGCGGTCGAACGGTTATTCCGCGCCGAATCCGAACTCCCAGGCGAATCTGATCAGCCGCGCCCTCGAGAAGGCGAGGATTCATCCTGAAATTATCGGTTATGTCGAAGGGCATGGCACGGGCACACAGTTGGGTGACAGCATCGAAATTGCGGCGTTGACCCAGGCGTTTCGAAAACAGACGGCGAAAACGGGATTCTGTCCGATCGGTTCGGTCAAAGCCAATATCGGGCATTCGGAGTCTGCGGCGGGAATGGCCAGCCTTGCGAAGGTCATCCTGCAAATGAAGCATCAACAACTGGCGCCTTCCATTTATTCTGACGAGGTGAACACCGACATCGAATTCAGGGAGTCGCCGTTTTACCTGCAGCGTGGGCTGTCCGAATGGGTATCGTCTCCCGGGCGACCGCGGCGCGCGCTGATCAACTCCTTCGGGGCCGGGGGGGTGAACGCATGCTTGATTGTGGAGGAATACAGGAATGCGAGCGTCCCGCCGGACGCGCGAGCGGCGGGACCCTGCGTATTCACGGTGTCCGCGAAGAATGAGGAGCGGCTCCGGGAATACGCCCATCGTCTGCTCGTTCATTTACGAAGTGAGCCGGACATCGATCTTGCGAACCTGTGCTACACACTCCAGGTCGGCAGAGAAGCGATGGAAGAGAGGTTGGCGCTTATCGTGTCGAACGTGGATGAACTCATCGATCGGCTGAGCGGGTGGAGCCAACGACAATCTTCTGCCGATGTCTACCGAGGCAGCCTTGGCCCGCGGCGGGGCTCCACCCGCCCCTCGAAGGTTGCACAGGAGGCTCTGAGAGAGCGGAACCTGCGCGAACTCGCTTCCATGTGGGCAGCAGGCGAAGACGTAAAATGGGAGAGTCTCTATCACGAGACGAGACCTCGCCGGATCAGCCTGCCAACCTATCCGTTTGCGAGGGAACGATACTGGATTACGGACGCTCCGATTCCGGAAGGGCGGACGGTATCCAACGCTCAACTGCATCCGTTGATTGGCTACAACTCCTCTACCTTGAAGGAAGTCCGTTTCAGCTCGTCGCTGCCGGATACCGCATTTTATGCGGTCGATCACAAGGTGAACGACGAAAGGTTTTTTCCGGGAGCGGGATTTCTGGAGATGGCGTGTATTGCAGGAAACATCGCCGGCGAACAAAGGGTTCGCAAGATCAAGGATATTGTCTGGGTCCAGCCTCTGATTTTCCTGACAGGTCCACAAACGCTTCGGATCTCCCTGAAACACATCGGGGACAGCGTGGAATACACGATTTCGTCGGCGGACGATGATAATGAAACGATCGTTCATTCAGAAGGTCGGTTGGATTTCAGCGATGACTGGACGAAACCCGCCCAGCCGCGGGCCGATACTGAGGATCGCATTTCGATTCAAGCCCTCAAAGCGCAATGCGGAACACCTCAGCAGGCGGCGGCCTTTTACAGGAAATTCAGCGATTACGGCCTGCAGTATGGTCACTCTTTCCAAACCCTGCAGGAGATTTATATCAATGGCGCATTCGCTCTATCCAAGTTGAAGATACCGGACCATTTGAAAGGCGACTTCGATCAATTCATCCTTCATCCCAGTATGATTGACGGCGCCTTGCAGACAATCGCCGCCCTGGCTGGAGGCGTGGACTCGACGACGCCCCACGTGCCGTTTGCGCTGGACGAAGTCGAGATCGTCCACCCTCTGTCTCAAACGTGTTATGCGTATGCGGAATATGCGGACTCGCAGATGCGGAATCACACAGGAGCCAGGAAGTTCAACATCCGAATTTTGAACGAAAGTGGAAACGTGTTGATCGCGTTGAGGAACCTGTACGTTAGACCGATCGGCAGCCCGCTGACGAGTAGTCAGTCTATCGTAGAGGCGGAGGGGGCTGCGAACGGACGGTTGCTCAGTCCGGCTTCCGCAGTTTTCCAATAAAGATTCCTTCGCGGCTTTTCGCTTGAGAAAGGGACAGGACACTGCGCGGATGTTCAATTTTATACCGGTTTTTAAATGTATGAAGACTGTTAGCCACCGCATGGCGCCCCAGAGCACAGAGGACATAAACATTTCTCTGTGTTCTGCGGCGCCCTGCGGTGGCTATTCATCCACTTGGAAACCGCTGTAGGTGAATCCATACCATCAGAGGGAAACATATGAGTATCGTTGGAATCGAAGCGATCAATGCTTTTACAGGCAGCGCCTACGTGAACGTCGAAAAGCTTGCCAGGCATCGCAATCTGGACATTACACGATTTTCGAACTTGCTGATGAAAGAAAAAACCGTCGCCCTGCCTTATGAAGATCCTGTCAGCTTTGGCGTGAACGCGGCCAAACCGCTCGTCGACGCCATGAGCCCGGACGAAAAAGACCGGATCGAGATGGTTATTACTTGTACTGAATCGGCCTTCGATTTCGGCAAGTCGATGAGTACGTACTTTCACAAACTCTTGGGCTTGAATCGTAATTGCCGTTTGTTCGAGCTGAAAAACGCATGTTATTCCGGTGTGGCCGGGTTGCAGATGGCGGTCAATTTCGTTCTGTCTCAGGCTTCGCCCGGAGCTAAGGTTTTGGTGATCGCCACCGACATTACCCGCTTCATGACGGTGGAGGGCGGAGATTCGCTGACAAGCGATTGGTCGTTTTTCGAGCCGAGCGCCGGAGCCGGCGCGGTGGCGATGATCGTCAGCGAACTGCCGTATGTATTCCAAGTCGATGTCGGAGCGAGCGGATACTATGGTTACGAGGTGATGGATGCGTGTCGGCCAGTTCCCGATAGTGAGGCGGGCGACGCCGATCTGTCCCTGCTTTCCTACTTGGATTGTTTCGAGAGTTCTTTTCTGGAGTACAAAAAGCGTGTGGAGGGCGCCGACTTCGCCAGGACCTTTGGCTATCTGGCCATGCACACCCCTTTCGGGGGCATGATTAAGGGAGCGCATCGCGACATGATGCGCAAAATGGTGAAGGCGAATCCGAAAGAGATTGAAGCGGACTTCGAGCGCCGGTTGTTTCCCGGCCTGATTTATTGCCAGCGCGTGGGCAACATCATGGGGGCGACCACAATGCTTTCGCTGCTCAGCACGATTGAGCACGGCGCCTTCCACACGCCTCAGAGAATCGGTTGTTTTTCCTACGGGTCCGGCTGCTGTTCCGAGTTCTTTAGCGGCATTGTCACGAATGACGCTCATGAGCGCGTGCGCGCGCTGCGCATTAAGGATCAACTGGACAAACGATATGAGCTGTCGATGGAAGAATACGACAGTTTGCTTGTGAGCAACAATGCCGTGAAATTCGGCGCCCGCAACGTTGTGTTGGATACCGGATTTATTCCTCAGGCAAGGAGCGCTCAAGGGAACGGAACGCTGTTTTTGACGGAGATCAAGGAATTTCAACGACAATATGACCGGATCTCTCAGAAAGTCAGGTCAGCGGTATGAGTAGTAGAGCGCAACTCTGGAGTTAATGGCAGCTCGATTATGTCATAGCGATCGGATCGAAGAAGAGCCCACCCCACATAATATATTCTCCCATTTGAGAAGTTGACTACAGTGATGAACACGCCTCTTCGGTAAGGGAGGAAATGAGGATGACTTTCAAAGGTTGGATCTGCGCCGATCAAAAGGACGCCGCATTGCTCGAGTCCATGGGCTTTGTCTTAGGCGAATACGACGATATGTTCGGTACCTTCGAGAATTGTGTGGCTTCGGAGACAGCGCTCGCCCATCTCTCGCCTCGATGGGGCGAGTTTGTATGGGACCTGAAGCCCGTTGAGGCGCCTGAGGGAGAAGTTAGTAAGTCAAACACCACCACAGGGCCGGTAGCTTGAGGAGCGGCGGCGTCTCAAAGACGGCTAACTGGAGCGGTTTGCAATTGCGTGTACGGGAATGTGACGCGAGTTGTATACTCGCGCACGTTTCCTAGTCTGACAAAGCCACGGACAGGGCGATTACTGCGGTTTCCAGTTGCGTGTTCAGGAGCGCGGAGCGTTTGGAGTGCGGCGAGTCCTGATACCGCTGGCGAATTGGTACGGTACAGGGAGCGGTAGCGACCTGGTGCTTTGTAGGCAACGACTTCCGAGTCCACCAGGTCGCTACCGCTCCCTGTACCGTACCGTTCCGCTCCAAACGCTCCGCGTCGACGCGCTGCATACCCATTCCGAAAAGGCTGTAAACAAATCGCCCCACACCGTACACGCAATCGCAAACCGCCATAGGCGCACGCTGCCGAAAATGGCTCTTGTCCCCCTGTGGCCGAGTTAAAAGTTGAGGCCTCTGAGGCGGATGATCGAGCCGATATAGAACTTGATTTGATCCGGGCCGTAGCCGGCATTGACCTCGACGCCGAAGAACGGCGCGAAGGCGCGCTGCCCTCCGTAGTCTTTCGGATTATGATATCGAAAAATGGCGCTGACTCTGTCCTTTTTGTGGAGCAGGCGCTTGCGCCTGCTCCACAAAAAGGACAGAGTCGAGGTAAGGCTGTATGTTTTATACGGCTCGCTCAAGATGCGCCACGTAATTCACCGGCGCATGGTCGGCCAAGAATTCCGGGGCGTCAGTGAAGGCTCCGTTCATATTCCGGAGGAGCTTCGCCGAGCCATCTCTCCTCAAACGATCCATAGCCACCGTGACGTCATCCGGATTCACCACGATACTTCCGTCATGAGTTATGTAATGTAGCTCCCCGACATGGTGATAACCTAAGGGCGGCGGTAAAGTAGTAACGACGTCACGATTATTCACTACCCTGTAAGCGCCCACCCCGGATAGCGACGCGACGAATACCTTGTCGCCCACCAAAGGCGACCCGTAGGTGTACAGAGTTTGGGGCGGCCTTCTCGCAGCCGCGAGCGTCGCCAAAGCCGCCCCGAAGCTGTGTCCGGTATAAAAGATCGGGCCGTCATCCTCCGTGAGCAGTTGTTCGACTTCGGGCCAGACAGTTTCGAACGCGTCGCGAAATCCTTCGTGAACGTGCCCTGCTCCCGCCCACCTGGTCAGGCGCACGCGCAAATTGGTGAGCCAGTCGATCGGCTCGTCTGTGCCACGAAACACCAGCGCCCTAAACTGGGGATTGGCGCCGGCGATCGATCTGATAACGGCGCACTGCGCCTTCTCGCTCCGGATGAATTTCAGTTCCTCCATCCCAACGACGTTCAAAATCTCTTGACGTGTCGGCCCCGCCGGGAAAGACGGCGCTTCTTGCGGGCCGAGCCGGTAAATGAGGCGAGAAAACTCCGCCAGCCACCAGGCGTTGATGAGGCTGAAGTCCGGTTGGTCAACTTGAAACTTCGTCTGGCCGTGTATATCGAAATATAACGTCGTCTCGCCAGGTTTAAGTAACGCCTTCCAACTGTTGTCGAAATCCATATCGTAGAAGACCCTGCCGATTCGGAAGCTGCTCGGGCGAGCTATGGCTTCATGTATTTGTCCGCGCCGAGATCCTCAATCGTACGAAGGCTCGGGAGGAAGCAAAAGGCCGCGCCTATGGTTGTGGTAAACGACTTTAAATTCGGCAGCACAATTTCTTTCTTTCCGCCTTTCTTGCCGGGTATGGGGATATGGAAGTCTGAGGCGGCGTCTGTAAGGTCCCGGTTCCCTTGGATGGGGTCTTGCGCCGTTTTGTCCAGAAAGACGGGGCTGAAATCATTCCGGTTAATCCACTTCGTCAGCTTCAGATACTGTCTATCAATGCTGGCGCAGATGAACATTCCGATCAGGCCGCGATCTACGGGTTCCTTCTCACCGGTTGTGAACGGAGGCCCATACGTCATGCCGCGCCGGATCAGGCGCGGCGCCGGTCTCGACATCGGGTTGATTTTCTGGTCGCGCGGATTGCTGACCCGAATATGCGCGGAAAAGGGGCACTCGTGGCCTTGCGGATCGTCGGCGTAATCAAAGTTATTATTACGCGCCTTGCTCGGATCGTCTTCGAATGGCGTCTCGACGAGCGGGGCGCCGCTGCGCCATCTGCCGATCAACTTCGCGGCGATCCATTCTTTCCTGTCCTTGTACTCTACCTGCTGCGGTATCAGCCGGTCTTGAGCCCAGGTTTCCAAGGCTTGATTGAAATCGGCGACGTTCTGCCGGATCAGTTGGAAAACTATGTAGCTGCCGTCCTGCGCGAACGGACCGGTCGGGGCGCTCTGAAAATCATTCAAATTGGCGTACCCCAACAGAAACTCTCTGAAGTCTCTGAGGTCCGGATCCGACTTGTCAACCTTCATTTCGGGCCAGTTGATTTTTGGCTGTGAAATCGAGTCCTTATAACCAAAGTGCTCTCTGTTATCCGGGAGCCGATGGCCATCGATCGTCCGCCGACCTGCCAAAAGCAGTTCATTGATGTTGGCGGGAAATAGCGCGCGAATGTCATTCGTAAATTGGTCCATCTCCGACTCGTCACTGGCGTACAAATGCAGAATTAAATGGATATCGGCCGAGTCAAAGCGCGGATCCGCGCCCTCCCACCACAGGTCGGGAGAGGAGCTTCCGGTGAAGCCCGCTGATCCGGTCGGGTCAGGATTTTTCCCGCCCGATTGGATGAACTCATCTGGAAAACTGTTTCGACTGAAATGCCCCGTATTGTCGGCCCGAAAAATCTGGCCGTTCAAAATGGCGGGGTCGACTGCGAGCGCTTTCAGCCCATTATAGGTGACGCTGAGGTTCAGCAAACGGCTCGGTGTCTTTTCCCCCCAGTATTTTGCGGATGTTACTAACGGCCTCAATTCTTTTAAGAGATCACGGCCATCCTTGGCGCCCTTTATCTGCAGTAGAAGGTGTCTGGAATACCCGTGCTTGTAGGGCCGCACGATCAGTCCCTGAACGTTCGCAAGGTCGGGGACCTTTTCTCCCTTGACCTGTATTGACTCGCCGGGAATGGGGCGCCCGCCTTTCGGGGACGCCTTTCCTTCCGCCGATGGCGCGCCGAAGCTCTCGCCGTTGGGCGCGCCGCCGCCAGGACTTACAACCTGGAGCCCCGGAGTGGCAGTAGGCTCCGCCGGACTTATGGGATGGGAATTGGGGCCGGTGATGTCCTTCAAGGTTTTGTTCGGAACAGCAGAATACTTGAAGAAAGGTTCGGGTTTATGCGCCTCATTGAAACTGAGGTAATTTTGCAGATTAAAATCGTCGTCGGTCGGCCCCCCTTCGACAAGTTCGTAGACCGGCTTATAGAGGCGTTGCAACTTCTCGAAGAAAAAGATCGCGTAGTCCCTATCATCTCCGTCAAAGGTCGTGATGATCTGGATGTATTTCTTGTCGATCACTATAAATTGGGCGAAGTACACGGCTTCGGATTCATCCAGCGCGTCATTGATCATTTTCTTGAAGCCGTCCGTATTGAACACTGATTTTTGTAGCCAGGCTAGTTTTTCTTGTGAGGCGGCGTCTTGTTTTAGCGGAAGCGTCAGGGTCAAAAATTTTTGCATAGTAAACTCACTTTCTCGTTTTTCTGCCGAACCGGTTTCTTTATTTCGCTCACGCATTCTCTCTACTGAAGATCTTGCATGGGGTCAACTCTTTTTCTAAAAATTTTTACAACGGTAAAAACTCGTGGGGGATTTAATAGCGATGCAGACGCCGAGTCAATCCCGTTTAGCGCCTCCGGCGCTCTCAAGCCGCGACTACGCTCGCAGTAGATCGGGCGACGACCACCCCCGCGCCGACGTGTCTGCGAGCGAGGCCGAAAAGCCTAGGCTGGCGCTGGCAGACGTCGGACGGCGCGGCGATTCTCTTGGTCAGCGCGCCGGGAACACCTCGCGCGCCGTCCAAGTATGGCTGGTGGGACGCTGTTTTTCTCTTCTATTAACTATAACGAAATGGCGTCCCAGGTTCCCTCATCGCTGAGAAGAAAAATTGCTGGCTGAGGCGTTTTTTGTTAAACTTCGGGACAGGTTGCGATTCAATCAACTGAAACACCTTTTATCCATTTATCCTTTTATAATTACGGCAAAGACTGTTCAGCAATCAGGAGAGGACATGAGCGATGCCTGGTGAAATTACACGGCTGCTAGAGCGTTGGGGCGCGGGTGAGCGCGCGGCGTTGGACGAGTTGACTGCGCTGGTTTACGACGAGCTTCACCGGCTGGCCGCAAATCACCTATACCGTCAGGGTCCCTTCCCCTCGCTCCAACCGACTTTGCTGGTACATGAAGTCTGGCTGCGGCTGATCAACAACGGCACGACCAAGTGGGAAGACCGCGCGCAGTTTTTCGGTTTGGCGGCGACCTCCATGCGCCACTTGCTCATAGACCATGCGCGCTCGCGACAAGCGGAGAAGCGTGGCGGCGAGGCGTTGCGTGTTTCGATGAACGTCGCCGAGGGCATTGGCCTGGCTCCGGATATTGACCTGCTCGCGCTCGACGAGGCGTTGGAGCGGATGGCCGCCATAAAGCCGCAGCACGCGCGCATCGTCGAGTTGCGCTTCTTCGGCGGATTGACGATTGAAGAGACTGCGACCGTGCTAGGCGTGGCGCACGCGACCGTCGAGCGCCAGTGGACTTTCGCCAAGACTTGGCTACACCACGAACTGAGCAGATAATTGTCCATCCGCTACCACTCTATTCACCGCGAAATCAATGAAGGCCCCGACTCTATGACGAGTGAACGTTGGCAACAGATCGAAGATATATTCCATGCCGCCCTGGCCCGCCCGGCGGAGGAACGCGAGGCCTTCCTGGCCGTCGCATGCTCCCTCGACCCGCAACTGAAAACGGAGGTTGAATCCTACCTTTCCGCGCATTCCGAGTTGGACAGCCGTTATGAACGGCCCCTCCCGGTTACGGCGCCATCCTTTGACCAGGCGACGTCGCCTCTGGTTGGCCGGTCGCTGGGCCCCTACTATGTGGCCGCGCTGCTGGGAAGAGGGGGAATGGGTGAAGTCTATTGCGCGCAAGACTCACGGCTCGGGCGCGAGATCGTCCTCAAACTGCTTCCGGCGCAATTCACGACCGACGCCGACCGCCTGCGCCGTTTCGAGCAGGAAGCTCGCGCCGCCTCGGCGCTCAATCATCCTAACATCGTCACCGTTTATGAATTCGGCGAGACCGAAGCCGGGCGTTACATCGCAATGGAGATGGTGCGCGGCCAAACCTTGCGCGCGTTGATCGGCCAGGTCCAAGGCGTCGATCAACTCGTCGCCTTGGGGCGCCAGGCGGCCGAAGCGCTTGCCGTCGCCCATGCGGCGGGCATCACGCACCGCGATATCAAGCCTGAAAACATTATGGTGCGTGACGACGGCTATGTGAAGGTGCTCGACTTCGGGTTGGCCCGTCTGTCCCCTCTGCAGAAAGGCGGCCCCGCCGCCAGGGCGGCGCAAACCACGGACTCTGGCATGATGATGGGGACGGTCGCTTATATGTCGCCGGAACAGGCGCAGGGGGAAGCGGTGAACACCGCCACCGACATCTTCTCTCTCGGAGTGGTGCTTTATGAACTGGCCACGGGGCGGCATCCGTTCCACGCGCCGACCATCCTCGCGACGCTACAGGCGATTGTCTCAGGCGCCCCGCCCGCGCCCTCCCAGTTGAATTCAGAAATCCCGGCAACCTTGGAATTGCTGATCACGCAAATGCTATCGAAGGAGCCTGCATTGCGGCCCACCGCCCAGGCGGTGGCGCTGATGATGGCCGGAATGAGAGATCGCGAGAGCGGTAAAAACTTCCCCTTCGAGATCAGGTCGCTCGTCGGGCAGGAGAACGCTGTGACAAGCCCCGCCGCCGCGTTCGCGCCGCCGCTCGCCGCCAGATTGCCTTCAATCGCCGTCCTGCCTTTCGTCAACCTGAGCGGAGATTTTGAAAATGACTACTTCTGCGATGGGCTGGCCGAAGAACTGATCAACGCGCTGGCGAAGATCGAAGGTTTGAAAGTAGCCGCCCGCACGTCGGCGTTCGCATTCAAAGAGAAACACGTCCAGGTCAGCGAAATAGGCCGGGCCTTGAAGGTCGGCGCAGTGCTGGAAGGCAGCGTGCGCAAAGCGGGCCAGCGTCTGCGAATTATGGTGCAGCTGGTCAACGCCGCCGACGGATATCACATCTGGTCGGAACGTTACGACCGTCAATTGGCGGACATTTTCGACATCCAGGATGAAATTACGCTCGCGGTCGTCGAAGCGCTCAAAGTGAGGCTGTTCGGCGGCGAAAAGGCGCTGGTGCTGAAGCGCTATACTGATAACACCGAAGCGTACGAGCTTTATCTCAAGGGCCGTTACCACTTCAATAAATTCACCGCCACCGGATGGCTGACGGCCATCGAGTATTTTAAGAAAACCTTGGAGCAGGAGCCAAACTACGCTCCCGCCTACGCCATCTTGGCTTTAGCGCTCACCTTCTGCCGGTTCTACGACATTTTGCCGCCACAGGAAGTTGTGCCGGCGTGGCGTGACGCGGCGCAACAAGCCTTAGATCTTGACGATCACCTGGCGGACGCTCATTTGGCCCGCGGGCAATTCTGTTTCTATCACGAGTGGCAATGGGAAGAAGCGGAGCGGGAATACAAGCGAGCCATCGAACTAAGTCCGAACAGCGCCGATGCGCATCATTACTACGGCCTATTGCTGGCCACCCGCGAGCGTTTTGAAGAAGGGATTAGCATGGGTCGCCGGGCGCTCGATTTCGACCCGCTTTCGCTCTTCACCGGCATGCAGGTCGGTTGGATTTATTGGTTGGCGGATCATTTAGAGGAGGCGCTTAGACAGGCTCAAAGAATGACAGAGATCGAGCCGAATTTCATCGGCGCGTATTGGCTACGAGGCGTCGTCTACCTGTCGAAAGGAATGCTGGTCGAGGCCGCCGAAGCCATGCAAAAATCCCTCGATATAGACTTCAGCCCGCTCGCCCTTTCCGCCATGGGCGCCATCTACGGGATGATGGGTAGAGACATGGAGGCCAATAAAGTCCTTCAGCAGTTGCTCGAAATGCGCCGGACGCACTTCATTGCCGCCTTACATCTGGCGCGGGTCTATAGCGGAATGGGTCAGGAAGATCAGGCGTATGAATGGTTGGAGCGGGCTTGTGAAGAACGGAGTGGAGAAATGGTTTTCCTGAATCGGGAGACTAAAATCGGCGCCGGGGAGGCTTTTGGAAAAAGCTTCCCCAAAACCGAACGGTTTCACGCCTTGATGCGGCGTCATCGACTGATCCCATAAAAGAAGAACGGCAGGAGCGTCGAACAGGCGGCTTCAGCGGCCTCACAGTTATTTTCATCTTTACAGCGCGTCAGAAATGCATTGAGGGCTTGGACACATATTCTTCGCCGCAGCGCGGCGGCTGACTTTAGCCCGGCGTTTCAACGCCAATGAAGTTAAGTTAGGCATCTGGCGCGATTAGTGGCGCGGACTTTAGTCCGCGCTGACGGCTGGCGCGCGGACTTTAGTCCGCGCCACTAATCGCTAACTTAACCTCATTGGCGTTTCAACGCCGGGATAGTCAGCGTAAAGCCTCGGCGTCGCGTCAGCGACAGTTGAATTCAGGCGTCGCTGACGCGACGCGAAATTAACCGCCGCTTCCGTGGATTAAAATCCACGGCTAAAGTCAACCGCCGCTAGCGCGGCGAAGAGAGAATAGACAACCGTTCCATAAAATGATGACAAATACGCCGCCATTTTATCGCGATAGATTTTGTTGATTTGCCTATCGCAGTTTTGTTCTTTGATTGACGTGGCGACTTGGTTTCAGCCTTTGCCGCGTTCTAAAGTCTGCCCCGGAACGGTCGCCGTCCTGATCTTCTCACCCGAAGATGAGGCATTCCGGCGTTCCAATCAGGCATTTTCCGCAGAGGCGATCAAAACGGCATCGCTTGCGCGTCCGCGTTTTGGACGCTGAAACATCTCATCGTTGCGATTTGCCAGATCCAAGTAACCGCAATTCTGATCTGTTTGCCAAGTCTGAGGCCGGATTGATCTGCTATCGATGGTAACTTACCACCGGCGATTTTTCGCGGACGCATTTAATCACAGATAAACACTTTTGTCGCCATAAGTTTTAGCTGCTTTTAGCCCTCAGCGTATATATGGCGGCGTGTACTTAGCGTTTCACCGCGCGCAGGCCGAGATAGACCAACAGACCGAGCGGCGCGAACCGGGCTGTCAATACGAGACAGCCGAGCAGCAGCAATGAGTTGATTCGCCGCTTGTGCGCGTCGTCGATGATCCATCGGCCGATAAGCAGGTCGAACGTCTCAAAGTGAATCCAACCTGCAAGCGCCCTACCGGGCGATCTGAGTAGCTCCATCACTCCGCCAATCGAGAATATGTTTGCGCCTTCCGAGGTCCCCTCCCAGAATATGGATATGGCAAGAGCCGCCACATAAGCGAAACACAAGGCCAGGGGAAACCACCGTCCGGCGATGAGCAACAAGCGGTCGCGCCAGACCTTTGACGGCGGAACGAAAATGGCTACAGCCAACAGTAGCCATCCCAAGGCGGTTATACAGCTTGTAGTTGCGAACAAGACATCCATGGCCATATGTCCTCCACAAGGTCGTTTGTTCGTGTCCCTTCGGCGCGCCGGCTTGACACTGTTTTAGGAGTGTCAAGCCGGCGCGCCGAAGGGACACAACAAACACCACAACAACTTAATTGGTTGTTAACCTTTCTTGCGAGCGATTACGGCTATGAGAGCTCCGAACATCGCGGGGATTCCCAAGGTCGCAAGCAATGCAAAGTTTCTGTCGATATCGAACGGGAGATCAATCTGCCGCCTGAGGATGCTGATGACAAAAATCATCCCTATGGCTGCCCCGGCCAAACCCACCCACGGGGCGTGCTGTTTTTCAGATATCTTGCCCGCGATGAGGCCGGCAGCGGCGCTGATGGCTGCAAGGTGTAGCGCGCTCGCAATGAGCGGCCACGGCAGTACGTACACCGTTTGCCTGATTATCCGTTCAAGGACGACAAACGTCCCGACAGTTGCAAGGGCTCCACACAAAGTCGCTATGACGTTGTTCATTGCCCCTCCTTACAAAGTGCGCTATGTGCGCAAGACGAGATATCTCCACGGGCCATTCAAGTCGCGATGAAAGTGAGCTTTCGGCGAGTTGTCTTGACCTGCTTATGATAAAAATCCAGACATCTGTAAGCTTTCGGCAACTGTGCATGATTGTTCCAGGAAATCATGCACAGTTGCCGAAAGCTTACGTTTGTTCTAACGATAAGTCCGCCGAGCGACAAAGAAAGATTTGTGGCGTCAGTAATAGGTTTCCATTGGAGGACAGACGCAGACAAGATTCCTGTCGCCGTAAGCGTTGTCAATCCGTCCCACCGGCGCCCAGTACTTGTCCGAGCGAGGCGAGCCGGCGGGGAAACCACCCTCCATTCGGGAGTATGGCCGATTCCATTCCTCGTCGGCGATATCAAGAGTCGTATGCGGCGCGTGGCGCAGCGGCGAATCGGCGATGGCGAAGCGGCCGTCCTCGACCTCTTGAATCTCACGGCGAATGGCGATCATGGCGTCGCAGAACCGATCCAACTCCGCCTTCGATTCCGATTCCGTCGGCTCGATCATCAGCGTTTCCGCCACCGGAAAACTCATGGTGGGAGCGTGAAAGCCATAATCAATGAGGCGCTTGGCGATGTCATCGACCGTAACCCCGGTGGCGTTCTTCAGCGGGCGCGGGTCGACGATGCATTCGTGCGCGACGCGGCCATGGGCGTTTTGGTAAAGCACGGGGAAGCTCGCGTCGAGGCGCGTGGCTATGTAATTCGCCGCCAGGATCGCCACTTCTGACGCCCGGCGCAGTCCTTCTCCGCCCATCATCAGCATATAGACGTAGGAGATCGGCAGGATCGACGCCGACCCGTAAGGCGCGGCCGAGACCGCCCCCACCGGAGTCTGGCCGCCGTCCAAAACCGGATGGCCCGGCAGGAAGGGCGCGAGATGGGCTTTGACGCCGATCGGCCCCATGCCGGGACCACCGCCGCCGTGCGGGATGCAGAAGGTTTTGTGGAGATTTAGATGGGAGACGTCGGCGCCGTAATCGCCTGGGCGAGCCAGACCGACTTGGGCGTTGAGGTTGGCTCCGTCCAGATAGACCTGTCCGCCGCAACGATGAACAATGTCGCAGGCTTCGCGAATCTGTTCTTCAAACACGCCGTGAGTGGAGGGATAGGTCACCATCACCGCCGCCAGTTTGCCGGCGTGCTTTTCCGCTTTGGCTTGCAGGTCCGCAATATCTATATTGCCCTGCTCGTCACACTTCACCACAACCACCTCCATGCCGGCCATCTGGGCGGACGCCGGATTGGTGCCGTGCGCCGAAGACGGAATCAAGCAGACATTTCGGTGTTCTTCGCCGCGGCTGCGATGATACGCGCGAATCGCCAACAGTCCGGCGTACTCACCCTGCGCCCCGGAATTCGGTTGCAGCGAAACCGCGTCATAACCCGTCATCTCGCAGATCTTCTTTTGCAGATCCTCGAACATCTCCTGGTATCCGCGGGCCTGGTCCGCCGGGGCGAATGGGTGAAGGGAATTGAACTCGGGCCACGTGATCGGGACAAGCTCGGTCGTGGCGTTCAGTTTCATCGTGCATGAGCCGAGCGGAATCATGGCCCGGTCGAGCGCCAGATCACGGTCGCTGAGTTTGCGCATATAACGCATCAACTCCGTTTCTGAGCGGTAACGATGAAAGACCGGATGCTGGAGAAAGGTGGATGTCCGCGCCAGCCCCGCAGGCAGACCGCCGGCGGCCGCGTCCGCCATCTCGTCGTAATTCAGCGCGCCGCCAAAGGCGCGCCAGACGGCTTCCACCACCGCCGGGGTCGTCGTTTCGTCGAGCGTGACGCCGAGCGCGGCTTGAGGGCCGCATTCGCCAGGCGCCGCCACGCGGAAGTTGAGCTTTTCACTCAGCCCACGCGCAATGATCTCGGCCTGTCGCTCGCCGGTTTGCACGGTGATCGTGTCGAAGAATGACTCGTTCAAAATCTTGAATCCGAGGCGGCGCAGCCCGGCGGCCAGCGTGGCGGTTCTCCGATGCGTTTCGCGCGCGATCTCAGTCAAGCCTTCGGGGCCGTGCCAGACCGCATACATAGAGGCTATGACGGCGAGCAGGACCTGCGCCGTACAGATGTTGGAGGTCGCCTTCTCGCGCCGGATGTGTTGTTCGCGAGTTTGCAGCGCCAGGCGATAAGCCGTCCGGCCACGCGCGTCAACTGACACGCCGACCAGACGGCCCGGCAGGGCGCGCTTGTGTGCGTCTCTCACCGCCATATAAGCCGCATGCGGGCCGCCGTATCCCGGGGGCACGCCAAAGCGCTGAGTCGATCCTATTGCGGCGTCCGCGCCCATCTCCCCCGGCGGCGTCAGCAGCGTGAGCGCCAGCGGATCGGCGGCCACGATGGCTATACCGCCCTGAGCTTTGACCGCCGCGATCGCCTTGCGTAGATCGCGCACATCGCCAAAGGCGCCGGGATATTGAAATACGGCCCCGAAGACGTCCGCGCCCTCAAGATCGCGCGATGGATCGCCCGTGATGACAGACCAGCCTAGCGGTTCGGCGCGGGTTTGGATGACTGCGAGCGACTGCGGATGCGCCTGCTCATCAACGAAGAAGCGCGTCGATTTCGAGTGAGCCATACGCCTGGCCAGCGCCATGGCTTCGGCGGCGGCCGTGGCTTCATCGAGCAGCGAAGCGTTGGCCACGTCCAATCCCGTCAGGTCGCAAATCATGGTCTGAAAATTGAGCAGGGCTTCCAGCCGGCCCTGGCTGATTTCCGGCTGATATGGGGTATAGGCTGTGTACCACGCCGGATTTTCCAGGATGTTACGCTGAATCACGGGAGGCAAAATCGTCCCGTGGTATCCGAGTCCGATGAGCGAAGTGAAGACCTGATTTTTCGAGGCGATCTCGCGCATTCTCGCGATGGCTTCGGTCTCCGAGAGCGCGACTTCCGTATCTAGCGGAACCGTCTGGCGGATCGAATCCGGGATCGTTTGCGCGATCAGCTCATCGAGCGTTTCGGCGCCCACGACCTTGAGCATCTCCTCGATATCTTGTGGCGACGGACCGATGTGACGGCGCGCGAAAGTGGAATTAGCAATCAGCATTGGGCAGACTCCAAAGGCTTCTAAAATAGCTCTTTCGAGCGCCCCATCTGTATCTTTGCCTGAGAGCGTTATCCCTTCGGCGGGTTAGGGTTTGGCGAGTTCGCCGCGTCCAGACCACTTTCCAGAATTAATAAAAAGCCCAAACGGTCCTTTTGCCTGAGAGTTTCTGGGGTGCTTGCTCCTTCGGCGCCGGCATTGCCGATCTCTCCCGTCATGGGCCAACAAATTTATTTTAGCGCTTATAGTGGATACCCTCCAGTTCTGTCAACCACCGAGAAATTCACGCCATACTGGCGCAGTATCGCGCGCGTAGAGTGGGACAGTTTAGTCTGTCCGTAGTGTGAATTGAGGGCGGACAGACTAATGGTCTTTGAATACTAAATATGACAACCGCCTTCTCGGTCGCGGAGCGACCATGTGAGTTTAGCCCGGCTTTTCAAAGCCGGGACAATGTGCGCATCCGCCCTCAGTCGCGGCAGCCGATCTGCCCGCTTCCCCGGCTTTGAAAAGCCAATGAGGTTAAGTTAGCGATCAGTGGCGCGGACTTTAGTCCGCGCTGATGGCTGGCGCGCGGACTAAAGTCCGCGCCACTAATCGCGCCAGATGCCTAACTTAACCTCATTGGCTTTGAAAAGCCGGGCTAGGGTCAATCGCCGCTGCCGCGGCTGAAGAAGTGTTGTCACATTTATTTCTCATAAGTACAGCGTTAACTAATTTATTTAGCGTTTTTCCTATGGCAGTTTTCAGATTCATATACGGTCCGGCATTCGGTACGGTACCGGGAGCGGTAGCGACCGGGTCAGTGGCGCCCGGTCGCTACCGCTCCCGGTACCGTACCGGAGCTCACTTTCACGTACGCGCAATCGCAAGCTGATGCGGGAAAAATGCCAAACAACATAGTTAACACTGTAATAAGTCTGTCCCACTCTCAACGCGCGGTACTGTGCCGTGTTCCAATTGTGAGCGTGATCTGAAAACCTCAAAAGAATCTGATTGTATAGACCAGTCTCACGCCTCGCCCGATCTCCGGCGCGAATCCCTTGATGAATGAGAGGTGATTGAAATAGAGCTTGTCGTTCAGGTTGAAGGCGTTGACTGAAATTGTTTGCGCCGCGTGCTGTTGCGCGATCGTGTATGAGGCCGTCAGGTTGACCGTCGCAGTCCGGGGCCAGGTCGAGATGCGCCGTCACGTCATACCTGCCCGGCAGGACGTTCTGGAATTCGTATGCCCCTTTCTCGTCGGTCTCGACAGAGCGTTTCAGTTGGATGATCGTCACCCGCACGTTGTGAACGGGCTTTTCCGTGTCGCCGATCGTGACCACGCCGCGCAGCGCGCCATTCGACTGAGCAAGGCCACTCACGGACAAGGCGCACAATAAACAAAATGACAAAGCATAAAGGCGTTTGATATTGGTGATGTTCCCGATTTTCATTGAACCCTCCTTCGCGCGCGGTACTGTACCGGTGTCCCAATGTTGCGTGGCCTGATTTGGGCCGCGGCAGTGAATGTAACGCCGGCGGCAAACTTCGTTTGTCCGGCTCGAAAGCCGCCGTGTATTAAATAGGAGATTGAAAATTCCGCACTCGAAATAAAATGAACTGGCGACGGGTCCGGGCGAGTGGTCAAATCTGGCCGGTGAGCGGGGCGACTCTTATTCAACAAGCGGTTTCGGCGGGTTATTAGGTGGGCATAAGGCGTGTGAATAAATCAGATCGGCGGAGCCTTTGGAGTGCGGGCGCTCGGGACCGCTTTGGTATTCCACTCTGGGTTCCACAGACTTTCGGAGCGGGAGACCCGAGTGGGCTTCCTTTCCATCATTGCTGCAGTATCGAAGTGGACTACCAAAGCGGTCCCCGAGCGCCCGCACTCCAAAGGCTCCGCCATTTCATGTAGTTGGTCGATGGGGAATCGGCCTTATCTGTACCGCGTTCCGTGTTTGATCACTATGTCCACGCGCTGCAACAGCGCGATGTATCGCAGCGCGTCGCCGCGAACCGCGATGACGTCGGCGTATTTGCCTTCGCTGACTGTCCCGTAATCCTTCTCTACCTTCATCGCGACGGCGGGCCAGTAGGTGGCCGCGCGGATCGTCAGCATCGGGTCGACTCCAAGGATGTTCACCCACGCGTCAAGCTCGCGCCACGTCGACGAGCTGTGAAACTTCATCGGGATGCCGCTGTCAGTTCCGATCAACTGCACGACGCCGGATTCGCGCAGTTGGTGAAATTTCTTCGCCAGCGTGGGCCGACGAATCGGGTTGAGCTGGAAATACGAGAGGCGGTCGGGGTGTTCGATCGATTTTCGGATGTCGGCGATGATCTCCGGCGTCAGACCTTCGCGCCAGGCCGGGTCGTCGAGCTGTTCGGGGTTGTCGCGCAGATATTCATAGTTGAACAGCCCTTCGATCGTGGGCGTCCAGAAGAGCGGGCCGAGGGCCATATTAGCCGTGCGCTCGCGGATCATCGCGATGATGTCAGGCGGGTATTCGGGCGCCGAAGACAAGCCGGTGTGCTCGAAGCAATCGACTCCGGCCTGCAACCCACGGCGAATCTCTTCGGGGCGGTGCGAATGCGCGACCACCGGGAGCCTGTGTTTGTGCGCTTCGTCGGCCACGGCGCTGACTTCATCCATCGTCATCTGATCCTGGTCGATCAGCTTTATGACATTGACTCCGGCCTCGGCCAGCTTGCGGACTTTGGCCCGCGCGTCGTCAACGCCTTTGACCCCCCAGCGGAAATATTCCGTTCCGGGATAAGGCTCGTGTTGAATGAAGGGGCCGGAGACGTAGAGCGTCGGGCCGGGAATTTTACCGGCGTTGATGGCGTCGCGGACTTCGACGCTCTCTTTCAGCGGCCCGCCCAGATCGCGCGCGCTGGTCACGCCGGCCAGCAGCAACTGTTTGGCCGAAGCCGGCATAATCACCGGGCCGAGCAACGGAGGATAGGTTTTGTCCCAATGCGCGTAATCGCTGTGGCCGTTGATCTGAAGGTGAACGTGCATGTCCCACAGACCCGGCAGCACGGTCATTCCTTCGGTCGAAATCAGCTCCGCGTCTTCCGGGATCGGCAAGGCTCCGACCTGGCCTACGGCCTTGATGCGTTCGCCTTCAATGATTATGACGCTGTTGCGAAGCGGCCGCCCGCCGTAACCATCAATCAGCGTTCCTCCGGCCAGGGCTTTGATTTTACGCGGCTGAGAGACGGCCTTGGCCGCCCCGGTGGGTGGATTTTGGAAAGCGCCGGACGAGACCAACGCGGCGCAGATGAACAAAGATACAGACAGACGCGCAGTTGTTTTCATATTGTGTTTCCTCAAGACAGCAATTTTGTCAGCCAATCCGGATGTATTTTCAAACCCGCTAAACCCGCTACGCCCATCACAACGCCCAGGACTCCAAGCGCCAGCGACATCCAGAGCAGCCATTTTTTCTTCGTCAACGCCGTCACTGCGAGCGTCGCAATTGACACTGACGTAGCGGCGTCCGAGAGGTCGAACTGGTCGTCCCGATAGTTCAGCGCGTCGTATTGCGCTTCGTATCCTTTGGCCTTCCGCTGCAGTTCGCTTTCCTCCTCCTGATAGCGCGTGATCTCAGATTCGTAACGCTTCAATTGACTATCAAATATTGTCGAGGGCTGTTTTGCGGCCGATTCGCGAAGGACGATGGTTTGATCACGCCCAAACTCCAGGAGGTGTTGCTTGATCCGTTTCGATTGGTACTCCGACCAAGTATCAACCGCGTCGGATTTGGCTTGCAGCATCGCTTGAACGATATTGTCATCCTTTACTTTGGCGATAGCCATAAACGCAGCAAGCACAGCCACACTTACGGCGACCCAGTTGGTGAGACGATCTTTTGATTTAGGATCTGAGAGTAGTTCTGAAGGATTTTCCATACTTTCTCGGTAAATCGGGGCTACTCATTTCATTTATGAATCGGGTCGCAATTGAGCGTGTCAATGCATGCCGTAATATTCAGCGAGTTTGAAGAATGACTCTTTGGGCTCCCAAGCGTCGATAAGAGTCGGCGAAAACCAAACTTCTAAGCCTTGGCGTAACGCGTACTCCGCCGCAAACGCCAGTCTTTCGATATCCTTCCCGGAAATCCGAATGGCAGTACAGCGCAAATCGGTTCTTATGATTTCAATTTCGCGCCGGACTATAGCCGGGTCGAATGTTTCGCGGGACAATGTATTACGCGTCGTTAGCGTCCCAATATCATAATTCACACCCTTGCGATTCATATAGGTTGAGCTTTGTGTTTAATGTCAGGCGGAGTATTTTGTCAATGATCAGAATTTCGAGCAAAATCTCGACCGGGACACGCTGATCTTCAATGAACGATTTAATGGGGAAAATATGAGCGATTCAAGAGTTGTCAAAGCGCCGCGCGGCGATCAGCTCAGTTGCAAGGGCTGGGCGCAGGAGGCCGCGATGCGGATGTTGATGAACAACCTCGACCCGGAGGTCGCCGAGCGCCCCGACGATCTGGTCGTTTACGGCGGCGCGGGCAAGGCGGCGCGCGACTGGCGGTGCTTCGACGCCATCGTGCGCAGCCTGCGCGATCTGAATAACGACGAAACTCTGCTGGTGCAATCGGGCAAACCCGTCGGCGTCTTCCGTACGCACGAAGACGCGCCGCGCGTGTTAATAGCCAACTCGAACCTCGTGGGCCACTGGTCGAACTGGAAGGAGTTTCACAGGCTGGAGCGGATGGGGTTGACGATGTACGGCCAAATGACCGCCGGCTCGTGGATCTACATCGGCAGTCAGGGCATCGTTCAAGGCACGTTCGAAACCTTCGCCGCCGTCGGCGAAAAACACTTCAACGGTTCTTTGGCGGGGAAGTTGGTCGTCTCCGGCGGGATGGGCGGGATGGGCGGCGCGCAGCCGCTGGCCGCGACCATGAACGGCGCGTGTTTTTTGGGCATCGACGTCGATCCGGCGCGCATTGAGAAGCGTCTTCAAACCGGTTACTGCGACGAGATCAGTTACGACCTCGACGACGCGCTGGGCAAAATCAACGAAGCGAGGAAGCGCGGCGCGGCGATCTCCGTCGGACTGGTGGGCAATTGCGGCGACGTCCTGCCGGAGCTTGTTCGGCGCGGCGTCGTCCCCGACGCGTTGACCGATCAGACCAGCGCGCATGACGCGTTGAACGGCTACGTGCCGAACGGGATGGGACTGGACGACGCGTTAAGGCTCCGGCGCGAAAACCCCGATGAATACGTCAGGCGGGCGATGGAGACGATGGCCACGCACGTCCGCGCGATGCTAGATCTGAAGCGGATGGGCGCGGTGACTTTCGATTACGGCAACAACATCCGCGCGCAGGCCGAGCAGATGGGCGTCCGGGACGCCTTCGAGATTCCGGGCTTCGTGCCCGAATACATCCGGCCGCTCTTCTGCGAAGGCCGGGGGCCGTTCCGCTGGGTGGCGCTGTCCGGCAATCCCGAGGACATTCGCAAAACGGACGACCTGGCGCAGGAGCTTTTCCCCGACGACCCCGTGTTGGACCGCTGGCTGAAGCTGGCGCGCGAGCGCATCAAGTTTCAGGGGCTGCCGGCGCGCGTCTGCTGGCTCGGCTACGGCGCCCGCGCCGAATTCGGAGTGGCGATGAATGAGATGATTCGCCACGGCAAACTCGACGCGCCCGTCGTTATTGGCCGCGATCACCTCGACAGCGGCTCGGTCGCTTCGCCGTACCGGGAGACCGAAGGGATGATCGACGGCTCGGACGCCGTCGCCGATTGGCCGCTGCTCAACGCGCTGGTTAACACGGCGGCGGGGGCTTCGTGGGTTTCGATCCACAACGGGGGCGGCGTGGGCATCGGTTATTCGCTGCACGCAGGAATGGTAGTGGTCGCCGACGGAACCCAGGACGCGTCGCGGCGGTTGCAGCGCGTGCTGACGACCGATCCGGGGATGGGCATCATCCGCCACGTCGACGCCGGATACGAAAAAGCGATTGAGGAGGCGCGGGATCATGGCGTGCGCGCGCCGATGCTTTGAAAAGCATTGATGAGGTAGACGCTTCCGCGGGAAATGCGCGCCGTTATGTTTATTCGCGTTTATTCGTGGCTGATATTCATTCCGTAAAAGCCTGCTCTACGATACGACTCGTCCAGTAATTCGACGACGTGCGCGACGCGGCAATCGGCGTTGAACATTCGCGCGCCGGCGCCCAATTGCATATGGCATCCGGGGTTGGCGGTGACCAGAATCTCGGCCTCCGTGGCCTGCGCTTTGCTGATCTTATCGGCGAGCAGGCTCTCTGACATCTCGGGTTCGCTCAGGTTGTAGACACCCGCTCCGCCGCAACAATCCTGCATTCCTTCTAGCTGTCTGTATTCGAGGCCTGGAATCGAGGCCAAGACCTGCTGAGGCGCAGTCGTCACGCGCTGCGCGTGGTAGAGATGGCAGGGCGCGTCATAAGTGACGCGGCGGTTGATATCGGCCCCCCGGCGAATGTCGCCCGAGGCCAAGAACTCGGTCACGTCGCGGACGCCGGCGCTGAAGCGTTCGGCGCGGTCGGCGTATCGCGGGTCGTCTTTCAACAACTCGCCGTATTCTTTCAGCAGCGCGCCGCAGCCGGCGGCGTTGATGATGATCGTGGCCGACCCGTTTGTCGCCAGAAAGCGCTCGAAGGCGTCGATGTTCCGGCGGGCCAGCTCGCGGGCGTTTTCCAGATCGCCCGCGTGGGCGTGTAGCGCGCCACAGCAGACTTGCGCTCCGACGTCGTTCATCTCGCACCCGTTGGCCGCCAACACGCGTTTCGTGGCGTCATTGACATGCTTAAACAACCCTTCCATCACGCAGCCGGTGAAAACTGAAACCGGACGCGAAATGGGACTTATAGGACTGATAGGACTTTTGTGTCCCCTTGTCTCCTTGTCCCCTTGTCTCCTTGTCTCCCTATCGGGGGCCGTCGTCATCAACAGCGAGAGCGCGAAATCGGCCTTCGGCGCGATCCAGCGCGCGAAGCCTTTTCTGTAAGCGAATCGGGTAAGCCGGTTGTCGCGCAGGAACCTCGAAAGAGCGAAGATCAGCTTCAAACGCTTCGGGTAAGGGAAGACGTGGCGCAGCGCCAGCTTGAGCAGAGTCTTTTGAAATGTCGAGCCGCGATGAGTCTCCTGGTTAAGGATCGTCTCGCGCGCAGATTCGAGCAGCGATCCGTAGCGGACTCCCGCCGGGCAGGCCGTTTCGCAGGCGCGGCATCCCAGGCAGAGATCAATATGGCGCTCGAAGCTCGCAGAATCGGCGTTGAGCCGGCCTTCGGCGACGGCGCGCATCAGGAAAATCCGCCCGCGCGGGCTGTCGTTTTCATTGCCGAGTTGTTGATAAGTCGGGCAGGCGGGCAGGCAGAGTCCGCAGTGAATGCAGCCCAACAGTTTCTCCGTTTCGGCGCTAAGAGAGATTTGAAGCGAAGCGATCGAATTATTCGTCATTGCGGAAATCCAGGCGATGCGTGTTGTTCGCGCGGCTCATTGCCGAAAGTCGGCGGCGCCGGGGGAAATAAGTTTTCCTTTTTGCGCTGGTCGCGCCAACCGAAGATCGCGCAAATAACGAGCGTCCATGCGGCGGCGCTAATCAATGCGGTGATGATTCCGATGGCGGCGAAAATTGGGCCGATTTGAGACATAGTCCAACCGCGATCCCGCATTGTTATCGGCAGCCCTATAGTCAGGAATCTGCCGACTACCAGATTGACGATCATCACAGCGCAAGCGATTAGCGCGAATTGCGAGACTCGTGGATGCCGCCGCCATCGCGATAACGCCAAAATAATACCAATCACCCAGACGATGATGACCGGTGTTGATATCGCAATAGCGCTGAGTGTGGGAATTAATACTTCCATGCGCCAAATCTCCATTTGTTAATGCGCAAAGCGCCACATCAAATACCCGCTACGAATCTGCCCGGGTTGAGCAGCCCGTGCGGATCGAATTTCTCTTTCAGCGCGCGCATCAGGCCGCGGCCCGGGCCGACCTCGCCCCAGACGTCGAACCGACTTTTGATCTCGTCGGGCGCGCGCAGAATGAGCATCTGGCCTCCACGCGCTTGGGCCATGCGCCTCATCTCGGCGAGCCTGTTCAGCCACTCTTCGGCCTTGAGTCCGTCAAGACCTCGGGCGTCGCCGTGCAGTCGAACGACGCCGTTCGCCGCATGCGCGCGCAGACGTATCGGCGGCAGCCCGCGATTTATGTCGGCGATCAAAGCGTTCAAATCGGCCGGCAGCGCGCTCAGTTTCAGAATGAATTCGGCGCGCGGCGACGTCTCGCTCTCGTGATACGCCCGCCAGAATTCGCCCGCGTCGGCCTCGCAGAGTGTGGTATGTCTGACGCCCGATCCGAGCCGCGCCGCTTCTTCTACCTGCCAATCTATAGTCTCCGCCTCGTTCAAGAATCTCAGGGCGAGCGCGAAATGTTCCGCGTCGAGCGGCGGAGGCGCCTCGTCGTAAGGCGAGATCAACTCCATCGCCGCCGGCTGAACGTCGGAATCGGTAATACGCGCGACTAGCGAGCAAAGCGACTCCGCGTCGCTCGAATAAAAGACTACGGTCCTCTCGCAGGGTGGAAGCGCGCGAAGCTTGAAGCTCGCTTCGGCGATCACGGCCAGCGTGCCGAAGCTCCCGACATAAAGTTTGCAAAGGTCGTAGCCGGCCACATTCTTGACCACCTTGCCGCCCGCGCGAGTTATCCGCCCGTCGGCATGAACTACGGCGACGCCGATCAGCCAGTCGCGCGGCGTCCCGTAAGCGCAGCGCAATGGGCCGCTGCTGGCCGTAGCGATGACGCCGCCGACGGTCGAACGCTCGTCGCCGAAAGGGTCGAGCGGGATGAATTGTCGCTTTTCTGCGGCCGTCCGGTTGAACGCCGCGAGCGGCGCCCCGGCTTCAAAGGTCGCGGTCAGATCGGCGGGTTCGTACTCGAGCGCGCGGTTCATCATAGCGGTCGAAACAACTACATCAAATCTCGTGGGCCTGGCGCCCATTTCGAGCCACGTCCCCGCGCCAGCCGGAATCACGCGCCAGCCCTCGCCGCTCGCGAGTCGCATCATCTCGCTCAACTCTTCTATATTGCGTGGGAGGGCGACGGCGCGTTCGCGCTCGTCTCCAACGCGGAAATGGCCGCCGGCCGCCAATTCCGCGCGATCTTCGCCGAACATTTCGCGCAGGCGATAGATGATTTTGTCTGAAGAGACTTCGCGCGCGCGCGCGGTCTCGGATTGATGATTTTCCATAAACGATTTTTGCGCTTCCCGCGCCTGGGGACTCATGCGGCGCCGGGATTTATGCGTGAACCTCAAATTATGTCACGCCCACGCTGTTTCGGCGAGAGAGCGCCGCGCTATCACGCGGCCAGAGCCGCGCGCAGCGCATCAATCGCCAGGACGGAACAATGCTCCTTGTTGCGAGGCAGACTTTCCAGAGCGCGCGTTACGTCTCGTGGCGCGAGTTTGCGGGCTTCGTCAACGGTCAACCCGATGATCAGCTCGGTCAACGCCGAGCCTGCGGCGACACTAGGCGGACAGCCCTGAACTTTGAAACTCGCTTCGGCGATTTTGCCGTCGGCCACTTTGATGTAAAGACGCAGCAGGTCTCCGCAGACCGGATTGGTCGCCTCGCCGCGCGCCGTCGCGTCGCTCATTTCGCCGACGTTGCGGGGATTTTCCAAATGTTCGAGAACTTTTGCGCTGTACATTGTCATTGAGAAAATGTATGAAGACTGTTAGCCACCGCAGGGCGCCGCAGAACACAGAGAAATGATCAGGCCCTCTGTGCCCTCTGTGCTCTGCGGTGGCTATTCATCCCTGCCCACACTCTTATCGGCGGATATCTCACCTTCGAATTCGGCCAGCATTACGCAAATCTGGTCCATCACTCCGGTCGTATCGCGTCCGGGGCCGGTATAGTTGTTGCCCATCAGGCCCAAAATCAGCGGCTGTCCGCGCTTGGTCGTGATATACCCTGACAGCGCGTTGACGTAAGTGAGCGCGCCGGTTTTTCCGCGCATGTTGTTCGCTGCGGGGGAGTCGCGCATGCGCCGTTCGAGCGTGCCGTCGACGCCGGCGATCGTCATCGATTCGAGCCAGCTTTTGGTGTAAGGGCGCCCGAGCATGAATTCGAGCAGCCGCGCGGTCGAACGCGGCGTGACCAGATTCTGCCGCGCCAGCCCAGACCCGTCACGCAGGCTGAGCGGCGCGACGTCGATCCCTGCCCTTTGCAGAAACCGGCGGCGGATTTCGGCGCCCAACGCGGCCGTGGATTTCGGGCGTCCGTAATCATCGAGAGAGAGCGCGTCGGCGTGGCGCGTCCCCAGTTGCCGCAGCATCAATTCGGCGTGCAGATTCTGGCTCTGTTTGTTGATGACCTTGAGCATCTCGGCGAGCGGCTGCGATTCGACGCCGGCGACTTCGAAAAGTTTCGATTCGTCGAACGGGTTGGCGACGCGGGCGACGGCGTCATAGCGTTCGACACGTCCCCGCACGCGGACGCCGCGACGGGCCAGAGCCTCTTTCAACAACTCGGCGGCGAACCTCGCCGGATCGTGGACGGCTATATCGACCTTGAAATCACGCGCGCCGCGCGGGACGCTGCCGAAAAATTCCACCGTGTTGCTGTCGAGGGGCCGGTGGACGCCGATGCGTGTTTGGCCGTCCGCGACAGTCTCAGCGTTGTTGACGATTTTGAGATAAGCGGTCTGGGGCTGAATTTTGATCGAGGGAGGCTTGCCCGCGCGGGGCGCCGGGGTGACTGTGAACGTCACGCTGTTGTCATTGACCGTCAGGGCGCTGACCTCCGCGCCGTAATAGAACTGCGCGTCCTCCCACTCCCAGCCCGAACCGAGCAGGTCGCCAGCGAAGAAGCTGTCGTCGCCGATCAGATTGCCCATGACAGTTTTGATCCCGGCGGCCTTAATCTGATCGGCCAGTCGCTCGACGGCCGTGATCGTGTCGGCGGGCTTGAGTTCGTTGTAGCGATCCGGGTCGTCGGTGTCGAATCGCGGCGAGAGGTTCGGATCGCCGCGGCCGTACAGAATCAGGTCGCCCTTCAAGACGCCGATTTTGGGCGCCGGGCGGGTCGCGTAGACCGAGGTTTTGACCTTGAAATCGGGGCCGAAGGCGTCCAGCGCCGCCGCCGAGGTGTAGAGCTTCATGTTCGACGCCGGCATGAAAGACTTGTCCGGGTCACGCTCGAAGACGACCACGCCCTCAGGCGTGATGATTCGCGCGCCCCAGCGGGCCGAAGCGAATTTAGGTTGATCGAGCAGCGCCGCGATCCGCGATTGCAGTTCAGCCAGCGTCGCCGGCCTGTCGGGCGCCGTAGACGGTCGCTGCGCGAGCGCGGGAATGAGCGCCAGCGAAATGACGAGCAGTAAGGCAAGAGGTCTGTTTGCAGTCTTCATATTCAGAAAATGAGCTAACCGCGAGCTACAATTCGATCCTTTCGGCCTCCACGATCTTATCTTCGCCGGGCAGGTTGAGATACTCGGCTACGCGCGACTCGAAATCCACGATCAGACAGCAAGGGTTGTGCTCGCGGAAGAGCGCCCCGGCGTTGATGAGCGTCAGGTCGTCGAATTTTTGCACGAGGCGACGATGTGTGTGGCCGTTGATGACGAAATCGTATTCATGCAAGTTGACCAGCTTCCACAGCGCGTAGTTCGAATGCAGCGTCATGGTGTCGTCCCATGGCCAGACGCCGCCCATGTCGTATTCGCCCAGGCCGTGGCAGAGCAGCATCGCGCCGGCGACGGTCTCGAACTTGCGGTACAGCGGAAGCTTTTTCACAAACTCCCACGAACTCATCTTGAAATCAATGTAAGTGTTGGCGTCCGGGAGATCGCGCATCTCGCCCTTGAGCAGCCAGCGTTCGTGGTTGCCACGAACGCATACGACGTTATGTTCGATCAGCAGATCGATCGTGCGGTTGGGGTCGCCCGGCCCGTCGACGACGTCGCCGACCGAGCAGACTAGATCGAGACGCCCGGCCTCGAAGAATCGCAACGCAGTCTCCAGACGGTCGTCTTCGCAATGAATGTCGCCTAAGACTCCGACGCGGCGGAGCCCGCCGGTTATGTTGTTATCAATGGTCACCTGGCAAATGTTTACCATAGGGAGCGAGGAGTAGGGAATAGGGATTGCGGATTGCGGATTGCGGATTGCGGATTGCGGATTGATACAACTTTCAATCTTGATTTCGCGTTCGCGGTTGAACAAATTCATAAATCCGCAATCCGCAATCCGCAATCCGCAATCCGCAATCCGCACCGGCTCACGCGCGAACGGCTTCGATAACGCAAACGGGGGATGTCGTTCGAATCACGCGGGTCAGCTCGAACCCGGAGGCCGCGAGAAGCGAATTGAATTCGGCTTCAGTTCGCTCGCGTCCGCCGGTCATCACCATCATCTCCAGGTCCAAGAACTTGCTCAGGTCGGGCTGATTGCCTTCGGAGACGACCATTTCAATCAGCAGCAGCTTCCCATTTTTGTCCATCGCCCGATGTATATTTTTCAAAATGGCCGTTGACTTTTCGTCATCCCAATCGTGGATGATCCATTTCATCACATAGGCGTCGCCGCCTTCGGGAACCGATCTGAAGAAATCTCCGGTTGACGTTTCGCAACGGTCCCGAACGCCTGCGGCGTCGAGCAGCGGCCCGGCCTCCGCGATCACGTGCGGCAGATCGAACAACACGCCTCTCATCCGCGGATGAGCGGCTAGAATCGCGCTGATCAATCTGCCGGTTCCGCCCGCGACATCAACCAGTTTGTCGACCCCTGAAAAACCATACGCTTCCAGCACAGCCACGCTGACCATCTCGGTCAATCCCTTCATCGACTCATTGAAATTGCTCGCGTCTTCGGGATTTCGCGCGTAATACTCCCAGGCGGTTTGCTTGAACAGATTGTCGAACGCGATTTCGCCCGTCTTGACGCTGTGCATCAGATTGCCCCAGGCGGGAAAGTGCTCCTGGCCGAGTTCTACTATCGCCATCGCGCGCAGCGATCCCGGCGTGTCGCTCCGCAGAGTTTCAGACAACGGCGTCTGGGCGAAACGCCCCTGTCCGTCATCAGCAAAGACGCCCACGCTTGCCAACGCGCGAAGCGCGCGGTATAGCGATGGCGAGTGCGTCCCTGTCAATCCCGCCAGTTCATCAGCCGTCTTCGGCGAGTCTTTAACCAGATCAGCCAGCCCCAGCTTCGCGGCGACGTAGATCGCGCGCGAAACCCAGAAGCCGGTTATCATTTGCAGCATAGCGAATTGCGGCGGCGCCGCCGATTCAGATTGTACGGATCGATTTTGTAATCCCATCTCCTCTCCTGCGGAAAATCAACCACGCGAAGGGCTTTATGAAGTGATCAAAAAGGAAGCAAAAAAGGCAATAAGGGCAAAGAGGGTATAATTTTCTTTTGCCCTCTTTGCCCTTATTGCCTTTTTTGCTTCTACTCTTTACAACCCTGACAGGTTGAACTGTTCATGTTCATCTCGGCGCATCAATCCTTCGCGCCTAATCTGAAAGTCAATCCGGCGCTGACGCCGACGGGATAACCCGGCGTCCCATAAATGCGCGCGCGCGCTTCGGCGCCGGGTCTGACGCGCGACTCAAAATAGTTCTGCGTCTCAAAATAGCGTTTGTCGGTCAGGTTGTCTATCGGTCAGACTCCTTCAAAATTATTTGAAGCCTGTGCGAATTAAAGTTGAATGCAATCAACCACTTGGATCCTGCGCATAAATCAGGAGACGCCTGGGTACGCATCGCTTCCAGCGTGCAGGCGTGGATCGTAGTACATTGGGAGGATCCGCAGCGCTTGGAGCCGATTCGTATTCCTGCGCATTTGATTCCAATCAATGCGCCTCCCGCCGAAGACTGCACGCTGGAAGCGATGCGTACCCAGGCTTGCGCTAATCAATGTATGGATTTCAAAGGGCTTTTATTTGCACAGCCTTCACAATAAATGTTCATACTGAGATCGCCAATATCCACTGACTGGCCGATTTGTGGAAGGCGCTTGCGATCCTGCCTTCGTCCCACTTCCTCATAAATGACGCCTGCCACAATGGCGGTCAATAGCATCACTCCGACGCCTTTCAGGATACTACTAATCAGCCGTTTGAGCTTGAATTGTACGACCATAGCCATGGCGCCATTTGTTCATCAAACTCCTTTTACTTCAGACGCTGGCGTCTGAGCCGGGGAATGTCGGAAATACCACAGCAGAAACAGCGGAAAGGCGATGCCAACGATCCTTACAGGCCAGCCGGCGAGCGGCCAGATGAAGCCGATGATTACAAACACCGGGACGCAAACATACGCGGTGGCGCGGATAAGATCGGTTGCGCGCGGCGACTCTCGCAGTAAAGCGATTCCGGCGGACAGCAGAAGCGCGCCCGCCACCGTGCCCAACGTGCCGCCGAGAAGCGGGTAACGTCTGTTATTGAAGATGCCTTGCACAATCAACTCCTGGGCGCCGCCCGCCGTTAACACGGCGCCGATGAGAATGGTGAGTATTGAGATGAGCATGCCATGTCTCCTTTTTTATTTGGTTGTTTCATCCGAACTTTCATCTGAGATCAGCCTTTCGACGGGCGTGCGTCCGGCTTTGTCATAGGTGGGAACCGGCTTGGGCGTGTCTTCCATAAAACCGCTCACGGAGAGCGGCCCTCCGTAAAACCGCTCACGGATGGCGGCTATGACGCGGCGCCGGTCCGGCTGCATTTCGCGCAAGTGGATTAGCAGGCGCCACAGGAGAGCGATCAGGATCAGAAAGTCGCCGACGTTCTGTATCGCAAATATCTTGGAAGACATCTTCAGCATCAGCCCGCACCCGAGGACTACCCAGGCGCAGCCCTTGATCATTTTCATAATGCCCGCCAGCCTTTCTTTTCTGATCTCTTCGCAGACGGTCCGGATCTGGTCGAAATCCCCGAACCGCCGCATCGCATCGGCCACGGCGTCTTCCGGCGACATCCCAGCCGCGATGTTGTCGTGCGCCCGCATCTCGATGTGGAACAGCAGCTCGTCCTCTATCTCGCGCACCGCCGCCTCGCCCCGAACGGGCGCGCCCAGACGGCGCAGAATGGACTTAATGGTTGTCATGGCGAATCCCCCTTTCTACGCCGTCTGTAAAACTTTAGCGATCGCCTCGGAGAGTCGTTCCCAATTCGAGGTCTCGACGGCGAGTTGTTTGCGCCCCGCGCGAGTCAGCTTGTAATACTTGGCGCGGCGGTTGTTTTCCGAAGCGCCCCATTCGGCTTCGACCCAGCCCTGCTCCTCCAGCCTGTAGAGCGCCGGGTAAAGCGAGCCTTCCTCGACCTTCAAAACGTCTTCGGACGATTGCTGAATCCGCTGCGCGATCTCGTAACCGTGCAGCGGGCCGCGCGCGAGCGACCTGAGGATCAGCATCGCCAGCGTGCCCTGGATCAGATTCTGTTTCGATTGAGCCATAGTTCGGAGCCCCCTAGATTGACCATGGGAGAATAGACGCGCTCCCCCTAGATTGTCAAGGGCATTTGCGCGAACCCCCGCGAGGAGGGGCATAGTCCCAAGCCTCGTCTGCTCAGGGCGGTTTTCACATCGGTGTACGGGTTAATAGAACGCTGACGACACGGATAGAGCGGATTGACGCCGATCTTTTCTGGCTTTATCCGCGATGATCCGCGCCCGACCGCGTCATCCGCGTTCTATTGAGGCGTTGTTTGTTGCGAACATTGGTCGAGTGTTCAATGCGGCAGCAAGCGGTCGAGGCTCTTCAACAAATCCTGCCCGCGCAGCGACGGCTGCCCTTTCCTGGTCTGGTCGAGCGAGATGATCTTGCCTTCGGGGTCGATCAGCAGCGTCGTCGGATAGCTGTGAATGCGGAAACTGCGGATGACCTCGCGGATGCTGTCCAGCGTGGCCTGCGTCCAGACGAGTTCGTTCTTTTCGAGCCAGGTTTTGACCTGCGGCAATATTTCGGGATCGTCGGTGTTCATCCCCAGGATCTCGAGCCCGCGCGGTTGGAAGTTTCTGTAGGCGGCCTTCAGGTAAGGGAGTTCTCGGCGGCACGGGCCGCACCAGGTCCCCCAGAAGTCAATCAGCACATATTTGCCGCGGAATTCCGACAGCCGGCGCTTCTTGCCCTTGAAATCGGTGAACGGGAAATCGGGCGCCTCGGCGCCCATCTTCAATTCGGCGCGTTTGTAATCCCCGGCCGAATGCGAGCGCATCACGATCTGGTTCTTCTCCAGGTCGGCGCGTTTGGTCGAGACGTAGTTGTCTCCGACTCGAAAGACGACGACCTCCTCGCGCGCCTCGGCGGCTTCCGGCGAAAAACGGTCCATATCGATCTCGCCGTCGCCGTCGCCGTCTACGCCGAGCGCGCAATTCATCGGGTTGATCTTCTTGCTGCGCGGGCTGAGATCGTACTGCACGAGGGTCTTTTTGCCCTGGATCTCGACGTAGCCGCGCGCGAAGGCCTTGGTCGATTGCAGGATCAACCGGTCGTCCTTGCCCATCTCATCCATCTCGACGTTTTTGAAGTACTGGACGAAGATGGGAAAACTCTGGAAGAGTCCTTCTTTGAGCGGGACGTTGACCGTCGTCTGCCAGATGTACGGGTTGCCGCTCTCGTCGTTGCTGAGATCGAATTTCTCGTTGGCGTCCATCACGTTGTTCAGATCGACGTCGGCGTAAACGTACGGCGGCTCTCCTTCGGGTTCGACGAGTAAAGCCATGATCGCGGCCTTATCCGTCGGCGGGTGATACAAACGGCCCGCCGTAATCGTGGCGTCGCTTTCGGGGCGTTTGGCGAATTGGACCTTCGACGGGTCGCGGAACGGTTTGAAGATCACGTGATCGAGATCGTCCTTGTTTGGCGCCAGCTTCGGCTCGAACTTGCCGATGAATTCCTCGGCGACGGCGGAGACGTTCGACGCCAGGAGCGCGACGGGTATAGCGAACGCGCAAATCAAAACCGCAAACCGCCGAGAGGCTTCCAGGCCATACTTCCGCCGAAACAAACTGCTAGTTCTCATAAGCAACCTCCAGTGTTTTGTGTCTTTTGAAATGGGGCGCGGCAATCACTGAGCTTTTCGCTTTTCCAGCTTCATTCCCCTTCCTTCGATGAATGCTTTCAGCTCTGAAAAGACCTGCTCAGCCGCCTCTTTATCTTGACTGTATGAATTCCAGGTGAATGTCGTGTTTTTCGGAAACTGGCTCAATTTCATTTTAAGCGCCGGGAGTGAATTGCACTGATAATGCGCGACTTGAGCGTTTCCCCACCCGTCATAACCCTGATCAAAAACGATGTGAATCTCGCCGGACAGGTCTCCGGCCTGATAGTTGAACTGCTGCAACTCATCCTTGTCCAGACACGACTGCCGCAATCTTGCCAGTTTTTCGTGATCTATCAGCCACGCGGGCGAATGTGAGAGCGCTTGTCGCAAAGCCTGCCCTGCTTACGCGGTAAGGCCGACATCAGCCGTTCGGCGTATTGAAGTTCTGATTTCTGCCTTGAATCCCTCCACTTTTGCCAGGCTTCGGCGGCCACCTTCGCTTGTTGTTCATCATTCGGACGCCCCGTAGTCGGCGGCAATTGACCTGTCTGCTGTAAAGAGGCGGCCACGTGATACAGCGTGTACAAATATGAGTTAGAAACGATTTGATCCGGCGCTTCCAGCCTTCGCTCCATCTCCTTCACGACGAAGGCGCGATGAGCGGAGGCTATCAATCCCATCGAATACTCGTATCCACATACATCGAGAGGCGCGCCAAACCTGCGGATCATTTCACTCGACGCGGCTTCCGTGTTTAAAAAGCGCAAGCGGCGGCAAACAGGTCTTCGATCCATTTTCGGGTCACTCGAATCGAGCAGCCGCGTTATCGCCTGCAACTCCTGCTCGGCCCACTCGTCGTCACGCGGCAGTATTTCGAATTCGACTATGTTCGATGTGACCTCCGCGCCGTAGCCGAGCTGCCTCTCGCTTTTCTTCAAGACTCGCGGCGCGGTGACAAAGAGCCGGAACCTGCCGGGCTGATCAAACCGAAACCACTCATTCAAATCGAAGGTCATCTTATGAGGCTTTTCGCTGAGGGTTGGGTTGGATCTGATTCCGCCGCCCGCGCCGGGCAAATAATCCTTCAACGGATCAACCACGCCGTTTTTATGATCGAGGAAATATTTATCCAAGTTTAGTCTGCCCCCGCGATCATAGGTCGCGCCATCAAGGTCGTAGGCGTTCGCTAAGTCACTGGTGAAGCTGAACTCTACTCGGATGATTTCTCCGGGTTTGAACTGAAGCTTGTCTTCCTCAAGTCGGAGGGTGAACGAAACTCCTTCGGGATTTTTCCGCATGGCCTCGCGATGCTGGGCGACAAACGTGTCCTCAGCCCCGTCTTGCTTTTGTTCCGACTGGCCGGCCGCAGTGGGAGGACATAGGAGAAAAAACAGCAAGACGAGACTGATTCCAAATGGACGAGCGGCAATATATCGTTCGGCATTGGCCATGATTTCTACCTCTAGATCGGTTATCAAATGCCCGTACGCGCAATCGCAAACCGCTCTAACCTTCAAACGATTTCCTGATCCGTTCAACGCTCCACCCTGCGCCGAGTTCCAGCATCAATTTGATCCGCGCCTTATGACTGGGCAGCATTCCGCCCAGGATCGCGCCCATCTTTCGCAACTGGCGGCCCGCGCCTTCGTAGGCGTAAGTGTCGAGCACGCGCCCGCGCGAGCAGCGCGACGTGATGACGACCGGAAGGCCGGCCTCGACGGCGCGCTCGATGGCGGGCAAAGCGGCGACAGTGACGTTGCCACGGCCGAGGCCTTCGATCACCAGGCCGCGCGCCCCGTCGTCGATTGCGAAATTGATGAATCGCCCGTCCGCCCCGGCGGCCATCTTGATCATGTCGACGCGCTCTTCGATCCTGTCCGTGACGATGTGTTCGCGCCCTTCTGATTGGACCGGGCGGCGCGTGACGATCACGCGATCTTTGTCCACGATTCCGAGCGGGCCGAAATCGCGGCTCTGGAAAGTGTCTGTAGATTCGGTGTGGGTCTTGGTGGCTTCGGCGGCGGCGATCAACTGGTCGTTCATCACCACGAGTACGCCGAGGCCCCGCGACTGCGGGTCAACGGCCACTCGAACGGCCGAGCGCAGATTCCCGGGCCCGTCCCAGCTCAGCTCCGAGCTGTTGCGCATCGCGCCGACGAAGACCACCGGCTTCTCCTCGTTCAAGACCAGGTCGAGCAGGTAGGCCGTTTCTTCGAGCGTGTCGGTGCCGTGCGTGACGACCGCCCCGGCGACGCTTTCGTCGGCGAGTTTCTCCCGCGCCGCGCGGGCCAACTCCATCATCCGCGACGGCGTGACGTGCGGGCCGGGCCATTTGCCGAAATTGATCACATCGATATCGGCTATCTCGTCGAGCCCCGGAACCTGCGCGATGATCTCTTCGCCCGAAAGCGCTGGCGCCGCGCCGCCCGTCGCTGGATCGAAGCGCATCGAGATCGTGCCGCCGGTAAAGAATGTCGCAAGACGATGCTTCATACGAGGTACTCCTGGAATATTCGCCATTCGCCATTAACCATTCGCCGCTGACCATTATTGGTCAGGTAAAGTTGGCTCTTCTTTTGACCAATAATGGTCAATGGCGAATGGTTAATGGCCAGTTGCGTTGAACTCTACTTTGGCAAAGGCAATCGCAGCAAACATCCGCGATAAACCATCCAGAGCCTGCCTGTCGTTTGATCAATCCAGGCGCCGGTGCTATCGAATCGCAACTCCGGCAATTGGATCAACGGCATAAAGGCGAAGAGTTTCGCGTCGTAGCGACCGACAACAGTCGCCTGCTTTCGATGATCGAAGATCGCCGCCCAAAACTCATTTGGCTTGCCGGCAGGTTGGAGATTGCGAGTCCCGCCATTCGCGATTGGGCGGAAATCGCCGCTTACCGCCTGCGTCGCGCCGGTCTCGATATCGAGCAAGTAACCGTTCGCCTGTGGAGACAGGGCGTCGCCGTCAACGATTAACGCTTTGCCATGCGCTTCACTGAAGCTGATCGGTCTGTGATCGCCTTCTCGTGAAAAGACGATCGGGAAGGCTTCGTTGGTTCGCAGGTTGTGGCGGACCAGTTGCGCTACGACTTTGCCCCCTTCGTTGATGACTTTACGCCCTATCAGCCATTTGCCGTCCGGCAGGGCGAGAACGGATTGATAAGCGTCGTCAAGGAGTTTCACCTTATCGCGACCAGACTCTGCTTTCCAGACGCCCTGGTTTTTTCCTTGAGGTACGGCGTAAACCTCTTCCGAGTCGTCCTGAGAAATGGTGATCTGTATGGTAAAACCGACGATCGTCTGAAATACCGCGCGAGGGGCTGGGTTAAATGTCACGCTGGCGGAGCGGCGGCAGCCGGGCGTATCCGGCGCCACGGCGCCGATCCCATCTTTGGTGAAGATTCGCCATTCCGGCGAAGCCGGCTCGCTATCGCCTTTGAGCCGTCCTGCCAGAGCCGGCGCAAATGCGCGGTTGAGCCATTCTGGCATAGCCGGCGCATTCAAGCCTTTGAAGAAATAAGCGAAAGGATTGCCTGTTAATACGCGCAACTCGCCCTTCTCCTGGCAGACTGAGAGGACGGGTTGTTTCTTGTCGGCCCACATCACTTCCAATCCGGGGATTTTGTCTTCCAACGCGAATCGGACTTTGAATTCTCCCGAATCGGTCAGCTTGTGGAACATTCCCCCGAGTTCTTCGTGAAGTGTGGGGTTCTTCGGCGCGCGGCGCATTGAACAGATGACAATTCGGCGTCCGCCGTCTTTGTTGAGGCGCAGAAACGAATCGCGGACACAATGAATCGCATGCTTGATCGAATCGACGTCGGCCCAGCCTTCGCCGATACGCTCGACCAGATTGATTTCGGCTACGCGGAGCGAAAGGCCTTCGACCACTCTAAATATACTCCGGGCCACTTTAGGCTGTGTCGCGCGCAACGCTTTCGCTCTTTCTATCAACCTGACGGCAAGCCTTTCAGTGAACTGACTCCTAAGGTTATCGCTAAAAATGCGTCCGATGCTGACTTCCAACGGCAGCGGCTTTTTTTCATCTTCGGATTGATCGTAATTCGCATCCAGTTCGTCCTCTTCGGCAAGCGCTACTTTCACGTAAGCCTCGATCGCCGCCGCCATCTCATCATCCGAAAAGCCGCCACATTCAGCCAGAGCAGTGACAATATCCCCGCGACGCTCTTCGTCCTCTTCTCTATCGAGCGCGCGTCGAAGCGCGGGATTGGCGCTCGGATCGGGAAATTGCGCCAACGCTGCCGCAGCAGCCGCTCGGTTATCAGCCGATTCATCGAAATCAAGAATCCAGATCAACCCCGCCACGCTTTCAGGCAGTTCCAGATCGGCGAAACCGCCGATGAATGAAGCGCGGTCTCCTTCGTCAACCCAGCCCGGATCGGTCAGCCACGGCAGCAGCTTTCGCGCCACCTCTCGCCTCAGCTTCAGGTCGACACCTCTTCCCATCATATTCGCCAGCCATCGGACTGCGGCGTTGTGAACCGTTCGGGAGCTGTGGCTGATCAACGATGAGACGACCGGAATCAACTCTCCCGTCTTTGGCGCAACTGTAGAGAGCAGATTCGCCGGAGGCGGACGATGAAATTCGGGGGGAGCAATTATTATCGTGGTTTCCAACTTCGCCTTTGCGTCTTTCGTCTCTTCCTTGCCATCCGGCTCGTTCCCTTTTGCTTCGCGCAGACCGCTGAGGCTGGGGTCGGCGAAGAGCGCGGCGAACCATTCCTCGCGCCCGCTCCATTCCGTGGCCATCAGCGTGGCGCCAGCCGCGCCGCGAGTAATCTCCGGCGCCTGGCGGTTTGCGACCATGGCTTTCAATCCCGCGCGATAACCTTCGGCCTTCGCCGCGTCTCCGAACTTCATCTCGTGTTCGTAAAGCAGCGACAGCGCCGTCGGCGCGAGAATATCGCCGTTCCCCGTAGCGTAGCTTTCAATAAACGGTCTGGCGGCCTCCCAATCGAGTCTGGACAGCGACTTGAGCGCCGCTGCGGTCTGAGTCTCGCCGAGGTCTGTCGAACGAATTTCGGCGAGCAGATCGTCGCGGAAATAACCGCTGTTGTGACTCAGCCATTCATGAACTTTCCACTTCCATCCGTCCTCGTCGTCAGGCTCCTGGTTGATCAGCCTGTAAAGCCGGTCGCTCGTATCCGGCGTCTCCGGCAATAATTCAAGCAGCGAATGCGCAAGCCAGGGACGGTCATCAACCGCTTCGAGCAGACGCTGGCGGACTCTTTCGGAAGGCTTCTGCGCCCCGCTCATCGCGGCGTAGCGATTCTCTAACCAATACTTAATCAACTCCCTGATCGGCGCGTCATCGCCAGGCGGCTTCTCTTTGCGCTCTGATGTGTCTGGAGAATCGCTGTCCGGCGATTTGGGAAGGAGCGGATCGAGTTTCAACAACTCGTTGATCGCCGCGGCCAGAGCGCCGGCGCGCTGCGGCCGCTTAGGATGGCTCTGTCGCGGCGCGGGCTGCTTCGGCCGAGACGGCTTCGGCGCCGTTTGCGAAAACAGCGACGGCGGGGAAGAGAATGAGATGATCAGAAAAGCGGCGATGATCGCCGTTGGTCGAGGAAGACGCATAACAAGTTCCCTCTCTCACTTCATTTGCGCCGGCATGGGCAGTCGCAGCAGATGACCTTTGTAGGCGAACCAGATTTTGCCGCTGGTCGCGTCGACCCAGATGTCGTCGCTGCTCAATTCCAGTTCGGGAAATTCGAGCAGGGGAGTGAAGACGAAATTTTTAGAGTCGTATCGCCCGAATTTTGTCGCCCTCTTTTCATAATCGTAAATTGCCACCCAGAACAGATTCGGGGCCCCGGCTGATTGCGGCGCTCGTGAAAGGGTAGCAGTCAGCGGGCGGAATTCTCCTTTCACCGGCTGAACCGTTCCGGTCTCATGATCGAGCAGATAACCCGACCCGCCATTCCCGTATAAGCCAACCAGAACCCTGCCATTCGCGGCGACATATTGTAACCAGAGACTAAGGGCATTTTGCGGTAACGAGACCACAAACTCTTCACCGCTTTGCAGGTTGCGGCGGATCACTTGTTGAGCGGTTTTTCCTCCCTCAGTAATCCATTTTAACGCCACGAACCATTTGCCATCCGGCGTAATGACCGGCATGTTGTAAATGCCGCTGACAATCTTGACGGGGTCCATTCCCGGAGCGACCTTCCATATGCCTATGTCCTCACCGCCTTTGGCATAAAACGTCGATCCGTCAGATTGCGCAGGTTGGCCAAATGGATTGTGACTAATGGCAGTCGCATTTTTCGGCGCCGGTGAAGGCGCGCTCAATTTGCGGAATGCGGATGGCTCATCCCTTACCTCTCCGTGCTTGCCCAATGAGAACTCGCGCCATTCAGGCGCGTCATTTACGGCGCCTTGTCTGTATTCGGCCCCTTTCTCTTCGATCAACGCCAGAATCTCTCCACCTTCCGCGCAGACCCTCAACACTGAATGTTTCTTGTCAGCGAATACAACTTCGACGCCGGGAATTTTGTCTTCGATGTTATAACGCGCGGTGAATTCGCCCGACCTGCTCAAGCGATAAAAGAGGCCGGAAAGTTCTTCGTGAGGCGTCGGATTTTTCGGGGCGCGCCGCAGGTCGTCGAGAACGATCCTGCGCCCGCCTTCTTTCGTCACGCGCAAATATTCGTATTTCAATCCGGCTGTTTCGTCATCCGCAAAGTAACTTTCAGGGCCAAGGTCTTCGACCTCCTGCCGTGAACTGAAGCCCTTCAATTCTTCGAATTCGCTCTCGGTCAGGCGCCGGATGTTGCTGCGCCCTTCGGTTTCGTAGACGCTCATCTCAGCCTTGCCGCCGCGAACGCGGATGATGATAGCGCCGATGAGGCCTGTCGCCGGGCCTATCCGCGCAACCGCGTAGATCGCCTCCAACCCGTTTCGGCCGCGCACCTCTCTGCGCAGCGCGTCCTCCCTACTCCGAGCGGCTTCAATGCCCACGTCGTCGTCGCTGGCGGCCGTAATGTCGCCGAGTATGTACGCCTCGCCGGAATGTCGCGCGAGGACCAATTTGCGCGCTTCTGGGCCGTCTTCGACTTCGAGGTAACTTTCGGCGGCTTTGGCTAAAGCTCGGTTCGGCGAATTGAGCAGCGCGGCGACGAGTTCGCCGGACAATTTGTCGCGCAGGTAGCGAGCGCTGGCGAGGAGCGCCAGTTGAGCTTTCGCGTCGCGGCCTTCGAGCGTGGCCTTCCATTCGCGCTCGTCGTTCAGTATTGACGCGGCGACGCCCGCCGCATATCCGCCCTGTTTGATCAAAACGTAAAGCTCGCCGCCCGCGCTCTCCCTCAGGGTGTCGCGGGTTTCGAGCGCGAGCGCGATCGAATCGACGTCGGCCAAGCCCTCGCCGATACGTTCGACCAGATTGATTTCGGCCGATCGCAGGGGAGAACCTTCGATTTTGCGCAGAATCTGCCGAGACACGGCCGGTTGAGTTAAGCGCAAAGCTTCGGCCCGTTCGATCAACCTGACGGCTAACCCTTCCGTGGCCTGAATCGTTTCGCTCTCATGAAGGATGCGACCGAGGCTCACTTTGAGCGGCAGCGGATTATCCGAGTCGCGACTGTCCTTAGCCCTATCAATTTCCCGCTCCTCTTCGTCACTGACGACCATTTTCGCGTAAGCCTCGACGGCTAAGGCCATCTCATCGTCCGAAAGGCCACCACATTCGGCCAGGGCGGTAACGATCTTCTCTCGGTTACTTTCGACCTTCTCTTTATCAAGCGCGCGGCGCAACGCGGGGATGGCGCGCGGGTCGCGATATTTGGTCAGCGCTTCTGCGGCGGCGGCGCAGTTGTCCGTGTCTTCGTCATAATCCAGAATCCAGATCAATCCCGGTATGAGTTCGGGTATGTTAAAGCCGGTCAGGCAGCCAATGAACCCGGCGCGATCTTCCTTCGTGGCCCAGTTCGGTTCCGTCAGCAAGGGAATGAGCTTTTGCGCGATTTCTTTCCTCTTCTCTTCGGCGCCGGATTCAGTGATCAGGAATCTGACCAGGCATTTCACAGCGGCCTTGTGAATAGTGCGATGATTGTGGCCGACGAGATTGACGATGGCCGGAAGCAATCTGTCCGCATTTCCGCGGAAAACGGTATTTCCATATAGAACGGTGGCGAGAACGCCGGGTTGGAATTCCCAGCTATAGCCTGTGTCCCTTGCTACTTCGACGGCATCTGCCGCCGTCGCGCTTTTCGCGGCGTCCGTTCTAGCGCTCGATTCGTCCCTGGACCCTGAGGCGCCTTCGATTTCATCGTCCGGAAAACCGCTGAGCGTAGGGTTGGCGAAGAGCGAAATGAACCATTCCTCCTGTCCGCTCCATTCGGTATTCATCAGACTCGCGAGGGTTTCCACGCGCGCGTTCCAGTTCGCCTGGCGATTCTCGACGATCGCCTTCAGAATCGCGCGATAGCTTTCGGTCAGCGCCGAGTCGCCTTCCTGCGCGGCGTGTTCGTAAAGCAGAGTCAATGCGAGGGGCGTCACGAAAGCTTTTTCCTCCGACGCCAATGTCTCCAGGATCGGTCTCGCCGAGTTCCAATCGAGCCGCGCCAGGGCGCGCAAATCTTTATTGGCGTCATATTCATGGTCGTCAGCCTCGCGCGCCGCTTTGATCAAATCATCGCGAAAATACGCGGTGTTGCGCCGCAGCCAGGTTTGCAGGTTGTGTTTCCACGGCCACTTGCCTCCAGTCTCTTCATTCAGGAGTTTGTACAAGCGGTCGTGCGTGTCCGAGTTCTCCGGCAAACAATCCATCAGGGAGAAAATTTCAGGGTAGAGGAAACTTTCAGGGCGATCCTCACAGGCTTCGAGCAGGCGCTGGCGGACTCTATTCGATGGTTTCGGCCCCTGCGCGCCATTACCATTATGCAGGGACCAGTAATCGAGCAACTTCCCAATCGGGGCGTCGTCGGCAGGCGGTTTATCATCGTCTTCAGACGCCTTCTCATCGATCGATAGAGGCGCGCGCGGATCCGGATTGAAGCCTAATACTTCCCCGCGCGGATCGAACTTCAATAGTTCTTTGATCGCCGCGGCCATGGCGTCGTCGCGCCGCCTTGGCTGAGACGGCCTCGACGCCGTTTGTGAAAACAGCGATTGTGGAATCAAGATTGCGATGATCAGAAAAGAGGCGATGATCGCCGGCGGGCGAAGAGAATACATAGCGATTTCCCTCAATCACTCGGTCAATTTGGGTGAAGAGGAGGAAGCAAAGGGGGAATGGGGAGCGGGAGACAAGGGGACAAGGGGACAAGGGGACAAGGAGACGGAAATCTCTTATCCCCTTGTCCCCTTGTCCCCTTGTCCCCTTGTCCCACATTCCCCGCTCCCTCCTCGCTCCTTTTTGTTCTTCTTGCTTCTCCCCTCGCATTAGGCATTGAGACGCCGATTGTAATCATCTGGGCGAAGGCCGCGAGCGTGATTGCGCCGTCGCCGTGATGTGGAAACCCACAGAGCTGATGTATGATTCGATTTGACGCCGAGTCGATAGATTTTGTTCCGATCCCGCTGTTGGAGTCTTCAACGGCATTGCCCGGGAAAACGAAATGAAAGCGATGAAGACCGAAAGACGACAATGGTTGCGCCCATCGCGCTCGCTTCTGCCCTTCTGCATTTGCCTTTTGCTTTTCGCCTTTAAAACAATGAGCCAAACGACTACTCAAACTCCCCGTCCGCGCGCCCGCGACCTGGGCGTCGTCGTCGGCATTCTGCCCACGGGCAAAAACAACGCGATCACCGACGTCGCCGGAGTCCGCGTGGGCCATGCCACCTTGATCAGAGGCGACAATGTAAGAACGGGCGTGACGGCGATCTTGCCGCATTCGGGCAACCTTTTTCAGGAGAAAGTCCCGGCGGCCATCTTCGTGGGCAACGGCTTCGGCAAATTGATGGGTTCGACGCAGGTCAATGAACTCGGCGAAATCGAGACGCCGATCCTATTGACCAACACCTTGAACGTCCCCCGAGTCGCCGACGCCCTGATCGAGTGGATGCTCCAGCTTCCCGGCAACCAGGAGGTCCGTTCGATCAACCCGGTTGTCGCCGAAACTAATGACGGCTACCTGAACGACATCCGGGGCCGTCACGTAGGGCGCGACGAGGTCTTCGCCGCGATCAGATCCGCAAAAGAGGGAACAGTCGAAGAAGGCTCGGTCGGCGCGGGGACCGGCACGGTGGCTTTCGGTTGGAAGGGCGGCGTCGGCACGTCGTCGCGCGTGATCCCGCAAAGTCTCGCCCCAGGTTCTGCGGCCCCGGGTTCTGCTGGAGGATATACGGTCGGCGTTCTGGTTCAATCGAATTACGGCGGGGTGTTGACTATCAACGGAGCGCCAGTCGGGCGCGAGCTTGGCAAATATTACCTAAAGGAACAAATCAGTACCGCGAGCGGTAGCGAGCGGGGGCCCCGAAGCGGGCTGACAGCGGGGGCCTCGCTCGCTACCGCTCGCGGCGCTGATCAGATCGGCGACGCGGCCGACGGCTCGATCATTATGGTGGTGGCGACCGACGCGCCGTTGGACGCTCGGAATTTGAAGCGGTTGGCGGCGCGGGCGATGTTGGGGCTTGCGCGCACCGGCTCGCCTTCGACCAACGGCAGCGGCGATTATGTCATCGCCTTCAGCGCGGCGAACCGGATTCACGCGGGCGACAACTTACGGAGCCCGCAGACCCTCGGCAATGACGCGACGTCGCCCCTCTTCGAGGCCGTCGTCGAAGCGACCGAGGAAGCGATTTACAATTCGCTCTTCAAGGCCACGACCGTCACAGGCCGCGACGGCCATCGAGTCGAGGCGTTGCCGATCGAAAAGACGGTGGAGATTTTGAAAAAATACGGCGCGGCGAAATAGAACGATTTGCAATTGCTACGAATAGAAAACCGCAGAAGACAAGGGACAACGCCGCCGCCGGAGACGATCCGGCGGCGGCGCTCTCCCGCATCCTCTACGGTCGTAGCGCGGTCGGGATTAAGGCGGGATTACTTGAATCAGCGATCAGGCGTAGCTCTTGACCGCGGCGGCCTCGTCTTCAAAAATTTCGAAGACGGTGATCAGTTTGGTGATCGTCAACAGGTCGCTGATGCGCTTGGTCGCGTTCAGGAGCTTCAAATCGCCGCCCGCTCGCTTGACGGTCGTATAGCTGCGGACGATCTCCCCCAGACCGCCGCTGTCCATGTACGGCACGCTGGCCAGATTCAACAGCAATTTAGTCTCGCTGCGTTCAATCAATTCATCGATCTTGCGCTTCAACTGGACGTCGCCTTCGCCGAGAAGAATTTTGCCTTCAACTTCGAGAATGGTTACGTCGCCGCTCTTGCGCTCTGTAATTGTCATACCAGGCCTCCAATAAGGTTTGGGTTTTTCACGGAAAAATGCTGCGGAAAAGCAGCCGGAAAGCTAACATAGGCGCGCAGTGATGGCAAGGTGGAGAGTGTGGAATGATTCAAAGAGACAAGATACTTCAGCAATTGCAAAGCAAGCGCGACCAATTCGTCGCCTTCGAGGATTCATTTCAGGACGAAGCCGGCAGATATCTGGACGCGCTTGATCGGATGTCGATGCTGCCTGGCAGTGAGTTGACGCGCCGGCTGGCGCCGGTCAAAACGCCGGGAGCTCTGCCCACGGCCGAGTTCGACGCGGCGGCGGGGCTGCGCGTCGAGTTTCCGCACAAGTGGAAGAACCATCAGGAGGCGCGGGAGTGGGCGTTCGACGCGCTGCTCGATCATCCAACCTTCGCCGTCGATGGCAGCCAGATCAGACCCGACGACGATTTCAGCATCCCGGTCGCGGCGGTGCAGGTCGCCTGGTTCGAGAACCGGCACACCGTCGACGGACGCTACGTCAAAGACGCCCGCTTCGAGGTTCTCACGCCCGAAGACCTGACAGTCGAGTTCGGCGACGACCGCGTGATTTCGGAACAACAGGTCAACCTGCGCCGGTTCGAGCTTGAGATCGAATCGCTGTGCGCATCCATGAAGAAGCTCTCCGCGGCGGGCGGCGAAGCCGCAAAGCTGGCGGTGGCGTTCTTCGACAGCTCGCTCGTCATCTCCTTCGCCGACCGGTTGCAGGGAGAGGCGCAGGAGCGCCACGTCCGCGCCATGCTCGAATTGCTGCGGTCTTCCGAGAAGACCGGAGTCCCCGTGGTCGGTTACGTCGACGGCAGCCGCGCTCGCGACCTCGTACATATGGTTGCGACCCTCTTCAAACTGAACGACGCCGAAAAGATTCATGACGCCTGGCTTGTAGATTCGCGGCTGACCTGGGGGGCGCGCACGCCGATGTTTGTCTGCGCCCGCGGCGGCGCCGACCGCAAACAACAGGGCATCTTGGAAAAGTTCGAGGAATACCGCCGCGGCGTCGGTTTCGTTTACCTCAAAACCAGCGCCACGGCGCCGCCCGCGCGGCTGGAGATCCCGCTCTGGGTTCTCGAACGAGGGCTTCTCGATCAGGTGATCGACCTGGTGATCGCCGAGGTGGTCGTCGGCAACGGCTATCCTTACGCCATTCAATCGGCCGACGCGGCGGCGGTGATCAGCTCCCGCGACCGCGACGCCTTCTACGCCATCTTTCAGCGGTTCGCCAGGGAACAGGAGATCGGGCTGCGAATCTCGCAGAAGACCGCCAGCAAGTCGCGCCGAAGATGACCGTATGGCGCCTGCGCTCCAAGGTGGCATACAGCATATGGCCTGTGTTATAACCCGCTCGCTCCCGTAACCCTGAGCGAAGTAAAACTCACATCCAATCAAATAAGGAGAAACACTCATGAAGCAAAAAAGGTTTTCCTTGATAATCGCCGCCGTGTCGCTCGCGGCGATCACGCTGCTCACAGCCAGTTCCACGGCGCGCACGCGCGCCACAACTTCCCAGACGCCATCGATCGACGAGCAGCTCACGGCTCTGCTGGGCGGCGCGAACCCGCAATTTGAGGCCGAAGACTCCATTTTTCGACTTGCCTACCTTGAGTACATCACCTCGGATGATTCGGACGACGTCGGGCAGACGGTCTTCTTCAATGACCGCGCCAAACAATTGGGCGCGCATTTCGTGCCGGGCGATCCGCGCAGAGGCGGGCGCACGAACATCACCTACCTCGTCGATCAGGCCGAAGGCGCGGTTGACGGCCTGACGGTCGCGCAAACGACCGCGGCGATTGATCGCGCGATGGCGACCTGGAATGGAGTGAATTGCTCGACTATCCCCATTACCAAACTGCCTAACATTCCCGGACTCGATATAGGATTAGTTGAAAGACTTCTTGGCCAACCCGGAGGGCCGTTCTTCCTCGCCGACATCACTCATGCCGGCTGGCTTCCCGCCGGCGTGCTTCCCCCCAACGTCCTCGCCGCCACCTTCACGTTCATTTTCGTTAGTGGCGGCGTCCCGACCGATATTGACAACAACGGCAAGCTCGACGTCGCTTTCCGCGAGATCCTATACAACGACCGCTTCGTCTGGCGTATCAACTCGAACTTCGACATTGAAACCATAGCGCTGCACGAATCGGGCCACGGGCTGAGCCAGGGCCACTTCGGCGAGGCCTTCCGGACCGACTCGAACGGCAAGATTCACTTCGCTCCCAGGGCCGTGATGAACGCCGCCTACACCGGCGTCCAGCAAAGCCCGGCTGGAACCGATAACGGCGGGCATTGCAGCATCTGGGCTTCCTGGCCTAATAACTAACATTTGGCGCCGCAGGCGCAGAGGGAGAGACAAGGAAAGGGGGGACAAGGAGACAAGGAGACGAGAAGAATCTTGCTTCTTGTCTCCCCATCTCCTTGTCTCCTTTTTTATTGATGCTGTTGGCGAAGTGTGCCGAGAACGCGCGAAAGTAAATTGAGCGCGATGCCGGCCTGGAGATGGAGGACGGCCCTCCGAAGCCGGCTTGCAGGAGCAGGCTTCAAACAGCCGTAAGACGGGCAAATCGCGTCCCATCCGGAACTGTTCCCCGAGGCGATTAGCGCCGGCTACGACTTTCACGACCAGTACCGGTCGCGGAAGCTCAAGCTCACGCTGCGGCGCATCAAGCTCAACCGGACGGGGGAAGTCTTCACCGTCCGACCGTCGTTCGTCCTGCCCTACTGTGTAGGGCGGACCGATGAGGTTGAGAAGGCCCTTTACTTGCGCCTCTGGGGCGTGCCATTTGCGGCCCTGGCATACGTCTTCGGACGCGACGAGATGTTTTTTACCTGCACTCGGTGATCAAGATCGCCGCTCGTTGCACAGGCCAATTGCGGCAAGAGGTTTTGACGCGTGTCTGGCATGTCTATCGTGCTGAGACCAAGAGCAAATTCTCGCAACGCCTGCGCCGCTTGGGACAATGGAGCGCGAAACATCTCAGTGGCGGCGTCGCCGAAATGGTTAAGAAGCTCTGCCGGCGGCGTGCTGAATTCACGCCGGCCTACGATTGCCCGCAAGCGGCGCGCACCTCGAACGGAGTAGACCGCTTGCTCAATCATTTGGACCGATTGTTGTACGCAGCCTGCTATGGCCACTCGACGCCAGAAAGTTTGCGCTTGGCGGTTCGGGCGATGGCCTTGCAGTGGAACTTTCATCCTTACGGCAAGCGACTGCGTGAGGAGGAGCCGGGGAGGATTTCCCCGTTTCATGACCTCAACGGCTTTGTTTATCACCAGAACTGGTTGCATAACCTCTTGATTGCTTCCTCAATGGGAGGCCTGAGATTGTGACCACAAAATCCGTTAGCACCAGTATAAATCAATAGCTTGCAGCGAGAGATGAGGTGGTCCTGAATTGGATGCCACGCCATTCGTCACTTAATCTAAATGATTTATCGTCGCGATCTGGCCTTAGACCACAACATATGGACTCACCCATGGGCATTACGAGAGAGCCAAGAATTTACGGAAGGAAATTTTTTCGTAATAGGCACAATTCTCTCTATTTTGCGTCTTTGCATGATATAAGCAGGTGTAGGAGCTGCACCTCTCAAAAGTGGCTCTCCCGTAATCCCCCTGGGTGAGGCCATATATTTACGGGATAGCCAAGGCAATTGAGGCGTATAGCTACCCGGCTACCATCAGGCCCTGCAATTACACAAAACATAGTGAGTCCCTCATCCGGGGCAATCAAATAATCCCTTCTTGGTGGAGTGATGAGAGCCACAACACCCAGTTTTCAATCACCGAGTGGAGGAAAAGACCCATTTGACAACGTGATTGCCGCCGAGTGGGACGAAATATTTCACAAACCATTTCATGGGATTGCTCTGCAGTGAATCCCTTTGCAAAGGCACGTTAATTGCCTAACTCTCAGAGTGAGTTGCCCGACACGCCACTTTTTATCGCGCCGCTGAACTCAGTCGAGTCAGACGAGCAAGATCAATCTGATCTTTTCAAAAATTGTGGGAAGTTTGAGTTGATCATCAGTCGGATCCTCTGCGGATTCTTGGCGCCAATCGCTCGATTCATTCTTCGGATGAAGTCCGGGGCAGTTGACGTGGAACTAGCCACGACCAGCCGACAGCCGTTGGCTCGTATCTCCTAAGTGGAGGAGACGATTATGCCCTCGAATGATTCGCAAGCTTCCGATGCGCTTGATGCCAAGCAATTGGTCGTCAGACTATCGCCGAAAGTCTCCAAGGCGGTGCGCTATGCTTGCCATTTTTATGGTTATGATCCCAACTGGGATGAGGTCGAGGACCTCAGTCAGGATGTCCTCGCCAAGTTGATCGATGACGATTGTCGCCGCGTGCGCTCCTTCGCCAAATTTTCGTCAATCGAGACCTGGTTGTATACGGTGGTCAAGCATGAAGTGAAGCCCTATGTGTTGAGGCGGCGGTGGGAAAAAGAGAATGTGAGTTATGTGAATGACCTGTCGCTAGGCGCTTTGAGCTACCAGCCGACTCAGGAAAAGACGCTCACTGACGAAGACAAGCGGAGAACGTTGCAGGCGATTATCAGCAGTTTGCCTAAGCGCAAACGGCGATTGATTGAGCTGGAGCTCCAGGAGCTGAAACCGAGGGAGATAGCGAAAGAGATGGGGATCAAGATCGATTCTTTCTATAGCGAGAAAAGCGCCCTCATCAAAGAGATTAGGGAATTGATCAAAGGTATAGGTATACGGATTTGAGACAGGGGCTCGAGAAAACTTCATGAAAATGTTAGGAAGGCATTAAGATTTTCCTTTTGAGACCCTCTAAGTAGGTAGAGGCATAATTAGCGAAAAATTCTCGTGAGAGAACTCGCGCCTCGCGTGATTGAAAATCGGTTGAACATCTTTCATAAAACGCCATTTCCCTTTATCGCAGCGACAAACTGTCACGCGTGGGCGCTACCGTCTGAATTGATTGAGTGTTAACCTCCTTGCGGATCAGGAGTTTGGCGGAAGGCGGATGCCCGGCGCCCGTTTTGCATGGGCGATTGGCGCCCCTCCGTGCACAAGTAGATTAAAGCAAAAGCCCCGACGCTACCTGAACGTAACGACGGAGCATTCGAGACACAAGATAACGCAAACCTTGCCGCATTGCTGCGCAACGAAGATGTATCGCTCGGCAACCAGCATTATTGCGTAGCGTAGTGAATTAACTGCGGATTTTCCCGGATACGACCGATCAACACAGATTATCCGTGACAATCCGTCGCATCCGGGTAAATCCGCAGTTACTACTGTCCCAATCTCAGGTATTTCGATTTAGGCCACGCCGAAGGCGCGAGTCTGCCACGTCGGCGTAGCTTGGTCACAACAATTCGAACGCTACCTCAACATGAGGCTTCCTATAGGGTTTAACGAGTCAGCGTTGTAGTGTGCCTGCTGTCGTGCGTCCTGTGAAACTTACATGTGATTTCTTGTTTTTTCAGCAAGAAGTTTCACCACAAAAATCACAAACCTTGCAAAACACACAAAAGACTTCATCCATTCTCTTTTTTGCGTCTTTTGTAGTTTTGTGATTTTTGCGGTGAATCCAGTTTGGTTGCGGCGATGCCGCCCCGCGTTCCCAGTTGTTATGATTGATCACCGGCCATATGCTCTAGGCAAATTCATCTTCACAGGCGACAAGAAGCTCTATATCCGCGGCGTGACCTACGGGCCATTTCGCCCCGATCTGAATGGCGACAAGTATCACAACCCGAGGGTTGTTGAGCGAGACTTCGCCCAGATAGCGGCAAACGGCCTGAACGCAGTCCGCACCTACACCGTACCACCGCGCTGGCTCCTGGACGCTGCCGAGCGGCACGGTCTCCGCGTTAAGGTAGGCCTGCCTGTGGAACGGGAGGCATCGCGTTGCGGAGCGTCTTCAGTCATCAGTGTTAGGTATATAGACTGTGGCTTCATGCCACAGCAATTGAGGCGAATAGCCACACAGGCTGCTTCATCAGGTTCTGCAATTCCACAAAACATAGTGAGTCCATCACCTGGTGCAATCGCATAATTCCCTCTTGGTGGAGCGATGAGGGCCATGACATCCAGTTTTCAATCGCCTAGTGGAGTAAGAAGATCCATTTGACAATGTGGATTGCCGCCAAATGGGATGAAATATTTCACAATCCATTTCCTGCGATTGCTCTACAGCGACTCTCTTTTTAAGGCACGTTAATAGCTAAACAACTTTACATCTTGGTAGCAATAATTTAACATTGTATAATGCCTTTTCGGCTTGGATTTATCTTTGAGAAGAGTTTTACCAGTGGCGAGTGACTCACTGGAGCGGGGGCGAGGGTGTGGTCTTTCGCGCCAGTTTCACGGCTTTGCGTTGTTGGCGCGACGATGGTGATGGGATGCGCAATGCTGGTACAGTTTTCTGGTCTGGCTCGACTGGCGCGGGCGCCATCAATCGCGGCGGCCGGGTTTCCCTCGCGCCGCTTCCCCCCCATGGCGCGACCGCGGGCGGCGCGCGCTCGCGTCCGTGCATCGCGAGGTGATTGAGTTGTTGCGGGTTGAGGCCCTGCGTGAATTGCAACAATTAGGAATTGAACAGTACAGAACTATGCCTCTTTAACAAAGTAGTACTAATGAGCAAAGATTGAATACTTGACCGGTACCCCAGCCGTACATAAGTGGCCCGTTTGCTATTCGAGATTTTGCCAATTGCTTCCCCAGTAGATTAAAGCAGTCTCCCCAGTAGATTAAAGCAAAAGCCCCGCCGCTACCTGAACGTAGCGACGGAGCTTTCAAGACGACGCAAGCCTCGCCGCATTGCTACGCAACGAAGATGTGTCGCTAGATTACCAACATTTTAGCGTAGCGTGTGGTGATTATGCAATCAACAAGGGAAACTTCGCCCCCGTTGCGCTTCTCTTCGGACAAACATCCCTCCAGCGCAAATCGGGGCCGTCTAGGCCACGCCTAAGGGGCAAGCCTGCCACGTCGGCGTAGCTTGGTCACAACAATTCGAACGCTACCTCGACATGAGGCTTCCTTCAGGGTTTAACGAGTCAGCGTCGTAGTGTGCCTGCTGTCGTGCGCCCTGTGAAACTTCCATGTGATTTCTTGTTTTTTCAGCAATGAAGTTTCACCACAAAAATCACAAAACTTGCAAAACACACGAAAGACTTCATCAATTCTCTTTTTTGTGTCTTTTGTAGTTTTGTGATTTTTATGGTGAATACAGTTTGGTTGCGGCGATGCCGCCTCGTGTTCACATTTTGTTATGCTTGATCACCGACCACATGCGCTAGGCAAATTCATCTTCACAGGCGACAAGAAGTTATATATCCGCGGCGTGACCTATGGGCCATTTCGCCCCGATCTGAACGGCGACAAGTATCACAACCCGGAGGTTGTTGAGCGAGACTTCGCCCAGTTAGCGGCAAACGGCCTGAACGCAGTCCGCACCTACACCGTACCGCCGCGCTGGCTCCTGGACGCTGCCGAGCAGCACGGCCTCCGCGTTATGGTGGGCTTGCCTGTGGAACGGGAGGCTATGTTCTTGGACGACAGGAAACACACCCGATCGCTGGAAGAGTGGGTGCGCGCCGGGGTCCGCGCTTGCGCCGGCCACCCGGCCGTCCTGTGCTACACGATCGGCAACGAGATCCGGTCGTCTATCGTTCGCTGGCACGGTCATCGCCGGGTTGAGCGTTGCCTCGAGCGACTCTACAGGGCCGCAAAGGCCGAGGATCCCGACGGCCTCGTTACTTACGTGAACTATCCGTCCACTGAGTATCTGCAATTGCCTTTCATCGACTTCGTCTCTTTTAACGTCTACCTCGAGTCGCAGGAGCGACTCGAGGCCTACCTCGCCCGCCTCCATAACATCGCGGGCGACCGGCCCCTGGTTATGGCCGAGATCGGGCTGGACAGCTACAGACATGGCGAAGACGCGCAGGCCCGTGTGCTCGACTGGCAGGTTCGAACAGCGTTTGCGGCCGGCTGCGCCGGCGCCTTTGTGTTTGCCTGGACCGACGAGTGGTTCGCTGGCGGTTCCGAAGTTAAAGACTGGGATTTCGGTCTCACTGGCCGTGACCGGCGACCGAAGCCAGCGCTTCGAGCCGTGCGCGACGCATTTGCTGACGCGCCGTTCCCACCAGACCTCAACTGGCCTCCTATCTCGGTGGTTGTCTGCAGTTACAACGGGGAGCGCACCATCCGGGACTGCTTTGAAGGCCTGCTGAAGCTGGAGTATCCAAATTTCGAAGTGATCGTCGTTGACGATGGATCGACTGACGCGACGGCGGCCATTACGCGAGAGTATGGCTTCCGGCTGATCAGCACTGAGAATCGCGGTTTGAGCAATGCGCGCAATACTGGCCTTGAAGCGGCCACAGGCGAGATCGTGGCTTATCTTGATGACGATGCTTATCCTGACCCACACTGGCTCACATACCTTGCCGCGACCTTCCTGAGCACGACACACGCCGGGGTAGGAGGCCCGAACATTGAGCCGCCCGGCGACGGACCGATTGCCGACTGCGTCGCCAACGCGCCCGGCAATCCCGCTCACGTCCTGATCTCTGACCAGGAGGCGGAGCATATTCCGGGTTGCAACATGGCCTTTCGCAAAGCCTGCCTTGAGGCGATCGGAGGATTTGACGCCCAGTTCCGCACGGCCGGCGATGACGTTGATGTGTGTTGGCGGCTGCGGCAACGAGGCTGGACATTAGGCTTCAGCCCTGCCGCTATGGTTTGGCACCACCGCCGCAACTCGGTGCGCGCCTACTGGAGGCAGCAACGAGGCTACGGTCGGGCCGAGGGACTGCTGGAAAGGAAATGGCCAGAGAAGTATAACGTGGAGGGGCAGGTCACCTGGGCTGGTCGAATTTACGGCAAGGGGCTAGCGCAGGCGCCTGGCCTGAGGGGGCGAATCTATCAAGGCGTCTGGGGCAGCGCCCCGTTCCAATCCATTTACCAACCCACGCCGGACGGGCTTCGGTCGCTGCCAATGAGGCCGGAGTGGTATCTGGTCGTCGTCGCCCTCGCCGCAATCACCGCACTGGGCATTCTATGGAGGCCATTGCTGTTCGGTTTTCTCCCTCTCGCCTTCGCGGTCGGCGCGTCCTTCATGCAGGTCGGTCTGAGCGCTGCCCAAGCTTCTTTCGCGGGCGCATCATCCCGAGCTCGCGTCACCCTCGTGAAGTTATATACCTTGACGGCGTTCCTGCACATGCTCCAGCCGTTGGTGCGTTTGCGCGGCCGCCTACGCTCAGGCGGCGGCGCCCGGAGGCGACGTGGCGCGCTCAGCCTCATAGCCCCCTGGCCGCGGACCTTCACTATTTGGAGCGAGCGATGGCAGACGCCCGACGAGAGGCTGCGGTCGGTCGAGGCGGCCCTCCGGACAGCCGGCGCCACCTTCCTCCGGGGGGGCGATTACGACCGCTGGGACCTGGAGGTGCGGGGCGGAATGTTCGGCGCCGCCCGCACGTGCATGGCTTCAGAAGACCATGACTGGGGCAGACAGCTCATACGGTTCCGCTCCTGGCCAAGGCTTTCGCCGAAAGGGATCGTACCGGCTCTACTGTCCGCAGCGCTTTCTACTGGGGCAGCGCTCGACCATGCCTGGATCGCCTGCGCGGTACTCGGCGTGATGTCCTTGTCGCTCGTGCTACTCACGCTACAGGAGTGCGCCGCCGCCACAGCCGCCGTCTTTCGCGCGCTACGTGCAATGGAGCAGAAGGCGCCAGATGCGCGCTCCGGCGCGCAAGATCAGCAAGACCCTGAACCTGCTGACGCTCCCCTCTCACGCGTTCGCGCCGCCGCCGTTAAATCCACGGCTGAGTAACCCGCAACAAGGAATGGAATGATGGCTGAGACCGGCTATACCGATTTCACACTTTACCGACGGCTGCTGCGTCAGGCCCGGCCTTATTGGCCCTACATAGTGGGGATCTTCTTAATCGGCTTGTTGTCGAGCTTCCTTACACTGCTGACTCCGCTCCCGCTAAAGATTGCCGTCGATAGCGTCATCGGCTCCCATCCGATCCCCGGCTTCCTCAACGCGTTGCTGCCCGCAGTCGCCAGACGTTCCGGCGCTACCTTACTGATCCTTGCGGCCGGCCTCTCTGTGGTTATCGCCTTGCTGGGCCAGATACAGGAACTCGGCGGCTCGTTACTGCGCACCTATGCGGGTGAAAGGATGGTCTTGGATTTCCGGGCCCAGCTCTTGCGCCACGCTCAACGCCTCTCGCTTTCTTATCATGATACGAAGGGCACGTCCGACTCTACGTACCGCATTCAGTACGACGCCTCTTCCATTCAAAACATCGCGATTGACGGCGTCATCCCTTTCGTTACTGCGGGCTGCACGCTCGCCGGGATGATCTACGTCACTGCCCGGATCGATTGGCGCCTGGCCCTCGTAGCGCTGGCGGTCTCTCCCGCCCTCCTTCTGCTCACGCGGGTCTACCGCAAGCGCCTTCGGAGCCAGTCACGCGAGGTGAAAAAGATCGAAAGCTCCGCCCTGTCCGTATTGCAGGAGGTGTTGGCCGCCGTCCGGATCGTGAAGGCGTTCGGACAAGAGGACCGTGAAGGCGAGCGTTTCGTCCGCCGCTCCAGCGAGGGGATGCGGGCGCGCATCCGCCTTTCCATAATTGAGGGCGGCTTCGGCATCGTCGTCACACTGATCACTGCGATGGGGATGGCTGGGGTCCTGTTCATCGGCGTGCGTCACGTTAAGTCGGGCATCCTCACTCTGGGCGAGTTGCTGATCGTAATGGCTTACATATCGCAGATTTACCAACCGCTGAAGACAATAAGCAGGAGGGCGTTAAGCTTGCAGTCCTCGTTTGCCAGCGCCGAACGGGCCTTCTCTCTCCTGGACGAGGCGCCAGATGTCGCCGAGCGGCCGAACGCGCGGTCACTCGCGCGCGCCTCAGGCGCCATAGCCTTCCGCGAAGTCTCCTTCGCCTACGGCAAAGGCGCGAGGGTGCTGCACGATATTTCCTTTGAAATCGGCCCAGCGACTCGGGCGGGCATCGTCGGCGCCACAGGCACGGGAAAGACGACTCTCATTAGCCTACTGACCCGTTTCTACGACCCCACTGCGGGGGAAATCCTGCTCGATGGCGTCGATCTGCGCGACTACAAGCTGGTCGACCTGCGCAACCAGTTCAGCATTGTTCTCCAGGAGCCCGTGCTCTTCTCGACCAGCATCGCCGAGAACATTGCGTATGCTCGATGCGGCGCCAGTGAGGAGGAGATTGTGGAGGCTGCGAAGGCGGCCAACGCCCATCAATTCATCAGCAATTTACCCGATGGCTACGCGACCCAGGTCGGCGAGCGCGGGATGCGCCTCTCAGGCGGCGAGCGCCAGCGCATTGCGCTCGCCCGCGCCTTCCTGAAAGACGCGCCCCTCCTCATCCTCGACGAGCCTACCAGCTCCGTCGACATGAGAACCGAGGCCGCGATCATGGAAGCAATGGGTCGCCTCATGCGCGGCCGCACTACCTTCATGATCGCCCACCGGCTGAGCACACTGAAGGATTGCGACCTGCTGCTGGTGATCGAACACGGACGACTTGTTGAGGTGAGATCGGACGTGTCAGCCGCTATCGAGGGCGCGCTCTTGCTCGGCGGAGACGACGCAACCATTCGCGGCAATAAGGCCGGCGCCCAAGCGGATAGCCATCGAGATTGGACGGCGGCTACCCGCTTGAACACCTGAAGAGGAGGTATTGATGAGCGTAGATCTGGCTCCGACTACTGATGAGGACATGCTGCGTGATTGCTTGGAGCGATTGATCACAGCTACGCTTAATAGACCGTCGGCGATCATAAGTATTCAGCGGAAACGATCCGATTATTCAAGCTCCTATCATTCAGACATCATCACCGTCCAGCTCGATACCGGCGAAAAACTCCAGCTCTTCCTCAAAAACTTTGGCTCCACCCGTGTTCTCAAAGACGAAGCAAAGCAGAGGCGCGACCGGGAGCGAGGCGTTTACCAACACCTCCTCGCGGGAATTGATTTAGGCACGGCTAAGTACTACGGGTCCGTGTGGGATGAGTCTCAAGGAACATTCTGGCTCCTGCTAGAGTTTGTCAATGGCACGGAAGTCCGCTTTTGTAAACTCGAATACTGGATTGCTGCGGCTGGTTGGCTTGGACGATTGCAAGGTTACTTTACGCAACATTCCGACCGATTGAGCGCGTGCGACTTTTTGGTACGTCATGATGCCGATTTCTTCCAGTCGAGAGCCGAGCTTGCCTTGCACGAAGTATCCCAAATCTCTATCCCTCTGGCCGGCCGCCTTGCGAGTATTTTGGATCACTATGATCGGATCGTGGATGTGATGGCCAGCCAACCGCGCACCCTGGCGCACGGGCACTTCAGACCATGCAATATTGTGGTTGATGTCAACAATGAACCATTGAGAATTTGTCCTGTCGACTGGGAGAAGGCGGCCATTGGATCCGCTCTTTATGACCTGGCATTAATTTCGGATGGATTCGAGCCACCCGCCCTGGATCAACTCCTGGAGGCGTATCGGCAGGAAGCAATGAAGCATAGTATCGCGGCGCCTGAGAGAGAGGAACTAAGGCACGTCGTCACATGCTTCCGCCTTTTCATGGCCATAAACTTGCTCAGTCGGGCTCATCAAAGGAATTTCGCGGAGCATAAAGTCGCCAAAATAATTGATCTGCTGGAAAAGCTTGACCGTCTCGTCTTTGCAGGTAAAGCCAATACATAAGGACGCAACCATGACGACTACCCAAACCAATTTGCTTGAACACCCTGCTGTCAAGGCCTGGGCGAAGCTCCAGCCAGGGGGGGGCCTATCTGCCGGGCCTACTGAGATCGAAAGATTGCAGAAGAAGAAGAAGGGAGTCGTCTTCCGTCTCAAGGGCGTCGGTCCCGGATGCTCCGATATCATCGCCAAACGGAGTTCGCCAGAAAGGTTACTGAAAGAACGCATCATCTATGAACAAATACTGCCGGCTTTACCCATTCCTACTGTGCGTTACTACGGGTTTATAGAGGAACCGGATGACGAGTGCTGCTGGCTGTTTATTGAGAGCGCTGATGGGGAGGAATATTCATCTCTCGCTGAGAAACATCGTATTCTCGCCGGACGTTGGCTCGGCCTGCTGCACACGGCTGCTGCGCGCGTTGCGGCGGCGGCCCGTCTGCCCGACCGGGGGCCAAGCTACTATCTGGAGCAGCTCCGACAGGGCTGCGACACAATCCTGCGGAACCTAAGCAACCCTGTGCTTACTGCCGATGCCGTGGAAGTACTGGAGACCGTCCTCCGGCAATGCGAGGTCATCCAATTGCATTGGAGCCAGATAGAAAAGTTGTGTGAGGGAATGCCGCGAACCTTCATCCATGGCGACTTTGCCCCGAAGAACATGCGCGTCCGAACCGGGCAAGCTGGCGGAGTTCTCCTGCCCTTCGATTGGGGAAGTGCAGGATGGGGAGTTGTGGCCGCTGACTTGGCGCCATCAGGGACGGCCTCAAACGACTACTGGAACTATTGGGCGAACCCGGACCTCGCTGCCTACTGCTCGGTAGTGTGGGAATGTTGGCCCCCCCTCGAGATACGGGATGTACAGTCGCTTGCGGTCATCGGGAAGATTTTCCGTTGTTTAATCTGCATCAACCTGGAGGCCCCAAGTTTCGCACTGGAATGGGTAGAGAATGCTGTGCGGGATATGAGGATCTACCAGGCCGCCATGGCCGATGCGATCCAGGAGGCTGGATGGGAAAGATGAGATCACCGCTGCGCATTATCGTGACAGGGCTGATCGCTCAGTATCCTCTGGGCGGGATGACGTGGCATTACCTACAGTACGTGCTCGGGAGCCGTCGCCTTGGCCACGACGTTTACTACCTGGAGGACACAGGCGCAGGGCCTTATAACCCGCGGGCTGGAGGGGTAGTCAAGGACTGTACGTTCAATGTCGAATATCTGGCTGGCGTCATGATGCAATGTGGACTGCCGGACAAGTGGGCATACCACTTCTCCGTGCATCCGCAGTGGTTCGGCCTTCCTGACAAGAAGCGGGCGGCAGTGATCCGATCTGCAGACCTGCTCATCAATGTTTCAGGCATGCTTGGACGGCCCGAAGATTATCGACAGATCCCGCGAATGGCTTACATTGATACCGATCCCGTCTTCAACCAGGTTAAGCTGGCGCAAGGCCGGGTGGAGTTCCGAAAGCTGGTTGACGCACACGATGTCCATTTCAGCTTTGGCGAACACTTTTCCGAAGCCATGCCCATGACGGGGCATCGCTGGCGCCCGACAAGACAGCCGATCGTGCTTTCGGAGTGGCGTCCGGCTCAGCCGCGACGTGATGTTTTTACTACCATAATGAACTGGACGGCGAGCAAGAACCCCCCGGTCTATGGCGGCCAAACCTATGGACAGAAAGATGTGGAGTTCATCCGCTTTCTTGATCTTCCCCGCAGAGTCTCACCCACAGTCCTGGAAATTGCCGTCAACTCGGGAAAGCGGCGACAAGCTCCTCTCGACTTGCTAACTGCCAATGGATGGCACGTAGTCGACCCCGAGCAGGCCTGCCTCGACCTTGACAGCTATCGCAACTATATCGAGTCATCCCTGGCTGAGTGGAGTGTCGCCAAGAATGGATACGTTCATGGCCGGTCGGGCTGGTTCAGTGAGCGTTCTGCCTGCTACCTGGCCGCTGGCAGGCCAGTGATTGTCCAGGACACCGGATTCTCCACCATCTTTCCGGTCGGAGAGGGCCTCGTGCCGTTCACTACGATGGATGAGGCGGTGGCGGCGATCAATGAGGTCAAAGGGAACTATGCGCGGCACGCGAGGGCGGCTCGCGCCCTCGCTGAGGAGTATTTCGACTCTGACAAAGTCCTCACCCGGCTGATCGAGGAGGCGCTAAGCTGTAAGAGCAAAGCCGATGCCTAAGCACGTACCCAAAGTAGTCATACCCACAAATTTGCTTGAGTTCCCTGCTATTAAAGCCTGGCGGGAACTCCGGCCGGAGCGGGTCCAACCCGACAAGATCGAAATCCTAAAAGGGCGCGAAGAGACGGCAAGGAAGAGAGCCTACCGGCTTGCAGGCGTGGGACCGGAAGGCTCTGCTGTCATCGCGAAGAGGCTCCGCCGGGCCAAAGCGTTAATAGAACACACCGTCTATGAGGAGGTCATCCAATACTTACCTATTCCAACTCTGCGTTGCTACGGATTGGTGGAGGAGAAGGATGGCGAGTTCTGCTGGCTGTTCCTCGAAGACGCTGGCGAGGAACGGTATTCGGCTTTCACCGAGGAGCATCGCCGGCTCGCCGCGCGCTGGCTGGGCCTGCTGCACACGTCTGCCGCGCGCGTTGCTCTGGCAGCTCGGCTGCCCGATCGGGGGCCGCGCATCTTTCTGGAGAGCCTGCGATCGGCGCGCAACAGAATCCTTGGAAACCTGGCCAATCCTGCGCTCAATGCCGGCAACCATGCAGAGTTAAAGGCCACTCTCTCTCAGTGCGCGGTCCTGGAATCGCGGTGGGATCGAGTAGAGAGGTTATGTGAGGGGATGCCACGCGCTGTTGTTCACGGTGACTTCGTTGAAAAGAACATTCGCATCCGAACCAATGGAGCTGGGATTACTATCTTGCCCTTCGATTGGGCCAATGCAGGCTGGGGAGTTCCAGCTATTGACCTCGCCCAATCCCTCTTGCCTTCCATTGGCTTTACTGGAAATCCAGACCTAGCCGCTTACTGGGAGGCGGTGCGAGATCACTGGCCGAGCCTCGATCTTCAGACCATCCAGCAGTGGGCGAACTTAGCGACCATGCTCCGGACCATCGTTGCCATCAACTGGAACGCTTTAAGCCTCGCGTACGAATGGGTCGAGAAGCCCATCATATGGATGAGGCTATACAGGGAAACGATGGCTTATGCAATGCAAGTGGCCGGATGGATGGATTGATTTTTCTTTTGAGGCGCAACCATGAAGAGATGCTATTTATGTCTACCAACCTTCATCCTTCCGGTCGGAGAGGGTATTGTGCCGTTCACTACGATGGATAAGGCGGTAGCGGCGATCAATGAGGTCGAGGGGAACTATGCGCGGCACGTGATGGCGGCTCGCGCCCTCGCTGAGGAGTATTTCGACTCTGACAAAGTCCTCACCCGGCTGATCGAGGAGGCGCTAAGTTGTAGGAGCAAGGCCCATGCCTAAGCGCGTAACCAAAGTAGTCACACCCACAAATATGCTTGAGTTCCCTGCCATTAAGGCCTGGCGGGAACTCCGGCCGGAGCCGGTCCAACCCGACGAGATCGAAATCCTGAAAGGGCGCAAAGAGACGGCAATGAAGAGAGCCTATCGGCTTGCAGGCGTGGGACCGGAAGGCTCTGCTGTAATCGCGAAGTGGTGCCGCCGGGCCAAAGCGTTAATAGAACACACCATCTATGAGGAGGTCCTTCGACATTTACCTATTCCCACTCTGCGTTGCTACGGATTAGTGGAAGAGAGGGACGGTGAGTTCTGCTGGCTGTTCCTCGAAGACGCTGGCGAGGAACGGTACTCGGCTTTCACCGAGGAGCATCGCCGGCTCGCCGCGCGCTGGCTGGGCCTGCTGCATACGTCTGCCGCGCGCGTCGGCCTGGCGGCTCGGCTGCCCGATCTGGGGCAGGATCACTATCTATGGCGTCTGCGATCGGCGCGCGACAGAATTCTTGGAAACCTGGCTAATCCTGCGCTCAATGCCGACGACCATGCGGTGTTAGAGGCCATTCTCTCGCAGTGCGCGATCCTGGAATCGCGGTGGGATCGAGTAGATAGGTTATGTAAGGGGATGCCACGCGCTGTTGTTCACGGCGACTTCGCTGAAAAGAACATTCGCATCCGAACCAATGGGGCTGGGATTACTATCTTGCCCTTCGACTGGGGCAATGCGGGCTGGGGGGTTCCTGCTATTGACCTGGCCCAATCCCCGCTACCCGCCAAAGGCTTTACTGGAAATCCAGACATAGCCGCTTACTGGGAGGTGGTGCGAGATCACTGGCCGAGCTTCGATCTTCAGACCATCCAGCAGTGGGCGAACTTAGCGACCATGCTCCGGACCATCGTCGCCATCAACTGGGACGCTTTAAGCCTCGCGTACGAATGGGTTGAGACGCCAATGGTATGGATGAGGCATTACATGGAAACGATGGCTTATGCAATGCAAGTGGCCGATGGATGGATTGATTTTTCTTTTGAGGCGCAACTATGAAGAAATGCTATCTATGTCTACCAACCTTAGCGACAATCCTACTGCTCTGGGCAGGAGTTGCGGCGCAGAGTGGCGTTATTCTGAGTGGCATGGTTGAGGACCCGAATGGGGCGGCCATAGCCAAAACGAGATTGACACTGATCAATAAAGCTACAGGCGAAAAGCGCGAAGCCGTGGCCGACGGCGCCGGCAGTTTCAGTTTTGAAAACATCCCACCCGGCCAATATTCCCTCCAGGCGACGGCGGAAAATTATGAGACGGTTGAGCAGGCGATCACTGTCGGCTCCCAACAACTGGCCGCGATCAAGATCAAGATGAAGATCAGCATTGAGGATCAAGTGACCATTGCCGAAAGCAGCGTAGAGCCGGTCATCTCGCCGGGGAGGAATGCCGATACGATCAAGTTCGATGACGACCTGTTACGCGAACTGCCGACACCGGGGCAAGACATCTTGCCGTTGATCGCCAATTTTCTCTCTCCGGCGGCCCAGGGCGCGGAGGGGATGTCGCTTATCGTTGATGGGGCTGAATCCGGCGGTCTAGGCATACCAGGGAGCGCCATCAAGAGCTTGCGAATTAACCGCAACCCCTACGCAGCCGAGTTTCGGCGGCCAGGTAAGGGGCGTGTCGAAGTCACCACGGAAGATGGCTCACGCAAGCGTATTCACGGCGGCGCTGCGTTCTTTGCGCGCAACTCTTACTTCGATGCGCGCAATCCGTTTGCCCAGGTCAAACCGGATTCGGATCGGCGGTTGTTTGAAACCTTCTTAAGTGGCCCGCTGCCGGGCATGCGCGCCTCCTTCTTTTTAAGCGGAGAGCGCCGGATCAATGATGAGAGCGCAGTCGTCAATGCCCGCACGCCGGCCGGCCCATTGGTCGAAAATATCCCAACGCCTGAGCGCCGCGCCAGCTTGCTCGGCCGCCTGCAGTTCTACCTCAACGACCGCAACAAACTCGAAGCGCGCTACGATTTCAATAATGAAGCTGAGCGCAATCGCGGGGTGGGTGGCTTTCACCTGAGCTCACAAGCCATCAGCGCGGCGGAGCGCAGACACCGGTTCTATCTCACGGAGAGAGCCATCCTGTCGCCGAGCTTGATCAATGACATGCGCTTCATCTTCGAGCGCCAGGAGGAGCGTCGCGGCGCCCCTGCGACCGGCCCTGCGATTGTGGTAAACGGGGCTTTCACCGGGGGCCAGTCTCAGACTTTTCAGGCGAGTCAAGAGACCGTCCTCAGGTTTCAGGACTTCGCCACATACCCCCGCAACCGGCACACGCTACGCTTCGGCGCCGAGGCGCGACCGAAGTGGCTCGAAGCGAGCGATGGCTCGAACTTCGGCGGCGTCTTTGAATTCTCCAGTCTCGATCAGTTCGCCATCGCAAGCCCATTTGTGTTCCGCGTCAACCAGGGCAAACCTGCCGTCTCCTTCTCACAACACGAGGCGGCCAGCTTCTTCCAGGATGAGATGCGACTACGCCCGAACCTCAGCCTCACACTGGGTCTTCGTTACGATTGGCTATCAAATATTCACGACCGCAACAACTTTGCCCCGCGCCTGGCCTTCGCTTATGCCCCCGGAAGTCAGAAGACCGTCTTGCGCTGATCCCTTCCATGCCGGTCAAACCCGCCTGCCGCTACCGAGCGTGGCGCGCATCGGCGCCGACATCCGCGCGCCCTACGTGTTACAAGCCAGCTTCAGTGTGGAACGCGAAATCTGGAAAAAAGCGCATATGACAGTTGAGTATCAAACTCTGCGGGGCGCGCATCTGTTACGCTCGCGTAATATCAATGCGCCGCTGACAGAGACCGGGCAGCGTCCCGATCCGAATTTTCTCAACATCAATCAGGTAGAGTCGTCGGCCAGTATGCGCAGCAACGCTCTAAGCGTGACTTTCCGCGGCAGTGTAGGCAAGTGGGTGAAAGGCATGGCGAGCTACACCCTGTCGCGCACGACTGACGACACGGGCGGTCCATTCGCGCTCCCCGCTAACAACTATGACCTGCGACCTGAACTGGGTCGGGCGGATTTCGACGAGCGACACCGATTTGTTTATGCTGACCGGCCGCCGGGAGTGAGGCGCAATACCGGTCAGGGGCCAGGGCTGGCACAGTTGGACCTCCGTTTGACAAAGCTCTTCAGCGTCCCGCGCCCTTTCAAAGCCTTCAACCGGAGTAAGAACGATTCGCCAAATTTTGAGATCAATATTGATGCGTTCAATTCGTTCAATCATACGAACTTCACCAATTTCATCGGGGCGCAAAGCTCACCGTTCTTCGGGCGGGCCAATTCTGCGCTCCCGGGCAGGACGATTCAGATATCAACCAGGTATAGGTTCTAAGGAGTTGATCATGTCGAGAGCAACGCCCGGAAACAATGAAAAGATGCTGGATGCTAAATCGGGCCAGAAAACATTGGCACACGCGGCGGTACGGTACCGGGAGCGGTAGCGACCGGGTACCCGTCGAATCGCTCTCTCCGCCGGCGCCCGGTCGCTACCGCTCCCGGTACTGTACCAATGTTACCTGGTTTGAGGTATTGATGAGCACAGATCTGGCCACGCGAACTGATGATGATACCCTGCGTGAGGGCCTGGAGCGCATGATCCCCACCATACTCGACGAGCCATCGGGGATCACAGACATCCGTTGGTCGCGGTTCAAACTCTCGACCTCATATGACACATACATCGTAAACGTCCAGCTGGCCAACGGCGGTGAGTTCAAATTTTTTCTGAAGGACTTTGGCTTTTCTGTGCGCCTCAAGGACAGTCCGAAGCAGAGGCGCGAGCGCGAGCTACGCGTTTATCAGGACCTCCTTGCGGAGACTGGCCTTGGCACTGCCAGGTACTATGGGTCCGTCGTGGATGAGTCTCAAGGACAATGTTGGCTCGCGCTGGAGTTTGTGGACGGCACGCCCACCGGCTACTGTGAGATTGAACACTGGGCGCCCGCGGCTGGCGCTCTCGGGCGGATGCACGGCTATTTTGCGCGGCACGGTAACCGTCTGCGCGAGTGTGATTACTTGATCCACCAAACGGCAGACTACTTCTGGTCGACAGCCGAGCTTGCCTTGCGTAACGTATCGCAAATCTCCCCTCATCTGGTAGACCGACTTGCGAATATCGTTGGTCATTACGCTCCGATCGTGGCGGTAATGACAAGCCAGCCGCCCACCTTACTTCATGGCGGCTGCCGGTCAACGAATATCCTGATCAAGGTGGCCTCTGATCCCTCAAGAGTATGTATCGTTGATTGGGAGGAGGCTGGATTCGGCGCCCCCCTTTATGATGTCGCCTACCTGTTAGATGGGATCGAGCCACCGACGTTGGACCAACTTTTAGATGTCTACCGGCAGGAGGCTTTGGCCTATAACCTTCCTCTGCCTCCTAAAGAGGACATGAAGTACATTGTGGATTGCTTCCGTCTGCAAATGGTTATGAACATGCTTAGCCAGGCTGTGTTTAAAGGATACAAGGAGAAGGGCGTTTCTAAACTACTTGATATGGGAGACCACTTAAGCAGCATCGTCATCAGACAGGCTCAGTAGTCGCGTCCGTTTTACGTTGCTCCTCTCCGCAAAAGGTATCGATCAGTGGGCACAGAGGCTGAAATCCAAAAAGCGAACCTGGATGAGACTCAACTTCGACTCACGGTTGAGCGTCTCTTACAGGACGCACAGGGACGTCACGTAAAGATCTCTAGCTTGATGCGTGAGCCTAGCCCTTTCGCTACCTTGTTCCCGGCTGAGGTGCTGTCTGTATTGCTTGAAAGTGGAGATGAGATATCTCTCTTTGTCAAGCATCTTGGGTCTGAGCAATCAGACCATCCCGATAAACAGCGCCGCGACCGTGAGACGCGAATCTATGAAGAGCTGTTAGGCGATGACGACCTCCCGGTCCCAAAGTATTACGGCTCCAACTGGAACGAGACAACAAAACGGCGCGAGATTTTCCTGGAGTACATTGATGACTGGAACCTGAAATACCACGACCTGGAATACTGGTTTATAGCAGCTCGCCGCCTGGCCCAGTTCCACGCTTACTTCGCGACCCGCGCGGAGAAGCTATTAGCCTGTGACTTCCTCCTCCGCTTCGATACCTGCTACCTTTATGAGTGGGCGGATCGAGCTCTCTCTGTTTTGAGAGATCAGTCTGCGGAGTTAGCTGCAGAACTCGCACGTGCGGTGGGTAGTTATGATCGAGTTTCAGAAGTCCTTACCCGACAGCCCTTGACTCTGGTGCATAACGACCTCGCTCCCAAAAACGTTCTTGCCGACCGCTCGAGTAATCCGGCCCGCATTTGCTTCGTTGACTGGGAGATGGCCGGGGTAGGATGCGGGCTGATGGATCTGGTGGACCTGAAGTACGGGCTCGATCCGGTAAATGACCAAAAAATGCACATAGCTTATTGCGCAGAGTTAGCAGGAACAGATTTGCTCCCGTCAAGCCCGCAGGATAGGAGTAGTCTTTTTGCCGCCTGCGAGCTGCACCAGACCGTTTATCGTCTGGCGCACAGTAAGTCCTGGCGCCTGCCGATTGCAAAGGTGGCGCAGTGGGTCACGGAGGCCCAGCAGTTTGTGGTTCGCATTTGAGAAGGCGCTTAACTCGTTTTTCTATCATTGAAAGGCAGAACCGATGAAAATCATCATAGGAGCGGTAATATCGCTGTCGCCATATTCTCCGGGTACCGCCTGGGATCGGCTCCAGTATGCGGCAGGCTTCCAGAAGCTTGGCCACGACGTGTACTACATAGAGGAGGTGAAGCCCGAATGGTGCGTTGATTCACAGGGTGAACGCTGCGATTTCGAGCATAGCGTCAACCGAGATTTATTCCGCGTCTCCATGGAGCGCGTCGGCTTAATGGAGAGGGCCTGCCAAATTTATAACCAGGGGGAGGCCACATTTGGCCTTTCGCTCAATTCGCTGATCGCCTTATCAAAAGACGCGGACGTGCTCATCAACATAACAGGGGAAGTAAAAACGGAACCTGTTCTGAGTAACATCAAGCGTCGAGTGTACTTGGATCAGGACCCGGTGTATACCCAGCTCTGGTATGCCGAGTACGGGAAAGACCTAAACTTCAAGATGCATGACATCTTCTTTTCGGTGGGTCTCAACATCGGCACTCCCTACACTACGATACCGGATTGCGGCGTGGAGTGGCGCCACACCCTTCCACCCGTTGTGCTGGAACACTGGCCATTTCATATCGATCCTTCTTGCCGCCGTTTTACGACCATTGCCTCGTGGGCTGGATTTAGTGATCTGTGCTTTCGCGGTGAGTGGTATGGGTCGAAGTACGAAGAGTTCAAACGCTTCGCCGAGTTGCCGCGCAAGGCCGAACAGGAGATTGAGGTCGCCCTCAGACACAATCGCGAGGACGATGCGGGCATCCGGCTGCTCAAAGACAATGGATGGTTTCTGAAGGAAGCGACCCGAATCGCTGATCTCTCGAGTTATCAAGACTACATTGCGCGATCCCGAGCCGAGATCGGCATTGCCAAAAACGCCTATGTCAAGGGGCGCGCGGGTTGGTTTGGTGATCGCGCGGCCCATTATCTCGCCAGTGGCAAACCGGTGCTCGCCCAGTCGACGGGGCTTGAACGCTGTCTGCCCACAGGAAAGGGGCTCATCACTTTCAGTAACATAGAGGAAGCAGTTGCAGGCATCGAGGCGATCAATAGGGATTACGAGGTCCACTGCCGGGCTGCTCGAGAGTTCGCTGAGGAATACTTGGACTACAGAAAGGTTCTTCCGGAAATGTTGGAATTTTGCATGGCGTAGTGGCGCCACTGAGGTTCCGATAGATAGGAGACGTGGGGGGTACCCGCACAATCAGTTAATAACAAAGGGAAGTACGCGTCCATGAAGTATTTGATCATCAACGGGGATGATTTCGGCGCCAGCCGCGGCATAAACCGCGGCATCCTCGAAGCGCACCGTCGCGGAGTCCTGACCAGCGCGAGCCTGATTATCAACATGCCAGGGAGTGAAGAGGCTGCCTTTCTAGGTCGTGATTTGCCGGACTTGAGTATCGGCTTACACGTGAATTTCACGAACGAGGGCGGGGAGCCGGTCGTCGATCTCGCCGATTCCGATCGCTGTGGGACCGAGTTGCGGAGCCAATTCAGTCGCTTTCAAGAACTGATGGGCCGCCTGCCGACTCATCTCGATTCGCACCACAACGTGCACCGGGACCCCCGTCTGCTCCCTCGCTTCCTTGATTTGGCGCGGCGACACGGATTGCCTTTGCGAGAACATTCGACGGCCCGTTATTTTTCCGAGTTCTATGGCCAGTGGGATGGGGCGCCACACCTGGAGCAGATCAGCGTGGAGAGCTTGGCGCGTATGTTGAAGACGGAGGTCCAGGAAGGTTGCACTGAATTGAGCTGCCATCCAGGTTATATCGATCCGGATTTTCGATCTGTCTACTCCATCGAACGCGAAGCCGAATTGCAGACTTTGTGCGACCCGCGCGTCCGCGAAGTCTTGGCCGAGCAGCAGATTCGACTAATCAGTTTTCGCGATCTCGGCGCCATCCTGATGGACCTGCCGAGCTAGAGGGGAGCCGTTATTGCTACCATTGTCATATCACCCTGCAACGTCGTGAATTCCATCGATGTTGGAGGACACTTCTGGGTCTACATGCAATATGCGCAGGCTCTCAGCCGGCTGGGATGTGAGGTCTATTGGCTGGAGCGATTCCTCAGCAGTGGCGATCAGGACTATGATGCCGCTATGCTGGAGACGTTTTTCAAGCGGATGGAGCGATACGGACTAGGCGGAAAGGCTATCTTGTACACAAGCTACGAACAGAAAAATGAAAAAAGAAATGATAGTCGCGGCCCGCACGAATACATCGGCGTCACAGCATCCCAGGCAAAAGCGGTTTTTCGACGGGCTGACCTCCTGCTAAACTTCCAATATACAATTGATACGGCCTTGCTTTCGTGCTTCCGTCGCACCGCGTTAGTAGATATTGACCCAGGTTTGCTTCAATTCTGGATATCCAATGGACAACTCCCTGTTCCCCAGCATGATTTGTACTTCACCACCGGAGAAACAGTTGGGACGCCATCTGCCGGGTTTCCGGATTGCGGCTTGCCTTGGATTCACATCCGCCCGCCTATTTGTCTCGAGCTATGGCCCTATACGTATAACCCCAACTGTGAAGCGTTTACTACCATTTCCAGTTGGTGGGGAGAAACAGACTGGATCACGATCGGCGAGAGAATACTCTACGTGAATACCAAGCGGGCTTCATTCCTGGAATTCGTGGAACTTCCACGCGGGACCGGGCAGGTGATCGAGCTGGCGCTTTATCTGGGTAAGGGTGATGAAAAAGACCAGCAAGTCCTCGAGAGTCATGGCTGGCGGGTTCGTCATTCTCACGAAGTGAGCGCTACTCCTGAGATGTATCAATCCTATATTCAGCGGTCGCGAGGAGAATTTAGCTGCGCTAAGCCTTCCTGCATGAAGTTCCAAAACGCCTGGATCAGCGATCGGACGCTATGCTATCTGGCCAGCGGCAAGCCCGTAGTGGTTCAGAATACAGGGCCGAGTTCCTTTCTTCCCAATGGTGAAGGAATGTTTCGCTTCTCGACGCTTAAGGAAGCAGCCGATGCTTTGGCGACCATCAACGCCGCTTACGAGCGGCATTGCCGAACTGCTCGGGAGATTGCTGAGGCATATTTCGACGCCAATCAGGTCTTAGAGAGAATCATGGGCTTCGCCCTACACTGAGGTATAGCATGGCGAATCCAAAGTTCAACATGTTCGACAAACACCGGAGCGTGGATGATCCCGACACGATGACGGTTTCTGGGCTGAATATGCGCGATTGGGGCCAGCGCGCAACATATTCGACACGCTAATCGGTGTCAAGGTTCTTCAGATTTTTCCCCGATATTGAAACCAGGATTCGCAAGTCCGAAGGGACTTGAAATCGAAGGGTCTTTGGGAATTGCCGTGAGACACCCCAACATCTTGCGGTTTAGAAAAAGAAGAAGAAACCACGGATTTAACGGATTAAGACAGATCAGGACGGATCAATCCGTGAAAATCCGTTTTTGATCCGTTAAATCCGT
>WNFU01002728.1_pt1 | contig 74939 bp, 52 predicted proteins | sample 5400121 | NCBI WGS metagenome assembly WNFU01 (sample SAMN13153360, study PRJNA577476) | soil metagenome | isolation source: 100 cm soil or saprolite under grassland replicate 1 | place: USA:California | collected 2016-06-15
TCGTTGAGCGCAATCTGTCAGGTCGCCGGTTAAACTGAAGCGGCGGGCGAATGCGGACAATCCGTGTTTGCCCGTCGCCTTGGCGTTTCCGGGGAACATGCGTCATAGGCAGTCGGGAGAATACTGGGATGCGCATCAAAGACAATCACGAATCTGCGAAAAGACTCTTTGCTGAGCACGTGGCTGCTTGCTTTCCCGACGAGTGTAAGTGCCTGGAAATCGCTAAATCAAGCCAGCCAAGATCGGGACACTCAACCGCAGAGGACGCAAAGGTACACAGAGGGAAGACAATTCTGAACAACCTTTGCGAACCTCTGCGTCCTCTGCGGTTGATACGCTTGTACCAAATGAAAGGGGTGAAGATATTGTCTAACTGAACACTTCTGTGTTCGGCGGTACATTTTTACGGCCCGGAATCAGAAACCGGCGAGTCTTCGCCGCGTTGGGCCCCTTTATGCGCGCTCGTCGCCGGCGCGCTGCGGGAGACTCAGGTCGCTGACGCTCCCCGTACTGTGCCGGCGATATCTCTGGGGCGCCTGCATTTTGTTTATGAAAACGCCAATCGGTTGGAACTTCATTCAATCGGTTGGCGTTTCCGTTTTCGCTTCACGTACAATTCGACGAACAACAACCGCGTCAGGAGGCAATTAAAATGAGGCTGAAATCGACGATCTTCACGTTGGGCGTCGGCGGGTGTCACCGCGGGAGCGATCAGGCGCAGGCGAACGTGGACACGCGATCCGCGAACGTCGCGCCCAGCGACTTTAAGCCGGACGCCAAATCCAATTCCAAAGAGGGCGCCAAAGCTGGCGCGAAAACGGAGGGCGAAACCGCTAGCGCCGACTCGAACAAGGCCGAGACGAATTCGATCGTCGACAAAGGCGGCGAGGGCGTTGATTTCGCCGAGCGCGAGGAGATTCGTCGGAGTTATACTATCAAGCCCGGCGCAGACGTTATCGTCTCCGGCATTAACGGGCGGGTCGACGTCGAGACCGCCGAGACCGATCACGCCGAGGTCCTGATCGTCCGCTCGGCCAAGAAGCGTGAAGACCTGCAATTCCGCAAGATCAAAATCGTGCACGACCCGAGCGAGCTTCGCATCGGCCTCGAGGGAGACCGGCGCAGCGTCTTCTCGGCGTTCGGCTCGATCCCGGAAGGCCGCCAGCGCGTAATTCTGAAGCTGCCGCGCATAGTGGCGTTCATAACCAACGGCGTCAACGGCGACGTGACCGTCGGCGAGATTGAAGGCGGCGTGGACGCTCGTGGCGTCAACGGAAAGATCAACATCGCGCAGGTGACCGGAGGCGCGTCATTCCGAAACGTCAACGGCAGGATTGACGCTACCATCGCCAAGCTCTCGGCCGGACGCGGGATTGACATAAACCTCGTCAACGGCAACACCACTCTGCGCTTCATTGGCGATGTCAACGCGGACGTAGACGCGCGCGGCCACAACGGCAGAGTCGAATCCGATCTGCCGAACCTCGAGGAGAGCAAAGACGAGAAACGCTACGGCCGCTACAGCGCCCGCATCGGAACGGGCGGCTCGCACATTTCGATCAGAGGCGTCAACGGGAATGTCTCTCTGACTAAGGCGGAGAAACCTGTGGCGGGCGTAACCAAGGCGGCGAGTAAGTAAACTCCAGTCTGCGGTTGAGCAAACAGAACCACGGGGATCACGGGGATCACGGGGGAAAAAAGAGGAAAAGGCTTTATGGAAGAAAGGTTCAGCATGACTTACAACCAAGCTTATCCCCGTGCCCCCCGTGATCCCCGTGGTTGGGCCTCTTCTGAGTTCAACTGAAAACCGCTCTAGTGAGAACGATGAACCCAATCATTGAACTTGATCAACTGCGAATCGAATTCGGCAGGCGGCGCATCTTGCACGACATCAAGGGCGCGCTGCGGGGCCGGTGCATCGGACTGCTCGGCCCTAACGGCGCGGGCAAGACGACGCTGATTCACACTCTGCTCGGATTTCACAAGCCGGCTTCCGGCACGGCGCGAATCTTCGGGCGCGACATCAGAACCGAGATCAAAGAGATTCGCACACACGTCGGCTACATGCCCGAACGCGACGCGTTCATCGCCAACCAGACCTGCGTTCATTTCGTGCGGCTGATGGCCGAATTGTCCGGGCTGCCTTCCGAGGCCGCGCTCGAACGCGCGCACGAGGCGCTGTTTTACGTCGGCCTGGGCGAGGCGCGTTACCGCAAACTCGGCACGTATTCGCTGGGGATGAAACAACTGGCGAAACTGGCGCAGTCCATCGTCCACGGGCCGAAGTTGATCTTACTCGACGAGCCGACGAACGGCCTGGACCCTCCGGCGCGTAAACGGATGCTCGAACTGATCCGCGAGGTCCGCGATTCGGGCAGAGCCTGCATAGTCTTTTCATCACACCTGCTGCGCGACGTCGAAGAATGCTGCGACGAGGTGTTGATCATGAAGGGCGGTCAGATCGCGGCCATCTGCGATCTGGAAGAGGAGCGCCGCGCCAACCGGCGCTTCGTCGAAATGGAGACGCGCGGCGCGACTCCGGAATTCGCCGCCGCCATCGGCGCGCTGGGGTGCGAATACGCGATGACCGGCGAACAGCGCGTCAAGCTGGTGATGAATGACGGGCTGGAAGTCCGCGACATTTACAAGCTCGCCGCCGAGCGCAACGTGCAGATTCGGCGGTTGAATTATAAACGTGATTCACTTGAAGACATCTTTTTAAAGGCTATGGAGCAGTAATGAAAATAGACAGGATTTACAGGATTTTTCAGGATTCGACTCAATTCACAAAATCCTGAAAAATCCTGTAAATCCTGTCTATTGCCCGAGGAACCACCATGAGATTACAACTTCGATTCTGTCACATGATTTGTTCGATCCTGCTTGCGGCCGTGGCGCTGACAATTCCGGCGCTGGCGCAACAGGCCTCGAATAAATCAACAGGCCAACCGCCGCTGATCGACCGGGAGCTGTTTTTCGGCAATCCGGAAATCGCCGGCGCGCAGATTTCGCCCGACGGCAAATTCATCGCATTCCTCAAACCCTACAAAGACACGCGCAACATCTGGGTCAAACGCGTGGAAGAGCCTTTCAGCGCGGCCAGGCTGATCACCAGCGACACCAAGCGCCCGATCCCCGGCTATTTCTGGAGCCGCGACGGCAAATACATTTTGTTCGTTCAGGACAAAGCCGGCGACGAGGATTACAACATCTATGCCGTCAATCCCGCCGAGGCGCCGCCCGCCGGCGAAGAGGCGCCGAAAGCGCGCAATCTGACCGACCTGAAAAAGGTGACGGCGCAAATTTACGCCGTGCCCAAGAGCGACCCTGATTTGATGTATGTCGGGATCAACGACCGCGATCAGGCCTGGCACGATCTCTACAAGGTCAAAATCTCCACGGGCGAGCGGACGCTGATCCGCAAGAACACCGACCGTTTCACCGGCTGGGTTTTCGACCTGAAGGATCAACTGCGACTGGCCACTCGCTCGGCGGACAACGGCGACACCGAAGTGCTGCGGGTTGACGGCGACGGCTTCAAGAAAGTTTATTCTTGCAACGTCTTCGAGACCTGTAATCCGGCGCAGTTTCACAAGGACGGCAAGCGCGTCTATATGATCACGAACAAGGGCAAGGAGATTGATCTGGCGCGCATTGTCCTGTTCGATCCTGAAACCGGCAAAGAAGAACTGGTCGAATCCGACCCGATGAATCGCGTCGATTTCGGCGCGCCGATCTTTTCAGAGGTGACCGACGAGTTGATCGCAACGACCTACGAAGACGAACGCTCGCGGATTTACTGGCGCGACAAATCGTTCGAGTCCGATTACGAACTGCTGAAAAAGCGCCTGCCGAACAAAGACGTCAACTTCGGGTCTTCGACCAAAGACGAGACGCTCTGGCTGATCAGCGCCTCGAGCGACGTCGAACCCGGCGAGACCTATCTCTTCGACCGCAAGACGAAGAAGCTGACGCTGCAGTACCGCATCCGCGAGAAGCTGCCGCGCGAGCATCTAGCCCAGATGAAGCCGATCCGCTACAAGTCTTCCGACGGCCTCGAAATACCCGCCTTCCTGACGTTGCCGAAGGGAGTCGAAGCGAAGAACCTGCCTTTGATCATGGTTCCGCACGGAGGGCCGTGGTACCGCGATTCTTGGGGCTACAACACGTTCGCGCAGTTCCTCGCCAACCGTGGTTACGCCGTGTTGGAGCCGAATTTCAGAGGCTCGACCGGATACGGCAAGAAATTCCTCGACGCCGGAAACAACCAGTGGGGCGACAAGATGCAGGACGACATCACGTGGGGCGTCAAACACCTGGTCGCGCAAGGCGTCGCCGATCCGAAGCGCGTCGGGATTATGGGCGGGTCGTATGGCGGTTACGCGACGCTGGCTGGCGTCGCGTTCACGCCTGACGTTTACTCGGCGGCGGTTTCGATAGTCGGCCCGTCGAACCTGATCACGCTGCTCGAATCGATTCCGCCTTACTGGGAATCTTTCCGCAAAGTCTTCACCGAGCGAATGGGCGACCCAGCGACGGCGGAAGGCAAGGCGCGGTTGGATCGCCAATCGCCGCTCAATTCGGCGGACAAGATCAAAACGCCGTTGTTCGTGATACAGGGCGCGAACGATCCGCGCGTCAAGAAGGCCGAGTCGGATCAGATCGTGGTGGCGCTGCGCGAACGCAACTTCCCGGTCGAATACATCGTCGCGCCGGACGAAGGCCACGGCTTTGCCCGTCCCGTGAACAATATGGCGATGTGCGCCGCGAGCGAAAAGTTCCTGGCTAAACACGTGGGCGGGCGCTATCAGGAGGGGGCTACCGCCGAGGTCGCCGCGCGTTTGAAAGAGATCACGGTCGACGTCAAGACTGTCGAAAAGCCGAAGCGCATCGAAGCCGCGTCGGTCGGCCTGCCGAAACCTGCGACCGATCTGCGCCCCGGCAAACGGAGCTATCAGGGCAAGATCGAAGTCGCGGGGCAAACAATCACGCTCAACCCCACGACCGAGATCAAGGAAGATGGCGGCGCGTGGCAGGTGATCGAGTCCGCGCAGACGCCGATGGGCGATATGAGCGATACGACGTGGGTTGAAAAAGGCTCGCTCATTTTGATCAAACGCAGTGTCAAACAGGGGCCTGCGGCCATAGACGTCGAGTTCAAGGACAACAAGGCCAGCGGCTCGATGAACATGGGCGGCCAGGCGAAGCCTATCTCGGCTGACATCGGCGGCGCGCTATTCGCCGACGGCGCCGGGGCGTATGACGTGCTCGCTTCGCTGCCTCTGGCCGAAGGCTACACGGCCACGTTCCGCAACTTCGACCTGCAAAAACAGAAGGCCGCCTTGAAGCAGATGAAAGTTGTCGGCGAGGAAAAGGTCGCTGTGCCCGCGGGGAGCTTCGAGGCGTTCAAGCTCGAAGTCACTTCCGCCGAAGGCGAACCCGGCAAGACCACCGTATGGGTCGCTAAAGAGAGCCGCAAAGTCGTTAAGATCGTCGCCGTCATTCCGCAAATGAATGGCGCGATCTTGACCTCTGAATTGGCGCAGTGAACGTTTGTAGTACCGCCTTCAGGCGGATCGGCTTGATCACCGAGACCTTCCGCCTGAAGGCGGCGCTACGAACAGGAGCGAGCAATGGCAGTTTACGAACACACCTACAAACCTTACGAAGGCAAATTGACACCGGCGTGGTCGCGGTTTCTGGTCTTGCCGCGTTACGCCTACCAGGACCTTTTCAAATACAAGCTCTTCACGGCGCTTTTCGTACTGTGTTACGTCTGCCCGCTGATCTATACGGTCCTGATCTACCTTCGTCACAACGTGGGCGCGCTGGCGGCGTTCGGGACGAATGCGCTCGAGATCGCGAGGGAGATTCCGATCGGCGGCGGGTTCTTTTTCATTTTCATCAACATTCAGACGTCGCTCGCGTTTCTTTTCACGGTGATCATCGGCCCGGTGTTAATCTCGCGCGATCTGGCCAACAACGCTTTGCCGCTCTATCTATCACGCCCGTTTTCGCGCTTCGAATACATCATCGGCAAGATGTCGGTGCTGTTGATACTGCTTTCGCTGATCACGTGGGTTCCTGGGTTGTTGCTCTTCCTCTTCAATTCTTATTTGGAAGGCGGCGCCTGGATGTCTGAAAACTTGTGGATAGCGAACGCGATCTTCACACTCAGCTTCTCATGGCTGGTGATCCTCACTCTGCTGGCGACGGCGTTTTCGGCCTGGATCAAGTGGCGCACGGCGGCGAGCGCGGCGTTGTTCGCCATCTTCATCATCCCGACGCCGATAGGGTTCATTATCGGGGAGATGTTCGATACGAACAAAGGACATATGCTTAACCTGGCGATGGCCTTCAACGGCCTATCCAAACAGCTGTTCCGGCTCGATTGGATGGATTCGTTCCTGTCGGCGGGCGAATCCTGGTTCGTCTTCGCCGCTTACGCCGCGCTCTGCCTGCTGATGCTCTCGCGCAGGGTGCGCGCTTATGAGGTGGTGTCGTGATGAACGATCAATTGATCATCTTCGAGGACGTCTCGAAATTTTACGGCGAAATCCTCGGCGTCAACCGGGTCAACCTGACCATCGCTCCGGGCATCACCAGCCTGGTCGGCCCGAACGGTTCGGGCAAGACGACGCTGATGAATTTGATGACCAGCTTGATCCAGCCGACGCGCGGCCGCATCAGCGTTCTAGGCGTTTCGCCGTCGAGCCCGCAGGGGCTGTTTCGCAAAGTCGGCTATTGCGGCCAGTTCGATTCGTTTCCCAGAGGGATGACCGGCTACGAGTTCGTCAAATCTTTTCTGTCGGTTCACGGCCTGGCGCCCAAGGAGGTCGAGGAGAAGACCTGGCGCGCGATCGAACGCGTTGATCTGATCGACGCCGCCCACCGCAAGGTCGCCGCTTACAGCAAGGGCATGCGCCAGCGCATACGGCTGGCCCAATCGATCGCGCACGAGCCTGCGGTGATGGTTCTGGACGAGCCTTTGAACGGGCTTGACCCGATGGCGCGCGCTGAAACGATCCGCCTCTTCCGCCAACTCTCGCAGGAAGGTCTGCACCTGATTGTGTCGAGTCACATCCTGCACGAAGTGGACAAGATGTCTGACCGCGTGGTGTTGATCAACAACGGCTACATCCTGGCCGAAGGCGGCGTGCTGAGCGTGCGCGAAGAGAAACTGGAAGAACACCCGATGCAAATTATGATCCGCTGCGACCGCCCGCAGGAGTTCGCCACGCGCGTCTTCGCTTCGGACAGCGTGGTCGAGGCCGCGCTGCATCCCGACAGGCAGGGGTTGTTCATCAAGACGCGCAACGCCGACGCGTTCTACCAATTGTTGAACCGCGTCGTGGTCGAAAACGGAATAAACGTCGAATTGGTCTCGCCGGTGGACGACGATCTGAACGCCGTCTACCACTACCTGATCGGATCGAACGGAGGCAGTTCGTAGTCCCGTCTTTAGGCCAATGAGGTTAAGTTAGGCATCTGGCGCAATTAGTGGCGCGGACTTTAGTCCGCGCGCCAGCCATCAGCGCGGACTAAAGTCCGCGCCACTAATCGCTAACTTAACCTCATTGGCCTTTAGGCGGAAGCGTTTGGAAACTCAAGCAGTCGAACCAGTGGCGGCGGGCCACGACTGGTCGCTGTGGATGCGGCAGATTCGCGCGATTCTGAGGATCGAAGTGAAAAAGAATTTCTGGGGCAGGCGCGCACTGCTGATCTACCTGCTCGCGGCGATCCCGGTGTTCTTGATGTTTCTGTTGGCGGTCGTTTACCCCCAGGGCGGCGCCGACATCCGCAGGAACTGGACGAGCGCCCAGACGGGTTTCGCGGTCCTATACAGAGCCCTGATCCTGCAAACGATGGTCTACTTCGGCTGCGCGTGGATTTTCATGAATCTGTTTCGCGGCGAGGTCGTGGACAAAAGCCTGCATTATTACTTCCTCTGCGCGTTGCGGCGCGAGGTCCTGGTGGCCGGGAAATATATTTCGGGGCTGGTCGCCTCGGTCGTTCTCTTTACTATGACGACGGTCGGGTCGTTGTTCTTCCTCTATTATGCGCGCGGCTACCCGGCGAACGTGGACTATTTGTTCGACGGGCCGGGGTTGAGACAGTGCCTGACCTACGTCGGCATCACGATCCTGGCGTGCGTCGGATACGGCGCCGTGTTTATGGTGATTGGGCTTTTCTTCCGCAACCCGATCATCCCGGCTCTGTTCGCTTACGGTTGGGAGTGGGTCAACTTCCTTCTGCCGCCGATGCTGAAAAAGATCAGCATCATTCATTACCTCCATTCGCTCTCGCCTATACCTGTGAGCGAGGGGCCGCTGGCGACGGTGGTCGACCCGACCCCGGCCTGGATTTCAGTTCCGAGCATGCTCATTTTCACCGCCGTAGTATTGATCCTTGCCAGCATTCGCATTCGCAGAATGGAGATCAGTTACGGCAACGAATAGAATCAGCTAGAGTAAAGCAAATCTCCGGCGCCTAACCGCGCCATAACTCCACGTAATTCTGAAAAAAGAGCCGCGGCCTTGACTCTACGCCGGACCTATGTAGAATCCTTAGTAGATAGGATTCTCGCTAGAAAGGATTCTCGCTAGAAAGGATTCTATCCACAAAAGGTTCAAGGAGGTCGCAATGGGCAGAGGATTTCTCACCTACACGACGGCAGTCATCCTGCAAGCGGTGGCCAACGGCTATCTGTACGGGTTCGACATCATCGACATGACGGGCGTGCCGGGCGGAACGGTCTATCCGGCGCTGAGGCGGCTCGAAGACGAGGGCTATCTCACCTCGGAGTGGGAAGAGCCGAGCATCGCGCAGTCCGAGCCGCGCCCGCCGCGCAAGTATTACGATCTGACGCGCGAAGGGCGTGAGTTGTTGGCCGAAGCCGTCAAACGCTACCGGCTGCTGGAACAGACGCAACCGAAAAAAGAACGCGTCACGAAACCGTCACGCGCATGAGGTCAAAGCCATGTCGTTGCTTTCTCGCTGCAAACGACTCTTCAGAAGGCCACACCTCTGGTTGATCGCTCTCGTCGGCGTGATTGTCCCGCGCCGCTTGCGCGCCAACTGGCGGCAGGAGTGGGAGGCCGAGCTGCGTCATCGCGAAGCAATGCTGGCTGAATGGGATCGGCTCGACTGGGGCGCCAAGCTCGATTTGGGCGCTCGGATGCTGCTCAAGAGCAAAGGCTTCACGCTGGTGGCAGTTCTGACACTGGCGCTCGGCATCGGGGCCAACACGGCGATCTTCAGCGTGGTCAATGCCGTTTTGCTGCAGCCGTTGCGGCTCAAAGACGCCGATAGCATAGTCGATGTTCGGCCCTATACGCCGCGCGACCTCCGGGCGGCGGCGTTTTCCTATCCCGATTACCTCGATTTGCGAAACCTGTCCGCCGCGACGGTTGACCTGTTTGCCGCCACCGGTATCAACCTTGTTTTGGGGCCTGTTTTGGGGACGACTCCTGGAACGTCGGGTGCGGAGCGGGGCGCGAGGGTTGAGAGTGAGGCTGAGGATCTGCGCGGCCTGCTCGTCTCTGGAACCTATTTTTCGGCGCTGGGCGGGAAAGCTCTATTGGGCAGGCTGCTGACGGAGGAGGACGATCGAGCGCCTGGGGCGCATCCTGTCGTTGTCCTGAGTCACGGTTTCTGGCAAAGGCGCTTTGGCGCCGCTCCCGACGTCGTCGGGCGGACGATCCTGCTAAACGCTCATTCCTTCACTGTAGTCGGCGTGGCAGAACCGAGCTTTGTCGGGCCTGAACGAGAAACGCCTGATGTCTGGGCGCCGCTGCTGATGAACGACCAGCTCGACACAGGGGAAAATCCGCTCAGCGAGCGTAACTCGATTTGGCTGGGCGTGATGGGACGGTTGCAGCCCGGAGTCTCGCGCCAACAAGCCGAAGCCGCGTTGGAGATCGCCTTCTCCCAATTGAAGCCGGGCCGCCCGGAGTTCTTTCCGAGCCCTCACATCAAACTATATCCGGCCTCGCTGCTCTCGCCTTATGCTCGTCAGATACTGACGAAGGTTGCGGGCGTCGCGTTGGGCGCCGTCACGCTGGTGTTGATGATCGCTTGTTTGAATGTCGCCGGGCTGATGCTGGCGCGGATGGCTGCGCGACAACGAGAGATCGCCGTGCGGCTGTCGCTCGGCGCGAGCCGCGGCCGTCTGCTGCGCCAATTATTCACCGAGAGTTTATTGCTGGCCGGGCTGGGCGGTTTGGCGGGGTTGCTGATCTCGCGCTGGGCGGCGCAGGCGTTGAGTATTCCGCTGGCTAAATTCATGTCGCGCGGCGCCGATCTGGATTGGCGTGTAATCGCCTATACGCTTGGGGTGAGCATACTCACGGCGGTCGTCATTGGCCTGTTACCTGCCTTGCGAACCACTCGGTTCAATCTCGTCCTGGCGTTGAAGCGAGAGGGGGCGGGTTTCAACCAAGGTATGGCCCGCTTCCGATTTCGGAGCGCGCTGGTTGTAGGGCAGATCGCCATTTCGCTGGTGTTGCTGGCCGGCGCGGGGTTGTTTGCGCGAGCGCTGCTGCGCGCAATGACGATTGATCCCGGATTCGAGATAAAGAATCTTTCGACGGTGGAATTCAAATTACAGGCGCTCGGTTACGACGAAACCAGGGCGGCGCAATTCCACCGCGACCTGGAGGAACGCCTTGCCGCCATTCCAATCGTCAAGGAGGTGGTGTGGGTCGGCATCGCGCCTCTCGGCGGTAATATCAGATCTAGCAGTTATGGGCCGGACGGGCGTAAACCTTTGGAAAGGGAAGCAGAGGTTATGGCTTCGAACAACACGGTCTCCTCGAATTACTTTGCCGCGCTGGGCGTCCCATTGCTGCTTGGCCGCACATTCACCGAGCAAGAAGCGCGCGTCGAAGCGCCCGTGGTCATCATCAGCGAATCGCTGGCGCGCCGTCATTGGCCGGGCGAAAACCCGATCGGTAAATACCTTTGGTTTGAGGACAGCGCGAAAGAGATTGTCGGAGTGGCGAAGGATACGCGGAATACGGATCTGGACGTGGCGGACGAGCCATATATTTATCTGCCCTTGCCATTCAAGGACCGCCGGGGATTACGACTTCTCGTCAAGAGCGACGCCGCATCTGGCGCGCTGGCGGAATCGCTGCGCGCGACAGTACGGTCGCTTGACCCAAAGCAGAAGATCGAGATCAGACAATTAGCAGACGTGGTGAAAGGCAGCTTAGGGCCGTTGCGTCTGGGCGCCACGCTGGCGAGTCTGTTTGGCGCGCTCGCGCTGGCGCTCGCAGCCATGGGGTTGTACGGCGTGATGGCTTACGCCGTAGGGCGCCGCACACACGAGATCGGCGTCCGCATGGCTCTCGGCGCCCGCGGAGTGGACGTACTACGACTCGTGCTGCGGCAAGGCTTGCTGCTGGTGATCATAGGAGTCTCGCTTGGCTTAGCTATTTCGGTCGTCGCCACGCGTGTCCTCCGCGCGGCTCTTTATGGCGTTAGCCCAACTGACCCGCTCGCCTTTGCCGCCATCACGTCGCTGCTGGGAATCGTGGCGCTGCTGGCCTGCTATCTCCCTGCGCGACGAGCGACGAAGGTTGATCCGATGGTCGCGCTCCGACACGAGTAATGAATGGTTTTCTAGTCGCGGAGCGACGATTGAGCTTAGCCCGGCTTTTATGGTCTTTGAAAATAAAATGCAACAACGTAGGGGCGGGTTTTCCCCGCCCATCTCTGTGATCAAGGCGATGGGGCGGGGAAAATCCGCCCCTACGTCAGGTTACGTGGTTGCGTTTAATTTTCAAAAACCATCAAAGCCGGGACGAGGATGTAGCCCCACCTCCAGTCACCGCAGCGACGGTTGAGCATTCTGATCAGGCTCAACCGTCGCTCCGCGACTGGATCGAATATGGAACCGCTCACCCGGCTTTGAAAAGCCGGGCTAAGCTCAATCGTCGCTCCGCGACTGAAAAAATAGAAGGCTTCTATGTTTGAGCTTTGCAAGAAACCATATCTCTGGCTGATTCGCGCCGAGCGGCTCGACTGGCGAACAAAACTTGATCTGTCGCGGCGGAGTACGAGCGCGTTCTGGGATGCGGTATGGCTGCAACCGAAAAGATTGGAGGACGAGATGTTTCAAGACATGCGTTACGGCGCGCGGATGCTGGCGCAAGGGAGAGGCTTTACTGTGGCGGCGGTGTTGTGTCTTGCGCTGGGTGTTGGCGCAAACACTGCGATCTTCAGTTTGGCGAGCGCGGTTCTGTGGCGTCCGCTGCCCGTGGATCGGCCGGGTCAACTGGTCGAGATCATTCGCGGCGACGGAATGAATGGAAACACCTTGTCGCATCCCGATTACCTGGCGATCAGCGCACGAAACGGTACGCTCGCAGGGTTGGCCATCTCCTCGCTCACGGAATTGAGTTTCGGTCACGGCAAACAAAGTCAGATGATTACCGGCGAGTTGGTGTCGGGCAATTACTTCGATGTGCTTGGCGTGCGGCCTGCGTTGGGCCGCGCGTTTCTGCCCGAGGAGGATCGAACGCCGGGGACGCATCCGGTGGTCGTTGTCAGTCACGCTTTTTGGCAAAGCCGGCTCGGCGGCGACCCGCAGTTGGTGGGAAAGACGATCAGGCTCAATAACCAGCAATATACCATCGTCGGCGTTGCGCCATCGGGGTTCAGGGGCATGGACGCTCCGTTCGCGCCGGTTGTATGGATCCCGGTGATGATGACCGAGGCGACAATGACAGTTCGCCGGACGCCGCTGCCTCTCAACGACCGTGGCCACGAGTTCGCCGCCATCGGGCGTCTCAAACCGGGCGTTTCGATCGAGCAGGCGCAAGCGCAATTGGAAACGCTCAATCGCCAACTCGATCTCGCCGACCCGCTGCCCGCGGATCGAACGCGCGACCCCGATGCGGACCGGTCGCTGAAGCTCGTTCGCTCGCAGGGCCTCATCGTTCCATTTCGCCCGATGGCGAATAAGGCGACGGCCTTGTTGTCGGCTGTGGTCGGTCTCGTCCTATTGATCGCCTGCGCGAACGTCGCGAACCTCTTGCTGGCGCGCGCGGCGGCGCGGCGCAAAGAGATCGCCGTTCGACTGGCTCTTGGCGCGGGACGAATGCGCTTGATCCGGCAATTGCTGACCGAAAGCATTTTATTGGCGATGCTCGGCGCGGTCGGCGGATTGCTGATCGCGTTCTGGATCAATCGGGCTCTGATGGCGTTGGAGCCGCCTGTGCCCGCCTCCTGGAATTTTCAGATCGACTTGCGACTGGACGCGCAGGCGCTCGGATTCACTGTATTGCTCACCTTCGTCACGGCGCTGCTCTTCGGATTGGCGCCGGCCCTGCAGGCTTCTAAACCTGATCTGATTCCGGCGCTGAAAGACGAGGCGCCCGCGCTTGCGCCGGGACGGCGACACCTGCGCTGGTTGAGCTTGAGAAATGCGCTGGTGGTCGCGCAGGTCGCGGTTTCGCTGGTCCTGCTTGTCGGCGCGGGGCTGTTTATACGCAGCCTCCAACACGTCCGGCGGCTCGATCTGGGCTTCAAGACTGAAGACCGACTGGCGCTGACATTCAACCTGGCGATGCAAGGGTATGACGAAGCCAGGACCAGAGAGTTCGTCACCCGGGCGGTCGAACGTCTGGACGCATTGCCTGGCATTGAGTCAGCCAGCGCCGCCAACTTTCTGCCGCAAGGAGTCATGGGATTTGGCGCGCCGGTCGAGATCGAAGGACGCCCATCGGCGCCCGACGCGCGGCCGACGTTTGTCACAGACCAGTTGGTCGGCCTCGACTACCTGCGCACGATGGGAACGCGCCTCGTGCGCGGACGCGATTTCACGGCGCAGGACACGGGCGTCGCGCCGCGCGTCGCAATCATCAATGAACGAATGGCGAGCCGCTTCTTCCCCAACGAAGACCCGCTCGGCAAACGATTGCGCATCGGCGAGCCGAACGCGCCGTTCTGCGAAATTGTAGGCATCGCTGAGGACGTGACCTTCAGCCTCGGCGAAAACCCCGACCCGGCGGTTTACCGCCCGCTGGCTCAACAAAGCTCTCGGTGGCTCACGCTGGTTGTCCATACAAAGGGCGATCCGAAAGCGCGGATCGCCGCCGTGCGAAGCGCAGTGCAGGCGATTGACGACAACCTGCCCGCGCAGGAGATCAAAACGCTGGAAGAGATCGTCGGCCTTCAATTCTGGCCGGCTCGGATGTTGGCGGGATTGTTGGCGGTCTTAGGCTCAGTGGGATTGCTGCTCGCGTCGGTCGGCGTTTACGGCGTGATGTCGTACGCGGTCGCGCAGCGCACGCGCGAGATCGGCGTGCGTATGGCGTTAGGCGCGCATTCGCGCGACGTCTTGAAGCTGATTGTCAGACAAGGCGTGGGGCTGACGCTCGCCGGCGCGGCGATCGGATTGGCGTTGTCATTCGCGGCGACGCGGTTGATCGCCAGTCTGCTTTACGGCGTCGAGGCCACCGATCCGATCACTTTCATTTTCGTTCCGTCGTTCCTGCTCGGCGTGGCCGTTGTCGCCTGTTATTTGCCTGCGCGTCGCGGAACAAAAGTCGACCCGATATTGGCGCTACGCAGCGAGTAACTCCCCGCCGCATAGCGGCGCCTGAATTTAGACGTGGGTTTTAACCCACGGGACGGTTAGAGAATATTCCCACGTCGCGTCAGCGACGGCTGAATTCAATCGTCGCTGACGCGACGGGAAAAATTATCAACGCCCACCGTGGGTTAAAACCCACGTCTAAATTCAGGCGCCGCTATGCGGCGAGGAGATGCAGTGGCTGTTGAGTGAGACTAATGGCTGATGCGACTAAAACAACTCATTTTCGTTTCTCGCTCTAGCTGATCCGTATGGTCGGCGTGATCGTACCGCGCCGCTTACGCGCCGACTGGCGGCAGGAGTGGGAAGCAGAGTTGCGTCATCGTGAAGCAATGCTGGCCGAGTGGGATCGGCTCGACTGGGGCGCCAAGCTCGATCTGCTTCGGCGCAGTACGAGCGCCTTCTGGGATGCGCTGTGGCTACAACCAAAAAGATCGGAGGACGAGATGTTTCAAGACCTGCGTTTTGGCGCGCGGATGTTGGTGAAAAATCCCGGCTTTACCATAGTAGCGATCATCACGCTGGCGCTCGGCATCGGCGCAAACACGGCGATTTTCAGTGTTATCAATGCGGTTCTCTTGCGCTCGTTGCCATTCACTGACGCGGAGCGGTTGGTGATGATCTGGGAGACGCATCCGGCAATCCCCAGAGTGGGCGCTCCAATACCGGATTTTCAGGATTGGCGAGCGCAGGCGCAGTCATTCGAGGAGATGGCCGTCCACTCGGATCGTCTCCGGGACGCGGTGTTGGTTGGGAAAGGCGAGTCGGCCCAAGTGCAAGGGTCGTATATTTCTCAAAATCTCTTCCCCATGCTCGGCCTCAAACCGGCGCTGGGGAGAAACTTTTTGCCGGAAGAGGAACAGCGCGACAAGAATCATGTCGTGATTCTCAGCCAGGCGATCTGGCGGCAGAGCTTCGCCGGCGACCCGGACATCATTGGGAAAAACGTTCGGCTTAACGACGACAGTTTTACGGTCGTCGGGGTGATGGGCGAACAGTATCCTCCGAACATGGACGTCTGGCTGCCGCTGTCGCATCTCCCCGCGGATAATTTTGTCAACAGAAGCCTTCATCGGGTTTCGGTCGTCGGGCGGCTCAAGCCGAGGATGACGATGGAGCGGGCGCGCAGCGAGATGGAGACCATCGCCGCGCGACTGCAGCAGGCATATCCTGACAGCAATAAAAACATCGGCGTCGAACTATTGCCGATACGCGATCAATTGGTCGGCAATCTGCGGCCCATCGTTTTGCTGATCTTTGCGGCGGTTGGATTGATCCTGTTGATTGCCTGCGCAAATGTTTCCAATTTGCTGTTGTCGCAAGCGGCAGGCCGGCAGAAAGAATTGGCGCTGCGAGCGGCGCTGGGCGCCGGGCGAAGCCGTTTGGCGCGGCAACTTTTGCTCGAAAGTCTGCTGCTGTCGCTACTCGGCGGGATGGCGGGGCTTGCGCTGGCGAAGTGGAGTTTGCCTGCGTTGCGCGATGGCCTGTCGGGAATTGTGACGACAAGGATTCCAGGGCTTGAATCGATCGGGATCGATCCGGGCACACTCGCATTTACGCTTGGCGTGAGTTTGCTAACAGGCATGTTGTTCGGCGTATTGCCCGCGTTGCAGTTTTCCCGGATTGATCTCAATCAGGTTTTGAAAGAAGGCGCCAAAAGCTCCGCCGGCGTTGGGCGGCGCAATCTCAGCCGGGCGTTGGTCGTGGTCCAGGTCGCGATGGCGTTGGTCGTACTGGTCGGCTCAGGCTTGCTGGTCAGGAGCTTTCAACGGCTGCTGCGCGTCGATCCCGGTTTTCTCTCCGATCATATGCTCGGCCTAAAGATCAAATTGCCGCCCGCGCGCTATTCAAACAGCCAGCAAATCAACGAATTCTATCAACGACTGATGCCGCAATTGCGGTCATTGTCCGGAATTGAGCAAGCGGCAATCATCGATCGACTGCCGTTTGCGCCTTCATTGGCCGTCGACCCCTTCACAACGGATGGACGGTTTCCGGAACCAGGTCTCGACCCGCTTACGCAAATGCGATCAGTGGATCATCGCTTTTTCGAGACGATGCAGATCCCGCTTCGGCGCGGGCGATTCTTCAATGAGTCGGAGATCGCCAGCAATCCGCGCTATTACGTCCTCATCAATGAAACGATGGCGCGTCGTTTCTTTCCAGACCAGGACCCATTGGACAAGCGCATTTTTGTGCGTGGCCCGAAAACCGAAACAATCGCCTGCCCGATCATCGGCGTAGTGGCCGACATTAAAGACCTGGGATTGGACGCGGCGGCCGAGCCGGAAACCTACTTTCCCGGCTTCGGAAGTGAATCGATGTTGATGCTGCGTACAACCGTCGATCCGCTGAGCCTTGCTTCAGCCGTTCGCAAATCCGTAATGTCCGTTGATCCTGAACTGTTACTGCCGCAGGCGCACAGCGTGGAGGAGATGCTTTCCACGTCATTCGCTCGCCGCCGCATCGTGACGACATTGCTCGGCGTGTTTGCGCTGTTGGCGCTGCTGTTGGCAGCCGTCGGCATTTATGGCGTTATTGCCTATTCCGTCACACAACGCGCGCGGGAGCTTGGCATTCGGATGGCCCTGGGCGCGAAACCGAGCGATGTGCTCAGACTCGTCATCGGACGCGGCATGGCTCCTGTCTTGCTCGGCATGGTCTGTGGATTCGCAGGGGCAATTACAGTCTTATCGGCAATGAGCGGTCTGACCGCGGGGCTGCTGTTCGAGGTTCACGCAATTGATCCGGCGACGTTTGCCGCAATTGGTTTGTTATTACTAGGAGTCGCGTTGCTAGCCTGTTGGCTGCCCGCGCGGAAAGCGACGAAGGTCGATCCGTTGGTCGTGATTCGTCACGAGTGAAGTTCGTAGTCCCGCCTTTAGGCGGCCGCGTATTGAGGAGATGTGTTACGAATTCACTCGAGACCTTCTTCATTGAATCCCGTGATTCCGCTACTTCGAAGGGGCGAGGGCGTCCATGAAAAAAGATCGTTTCGGCTCGGCAAGCTTCCGCCCAAAGGCGGGACTACGAACTTTTCGTTTCTGGCTCTGGCTGATCCGGGTCGTCGGCGTGATCGTACCACGCCGCTTGCGCGCCAATTGGCGGCGGGAGTGGGAAGCGGAGTTGCGCCATCGTGAAGAAATGCTGGCGGAGTGGGATCGGCTCGACTGGGGCGCCAAGCTCGATCTGCTGCGGCGCAGTACGAGCGCGTTCTGGGATGCGCTGTGGCTACAACCGAAAAGATTGGAGGACGAAATGTTTCAAGACTTGCGTTACGGCGCGCGAATGCTGCTGAAGAATCCCGGCTTCACGGCGACCGCCACGCTTTTGCTGGCGCTTGGCATCGGGGCCAACACGGCGATCTTCAGTGTGGTGGATGCGGTATTGTTGAGAATGCTGCCGGTCAAAGAACCGGAGCGACTTGTCTTGCTCAGCCGCGCTGGCGGCAGGACGCAGAGCGACAGTTTCTCGTATAGCAATTTCGAGCAATTCCGGGATCACGACCGGACGCTCTCCGGCGTGTTGGCTTACTACCCGCTGCGGTTGACTGTGAGTGTAGATGGACAGCCGGAACCGGCGATCAATGGACAACTCGTCACAGGTAGTTACTATCCGGTGTTGGGCGTAAACGCGGCGCTTGGGCGGACGATTGCGCCGGAGGATGATCGGGCGCCCGGCGCGCATCCGGTCTGCGTCATCAGCGACGGCTATTGGCGCCGGCGTTTTGGAGGCGACCCAGCTGTCGTGGGAAAGACCATTCATCTCAGCGGTTTTCCATTCACCATCATCGGCGTGACGCCGCCGGAATTCTTCGGCCTCGAAGTCGGCGTATCAATGGACATTACAGTTCCGGTCATGATGCAGAAAGAGGTAATGCCGGAGATCAGGTCGTCTGTGAGTTCAGCGCTCAACAACGCGTTTCGCATCATGGGACGACTGCGACCCGGGGCCACGATCGAACAGGCGCAAGCGAGTTTGGGACTGCTCTACCAACAACAGATGGCCGACCGGTTTGAGCGATTATCCAATTCTTCGAAGGCGAAAAAAAATCCCGATCCTTCCATGCTCGAAGAAAGGCTGACAGTGGCTTCCGGCGCCAAAGGATTGTCCGCCTTGCGCCGGCAGTTCTCACAGCCTTTGCTAATCATAATGATCGTTGTGGCGCTGGCGCTGTTGATCGCTTGCGCAAATGTGGCCGGGCTGATGCTGGCGCGCGCCGTCGCGCGGCGCAAAGAGATGGCAGTCAGGCTGGCGCTCGGCGCGGGCCGTCTGCGGCTGGTGCGGCAACTGCTCACGGAGAGTGTTTTACTCGCCGGCCTCGGCGGGTTGCTGGGACTGCTCTTTGCGTGGTGGGGCGCACGGCTGCTGCTGCCGATGTTATCGCAGGGGGAAATCCCGCTTCACCTCCGCTTCGCCCCAGACCTACGCATACTCGGCTTTACGGCGGGTGTAGCCACGCTGACCGGTATGCTGTTTGGCCTTGCGCCGGCCTTTGCGGCGATGCGCGTCGATCTGCACTCCACGCTCAAACAGGACTCGCAAGGGCCGAGTGGCGGCGCGCGTCTGAATTTCGGTCAGGTCTTCGTCGTTGCGCAGGTCGCATTGTCCTTAGTGTTGTTGGTCGGAGCTGGATTGTTCGTGCGGAGCCTGCAAAAACTGAGGCAAGTAGATGCCGGCTTCGCGCGTGAAAATTTGTTGGCGCTGAAGCTCGAACCGGTGGGTAGTAATCACAAGACGGCCCAACTCGCCGCTCTCTACAACGAATTGCTCAGGCGGGTGGAGGCGATTCCCGGCGTTCAACAGGCGAGTCTGGTCGGTTACAGCCCAATGAGTCGGCGCGAGTGGTTGGTTATGGGTGACGGCCCGCAAGGAAGAAGCCCGCTGTCTGTGCAAGGTTATACGCCTGAGCATGGCGAAGATATGCGCATCCATTGGATGCAAGTCCATCCGAACTCTTTTGCCACGCTCGGCATTCCGCTGGTGGCGGGCCGCGACTTCGGCCCGCAGGACAACCGGCAATCGCAGTGGGTGGCAGTGATCAACGAAAGCATGGCGCGCCGTTTCTTTGGGAACGAGAACCCCATCGGTCGGCGCTTCAGCATATACACTGGCGAAATTGAAATCATCGGTGTGGCCAAAGACGTCAAATACACAAGTCTCCGCGAACAGGGGCGACCGATGTTTTACCTCTCTTTTTTCCAGCCCGGCACGAGTCGGGGGCAAATGACGCTGATTGTGCGGACGGCGGGCGATCCCATGTCGGTCGCCATTGCTACGCAACGCGAGGCGCGCGCGCTTGACCCGGCCATGCCAATGTTTGAGGTCGAAACCCTGGCTGCGCAATTGGACGCCTCGCTCGTACAGGAGCGACTCGTCGCGACGCTGTCGAGCGTCTTCGGCCTGCTGGCGTTGCTGCTGGCGTGCATCGGCTTGTACGGCGTGATGGCCTTCGACGTAACGAGCCGCACACGTGAGATCGGCGTCAGGATGGCTTTGGGGGCGAGCGCGCAGCGAGTCGTGTGGATGACGCTAGGCGAAACGCTGCGGCTTGTGGGGACCGGCGTCGTTATCGGGCTATGCGCGTCGCTGGCGGCGACGCGGTGGGTAAAAAGTTTGCTCTTCGGCTTGCAGCCGCATGACCCGCTGACGATCGGGCTGGCAGTTTTGGTATTACTGGCGGTGGCGGCGGTCGCCGGGCTTTTGCCCGCTCGCCGCGCCGCGCGCGTAGACCCAATGGTGGCGCTGCGACACGACTGACTGAACTCCAGCCTGGGGTTGAGCAAAAAGAACCACGGGGGACACGGGGAGCGCGGGGTAAAAAGAGGAAAAGGCTTTATGGGAGAAAGGTTCAGTACACTAAGTTGTTTGGTGTTACTCCTAAATCGAAACATGCAACATTGGGACGCCGGTACAGTACCGCGCGCGTAAGCAAGCGGTTGACTTATGGGACGGCCGCTTGCTTACGCGCGCGGTACTGTACCAGTCTCGACCGTTCTGATTTAAATGAAGCCTGTGCGAATTAAAGTTGAATGCAATCAACCACTTGGATCCTGCGCATAAATCAGGAGACGCCTGGGTACGCATCGCTTCCAGCGTGCAGGCGTGGGTCGTTGTACATTGGGAGGACCCGCAGCGCTTGGAGCCGATTCGTATTCCTGCGCGTTTGATTCCGATCAATGCGCCTCCCGCCGAAGACTGCACGCTGGAAGCGATGCGTACCCAGGCTTGCGCTAATCAATGTATGGATTTCAAAGGGCTTTATTTGCACAGCCTTCATTTAAATAAGCGCCAAAAAATTTAGTTAACGATGTATTCAGCATATTTTACAACGAAGCTTATCCCTGCGATCCCCGTGATCGCCGTGGTTTGGCCTCTTCTGAGTTCAACTCAAGACTGGGATTAACTGATGGATAACGCGACTCGAACAAAACGCTTTCGTTTTTGGCTATGGCTGATTCGTACGATCGGCGTGATTGTCCCTCGCCGCCTGCGCGTCGACTGGCGGCGGGAGTGGGAGGCCGAGTTGCGACATCGCGAAGAGTTATTGGCCCAATGGGATCGGCTCGATTGGCGCAGTAAGCTCGATCTGCTGCGGCGCAGTACGAGCGCGTTTTGGGACGCGTTGTGGCTACAACCAAAAAGATTGGAGGACGAGATGTTTCAAGACTTGCGATTTGGATTGCGAATGCTGCTGAAAAATCCCGGCTTCACGTTGATCGCTGCGCTGGCGCTCAGCCTGGGCATCGGCGCCAGCGCGGCGATCTTCAGCGCGGTGAATCCCATTCTGTTCGAGTCACTCCCCTTTCCGCATGCCGACAGGCTCGCGACGTTTTGGGACCACGGCCCCGGCGGCTCGCGCCTGGACGTAACCTTCGGCACATACCGCGAGTTGGGGCAGCGGAGTCGTTCCTTCGAATCGCTCGCGGTGATGAAGGCCTGGCAGCCGACACTGACCGGACAGGCCGAGCCAGAGCGACTCGACGGTCAGCGAGTGAGCGCGAGCTACTTCCGTGTGTTGGGCGCGCCGCCGGCGATCGGACAGGGCTTCGATGCGTCCGACGACCGCCCCAATGGCCCGCAGGTGACGATCCTCAGCGACGGGCTGTGGCGACGGCGCTTCGGCGGCGACGCCACGATCATCGGCCGCCAGATCACGCTCGATGACGCGAGCTTTACCGTCGTCGGCGTAATGCCGAGCGCGTTCGAGAATGTCCTGTCTCCATCGGCGGAGGTCTGGACGCTCCTGCAGTACGACCCGTCGCTGTCACTCCAGGGCAGGGGGTGGGGACATCATTTGCGCATGGTGGGGCGGCTGCGGCCGGGCGTCGGAATGGATCAGGCCAGACAGGAGCTTGACAGGATCGCGCGCGCGCCGGCGCCGGAATTTCCCAGGGCGCCCTGGGCATCCCTGAAGGATGGGCTCATGACGCTTTCGCTGCAGGACGAAGTCACGGAGGGCGTCAGACCGGCGCTACTCGCCGTCCTCGGCGCAGTACTGCTGCTGCTCGCCATCGCGTGCGTGAACGTGACGAATCTGCTGCTTGCCCGCGGCGCGCAGCGGCGCGGCGAATTCGCGATGCGCGCCGCGCTCGGCGCCCCGCGAATGCGGATGATCCGGCAACTGCTAACCGAAAGCCTGATGCTCGCCGTCCTCGGCGGCCTACTCGGAATGGTCGTTGCGGAGTTCGGCGTGAAGGCGTTGGCGCCGCTCAGTCCGCCAGGACTTCTGCGACTGGGCGCGATTCGCGTGGATGGCTCCGTATTCGCGTTCGGAATGTGCGTCACCACATTGATCGGAGTGGCGATCGGACTGATTCCGGCGCTTCATGCGTCCCGCAGCGACCTGCGCATCGGATTGCAGCAAAACTCCCGGAGCGTCAGCCTCTCGACGCGACGCGCGCTCGTCGTCGCCGAAGTCGCGCTCGCCCTCACGCTGCTCGTCGGCGCGGGGTTGCTGTTGCGCAGCCTGCAGCGTCTGTTTGCGATCTCTCCGGGGTTCGACTCGTCGGGCGCGCTCACGATGCAGGTACAGGCGTCCGGGCGCAGGTTCGACAAGGACGCGACCGATCGGTTCTTCGCGCAAGCTCTGGAAGCCGTGCGCCAGACGCCCGGCGTCACTGCGGCGGCGTTCACAAGCCAGTTGCCGCTGAGCGGCGACTATGACGAGTACGGCGTGAGCTTCGAGCCGGGACCGTATGAAAAGCCGGAGGGAGGCTACTCTTCATTTAGATATGCGGTAAGTCCGGGTTACTTCGAAGCGATGGGCATCCCGCTCCGCAGCGGACGTCTGCTCGACGCGCGCGACGGGAGTGGCGTCCCGCCGGCCGCTGTGATCAGTGAATCGCTAGCGAAGCGCAAGTTCCAAGGTCAAGACCCTCTCGGCAGGCGTCTGCGCGTCGGCGCCGACAACTCGTGGCGCGTCATTGTCGGCGTAGTCGGCGACGTGAAGCAGATGTCTTTGGCGTCGCTTCAATCTGATGCGGTATACACTACGGCCGAGCAATATTCACAGATAGATAATGTGAGGTCGCTGGTAATCCGCGCGCGCGGCGACGCGGCGGCGCTGGCCCCCGCCATCAGAAAGGCGATCTGGTCGGTGGACAAGGATCAGCCGATCGCCCGGGTCGCCACGATGGACAGCCTTCTTGCCGCGACAGCCGCCGAGCGGCGCTTCGCGCTGATCCTCTTCGAGGCGTTCGGCCTCGTGGCGCTCGCGCTCGCCTGCGCCGGAATCTACGGCGCGCTCTCTGGCAGCGTCAACGAACGCACGCGCGAGATCGGCGTGCGAATGGCGTTGGGCGCCGAGCGCCGGGACGTGCTCGCTATGATTTTGCGGCAAGGCCTCAAACTCACTCTCAGCGGCGTCGGCATTGGATTGCTTGTCTCGTGGGCGGCGACACGAATGCTTACCAAATTGCTTTACGGCGTGAGCGCGACCGATCCGTTGACCTTCGGCGTCGTCGCGAGCTTGTTGACCGCCGTCGCGCTGGTCGCTTGTTACTTGCCCGCGCGCCGAGCGACGAAGGTTGATCCGCTAGTGGCGCTCCGGCACGATTAATTCCCCGCCGCATCGCGGCGTCTGAGTTTAGACGTGGGTTTCAACTCACGGGACGGTCGGAGAATATTCCCGCGTCGCGCGAGCGACGGCTGGATTCTGATTGCTGTCGCTATATAACTTCTATGGCGATTCCGGTGAAACGGTTTAGTCTGTGATCGTTGGTCAAGAAGACGTCGCTATTTGAAACTACGGCAGCGGCGTGGCGTACGGCTGTGCTTGTTCGACGAGGTAGATGATGGGGGCGGAATCGAGGTAATAGCGCATCGTTATTCATCCCAGCTTTCACGTTCGGCTTTTAAGTAAGCGTCAACTTCGGCGCGTGTGGGAGGCTGATACCCGCGCCTTTGTTGCCGCTCCCAGATTTCGGAGATGACTTCGTCGTGCGTCCGTGACAGCTTTGGCGCGAGCGGTTCGATTGACAGCCGCACTTTCATTGGCTCCAGCGGCAAGGCCTCGTCCAGCGTCACGGTCTGATCGTCGTTGAGCGTTCCGGTTGTGATGTAAGCGGTTTGCATAGTTGTTTACCTCTGTTGGAATTATACGCGAAAATTATTTCGATGCCGATGGCCGACTCAACTCAAACAACTCGCTTTCGTTTCTGGCTCTGGCTGATCCGTATGATCGGCGTGATCGTGCCGCGCCGCTTGCGCGCCGATTGGCGGCGGGAGTGGGAAGCGGAGTTGCGCCATCGCGAAGAGTTATTGGCCGAATGGGATCGGCTCGATTGGCGCAACAAGCTTGATCTGCTGAGGCGCAGCGTGAGCGCATTTTGGGACGCGCTGTGGCTACAACCGAAAAGATTGGAGGACGAGGTGTTTCAAGACTTGCGTTTCGGCTTTCGGATGTTGCTCAAGCGACCCGGTTTGATCCTTATCGCGACCCTGTGCCTGGCGATGGGAACCGGGGCGAATGTGTTGATGTTCTCCCTGGTAAACGCCGTCGTGCTGCGTCCTGTGGCGGGCGCGCGGGCGCCGGAAGAACTCGCGGTGATGCTGCATCGCAACGACCGGAACAGTTTCGATCTGACCTCTTATCTCGATTATTTGGATTACCGTGAGCGCAATCGGAGCTTCGAGGGGGTGCTTGCGTATCGCGGGATGGGGGTGAATCTGGGCGGCGACGGGGGCGCGGAGCGAATACTGGGAGCGATTGCGTCGGGCAATTATTTTTCCGTGCTTGGTGTCGGCGCGGCGCTAGGCCGCACGCTGCGGGCGGAGGACGATCAGGAGCCGGGCGCGCATCCGGTCGCCGTCATCAGCCACGGCTTGTGGCAGCGCCGCTTTGCCTCTGATCCGGCGATCATCGGCAAAACGGTCAACGTCAACGCTTATCCCTTCACCGTCATCGGCGTGGCTCAGGCCGGTTTCAACGGAACCGAGACTGGAGAAATCTTCGATCTGTGGCTGCCGCTGGCGATGCATGCGCAGATAATGGCGCAAACGGAAGACCGTCTGCGCAGCCGCGACAAACGCTGGTTGGTGATGATCGGGCGGTTGAAAGCTGGCGCGCAAGCGGAGCAGGCGCAAAAAGAGTCCGACATCCTCGCGGCGCAACTGCGCCAAGAGTATCCGAAAGAGCATCGCGGGTTGACAGGCATCCACGTCAGCCCCGGCGTCGGCCTGATGCCGTTCGATTATCCCATCGTGACGCGCTTTCTGGGGACGGCGCTGGCGATCGTCGGGCTGGTGTTACTGATCGCCTGCGCGAACGTCGCCAATCTGCTGCTGGCGCGCGTGGCGACGCGGCGCAAAGAGGTCGCGGTTCGACTGGCGCTCGGCGCGAGCCGAATGCGCATCATCAGGCAATTCCTGACAGAGAGCCTGTTACTCGCCGTGACTGGCACGAGCCTGGGGTTATTGCTGCCGCTGTATGCGAAGGACTGGCTGGTGTCGTTGTTTCCTCCGCTGACGCCGGGGGCGTTGAATTTCAACCCTGACCTCCGCGTCGTCGCATTCATTCTACTGCTTTCGCTGGGCGCGTCGTTGCTCTTCGGCATCGCGCCCGCGCTCCAGGCTTCCAGGCCCGATGTGGTTCCCGAATTGAAGGAGACCGCGATGACGGGCGGGATGCGCGGGCGGCGACTGAGCGGCATGCTATTGGTTGCGCAACTCGCCCTCACGACGACGCTGCTTGTCGGCGCGGGACTGCTTGTTCGCACGCTGCAACGATTGGCGGCGATTGACCCCGGCTTCGGCGCCGAAGGCGTGCTGACGTTGACGATCGATCTGAAATCGCAAGGGTACGCGGAAGCGAATGGGCGCCAGTTTTACCAGCAATTGACGGAGCGCGTAGCCACGCTGCCGGGAGTCGAGTCGGCGAGCCTGGCGTCGATGACGCCGCTCGGCCGGGGTTCGCTCGAAGATGCGATCTTTATCGCGGGGCAGGAGCAGCCCGCGCCCGATCGTCCGCTGCGCGCGGATTACAACGTCGTCACTCCCGATTGGTTTCGGACGATGGGCATACCGATGGTCGCCGGACGCGATTTCACGTCGCAAGATAAGGGCGATGCGCCAGGCGTCGTGATCGTCAACGAAGCGATGGCGCGGCGCTTCTGGCCGGAGCGGAATCCGGTTGGGCAGCGCTTCGAGGTCGGCGAAAAGCGGCGGCGCGTCGTAGAAATCATCGGCGTCACTCGAAACAGCAAACATCGCGCGCTCGATGAAGAACCGCGCCCCGTGATGTACATCCCGCTGTCACAACAATACGAAGGGGAAATGATCCTGAACCTGCGGAGCGCGGGCGACCCGCTCGGCCAGGTCGCCGCCGTGCGCCAGGTGGCGAGGCGCCTCGATCCGAATCTGCCGCTGTTTGAAATCAAGACGATGACGCAGCGGCTCAACGATTCCTTCTGGCCGACCCGCACTATGTCAAATCTTGTCGGCATCTTCGGAGCGATCGCATTGCTGCTGGCCTGCGCCGGATTGTACGGCGTGCTTTCATACGCGGTCGCGCAGCGGACGCGCGAAATCGGACTGCGCCTCGCGCTGGGGGCGCAAACAGGCGATGTTCTCCGGTTGATTATCAGGCAGGGGCTGCGGTTGACGCTCGGCGGCCTGGCGCTCGGGTTGATCGCGGCTTTCGGCTTGACGCGAGTTTTAGCCGGATTCCTTCACGGCGTCAGCGCGACCGATCCGCTGACCTTCGCTGTGGTCCCGCTGTTATTGTTTGCGGTGGCGCTGTTAGCCTGCTACCTTCCAGCCCGACGGGCTACCAAGGTCGATCCGTTGGTCGCGATTCGGCGCGAGTGAACGCGATGGAGGTTGAAAAATTGAAACGAAGAGCAAGGAAAAATCACTCACCCCTTGGAATGAAAATAGACATGATTTACAAGATTTTTCAGGGTTTTGCGCATTGGGTTGAACCCTGAGAAATTCTGTAAATCCTGTCTACGTCTTAGTTAATGTCGCGTTGCGACGCCCTGAAAGAATGAAAATCGCAGCGCGAGCGTAGGGCAAACTGGCAGTTTGCATTGACTTCTTCAATGCGGTCTTTTGGGAAAGCCAGGCAAACTGCCAGTTTGCCCTACCATTTCTGAGGAACACCATGAAAAAAACAGCTTTTCTCATCTCGTTTTTCCTTGGCGCCGGCTTGTTGGCGTTAGCCTGGATTGTGAAACGCGATAGCGAAACGGTACAGGCTTCGGCGCAGGGGGATATTCAGAGAACATTTTCCGTTCGGCCCGGAGGCAGGTTGATAATGGACGTGGAGCCGGGTTCCATTGAAGTGAAGACCACGAGCGACTCCCGGATTGTCGTGGACGTTTTCCGGAAGGTCGAACGGGCGGGCGATTACAGGGCGGAGGAAATCTTGCGCCAGCATGAGGTCAACTTCGAGCAACAGGGAAACGACCTTATGATCCGCGCGAAATTTCCACACGAATATTTCCGGGTGTGGCGTCGTCCCAGCCTCCAGGTGCGCTATGTAGTCTCCATCCCGGCCGAATTTAACGTCGACCTTAAAACATCCGGCGGAGGCATCCGTGTTGACGATCTGCGCGGCGAAGTTCGCGTGAAGACTTCAGGTGGCGGGTTGCAGTTCGGGAAGATCGAAGGCCCGATCATCGGAAACACGTCGGGAGGAGGCATCAATCTGGCCGGTTGTAACGGAAAGGTCGAGGTCAAGACGTCTGGAGGAGGAATAAGCATCGGCTCCGGCGCGGGCGAACTATTGGCCGAAACCTCCGGCGGTGGGATCGAAATCGCGGATTTTGTCGGCGACGCCGTTGTCAGGACCAGCGGCGGAGCGATCAGAATAACTCGCATCGAGGGTTCCATTGACGCTTCGACCTCCGGAGGTCCGATCGTCGCGGCGATCAGCGGTCAGCCGAAGAAAGATTGTCGCCTCCACACTTCGGGCGGAGGAATTACGGTGGAGTTGGATGAGTCTCTCGCCTTGAACATCAACGCCGAAGCGAGCGGCGGAGGCGTGACTACCGAGTTGCCGCTGACCGTCCAGGGCGAATTGCGAAAAGGTTTGCTCCGAGGGACGCTCAACGGAGGAGGGCAGGCGCTGATTCTTCAAACCAGCGGAGGGGGCATTCACTTGCGCAAACTCGGAGGACGGTAGCATCCAATAATGAAGACGATCGCGGCGCGAATGCTCGACCAATTGAAGATCGACTACGAGTTGCGAGCTTACGAAGCCGGCGAAGACGAACTCGACGCCGTCAGCGTGGCGCGCAAGGTCAACATGCCGCCCGAAGCCACGTTTAAAACACTGGTCACCCGGGGCGACAGGACCGGCGTAATTCTGGCCTGCGTCCCGGGCGACGCCGAGCTGGATTTTAAGAAACTGGCCGCCGCTACAGGCGATAAAAAGGTTGAGATGGTCGCGGTAAAAGAAATACAATCTCTGACGGGATACATCCGCGGCGGCGTCTCGCCGCTCGGATCGAAGAAGAAATATCCTCTCTATATTGACCGGAGCGCGTTCGATCACGAACGCGTCAGCGTCAGCGCGGGCCGGCGCGGGCTACAAATGATCCTCGCCCCACGAGATCTGCAACGCGCCGCCAATGCGATAATCGCCGATCTGGCGAAACCTGCATTGAAATAGCCTCCTCCGATAATAGCCACGTAGTAACGACTTTAGTCGTTATATCACGTAACGATTAAAGTCGTTACTACGTGGGGCAAAACCTGCATCGAGATAGCCTCCTCATCAAATACCCCACTGACTATCAGACGCCTTGAGTACCTTATCTGTCATTGCTCGTCCGAAGCGCAAATTCGGGCCGAGCGTCTTTTAGAGCGGTTTGCAATTGCGTGTACGGGAGCGGTGGCGCGAGGTGTTTACTCACGCACGTTTCCTGGTCTGACAAAGCCACAGACAGGGCGATTAAACAAATCGCCCCACACTGTACACGCAATTGCAAACCGCTCTAATTCGAAACAGCGGGATTGGAACATCGGCGCCCGCGGATTTACGCGGACGCTATGGAAGATAGGAGACAGGCTTATGCCCAACTATTGGCTGTTTAAAACCGAACCGGAAGATTACTCATATGACGATCTGGAACGCGATCAGCGGGCGACGTGGATGGGTTTGAGGAATAGCGTCACGCTCAAGAACCTGCGCGAAGTGCGGCTCGGCGATCAGATTCTTATCTACCACGGAGGCGGCGAGAACGCCGTCGTCGGAACGGCGGAAGCCGTCACCGACGCCTATCCCGACCCCAAAGAGGACGACGCGTCCGTCGTGGTGGTCGAAATCAAACCTAAGCGCAAATTCGCCGAGCCGCTTCTGTTGGCCGAAATCAAAGCGTCGGAGGGGGTGGGCGATTTCGATCCGGCGCGGCTGCCGCTCCTGTCCGTATTGCCGGTGAGTAATGCGCAGTGGGCGGCGATTCAGGAGTTGTCGAGGTAGTCGGGACTAGGGAATAAGGAGTGGGAAGTGGGAGAGCGAGGGAGCGAGGGAGCGAGCGCGAGGTGGAGATGGAGATCTTTACCTTGTCTCTTTGTCTCCTTGCCCACCGCTCTCCCGCTCTCCCACTCCCCACTCCCTACTCCCCATTCCCGATTCACCTGAGCTTCGAGATCTCTTCGAAGTACTTGATGAACATCTTGACGCCGCCTGCGGTCTGGCCCCAGTCGTAATTCTCGTTCTTCGCGTGGTAGCCGTGCTCGGGCAGGCTCAGGCCGAGAAAGGTGATCGGCGTCTTGAGGTGTTTCTGCATCGTGACGACCGCGCCGATTGACCCGCCTTCGCGCGTGAAAGCCGGCTCACGTCCGAACGCGAACTTCATCGCCACGCGCGCCGCGTCGGCGTAAGGGCCTTGGAAGTCGCCGATAAAGGGTTCAAGCCCCGGGAGCGCCTCGACCTTTACGTCGGGGTTGAGCTGTTTGACGAAATCCTTGATCAATTTTGCGATCTTCGCCGGACGTTGATTGGGCACGAGCCGCGTGCTGACCTTGGCCTCCGCGTGATAAGGCACGATGGTCTTGACGCCTGGGCCGCTGTACCCGCCGGTGACCCCGTGCAATTCGAAGGTCGGCAAGGCCATGAACGCTTTGAGCACGTCGGCGTCGCTCTTCATATTCGGGCGGATGGTTTTCAGCTCGTGAGCCTTCTGATAGCCCTTGGTCGTGAAGCCCGAATTGATGAAGCTGTTGACCTCGGCCTTCGTCGCGGGAATCACATCTTCGTAAAAGCCGGGTATTTTCACCTTGCCCGTCTTCGCGTCGTAGCACTGGCTGACGACCTGGGCCAACTCGCCGATGGGGTTGCGCGCAACGCCGCCCACCAGCCCCGAATGCACGTCTTTCGCGTGCGTCTCCAGCTTGAAGAGGAAGCCCTGCAAACCGCGCAGTCCGTAAGGCACGGCGGGCTGTTTGCGCGAAATCCAGATCGTGTCGGAGACGAGGACCGAATCGGTTTGCAGATGGCCCTTGTTATGCTTGACGAAGTATTCGAAGTTCGGCGAGCCGATCTCCTCCTCAAGCTCCCAGATGAATTTGAAGTTTAGCGGCAGGCCGTTTTCGAGAGCGTACCGAACCGCGAGCATCGCGGTCAGCGCAGGCCCTTTGTCGTCGGTCGTCCCGCGGCCTTCGTAGCGGTCGCCTTCCTTGTAGAAGGTGAACGGCGCCTTATGCCATTCCGAAGCGTCGGCGGGTTGCACGTCCATGTGGTTGTAGATCGTCACCGTCGGGTTTTTCGGATCGGTGATGATCGAGCCGAAGACCACCGGGTAGCCGGGCGTCGGGACGACCTCCGCCCTGGCGCCCAGGTCATTCAAATACTGCGCCGCGATCTGGGCGCAGCGGCTGATGTCCCCGACCCGCTCGGGGTCGCTGCTGATGCTCGGAGTTTCGACGAGCGCCGCGAGTTTGTTTTCGAATTCATTGCGGGTGTTGCGAATGTAATTGTCGAGGTTCCCGTAAAGTCCGTTTTTGTCCATTGAGCCTCCGATATATGTTGGGATTAAGTTGTCGGCCAGGGAGGCGAGAGATTGTGTTGACGTATTCTTCCGCCTCGCTTGCCTCCCAAATCAAAAGCGGCAGGTAGGCCGCTTCTCTAATGGGGAGATCTTGCGAAACGATGATTACCCCTGGTGAAGCGTTGTTGGAGAGGAATTGGGCAAATTGAATCCTGACTTTCATGAGGCGGAGGTTCGTGCGTCCTTCAAAATCTCGTCCAGCCTATTTACTTTTGTGTCGCTCATGCTAAATCGAGCCACGCAAGATCGGTACAGTACCGCGCGCGTAAGCAAGCGGCCGATCGATGAGTCCGCCGCTTGCTTACGCGCGCGGTACTGTACCGGTGTCCCAATGTTACTTGGCCTGATTTAGCTCTCTAAAGCGTTTGGGCATACAAGCAATTTAGCCCCTCTCAGTCCGGCAATCAACGATAAAATCTCAGATTATCAATTTCGAGCCACGCGAAAGTTCCGGCGGGGCGCGCGATCTCGAAGCTGAGCATCCGCAGTTTATCGCCGGACCAGGGGACGCTCTGGGCTTGGGGCTGTCTGAACGAAGGGAAGTCGATGCGGATCGTCCGCCATTGCGGCGAGGCTTTGAAGGGAGCCTGGAAGGTTGGGGCGCCGTAGGCCGAGACGATCAGTTGGTAATCGCCGTCGCCGCGGGCGTCGAAGCGCACGCCGCGAAACGCGCCCGCGTCCACGGGTTCGATCGCGCCGCGGCTCAATGGGATGTCGGCGCGGCCGAAAGCGCGGTCTTTTTCGGACATTCGCGCCGTGACCGACAGCGCGTGACCGCCGCCTTTACGCCCGATCCTGCCGTAGAGCATTTTCGTGGCGTCGACGCCGGAGTCGGTCGAATTGACCCAGAGCGTGTCGATCGAGCTGCGGCCGTTGGCGCTTTCAAAGTCGTCGATCAACTCCTGCGCCTTGATCGCCGGGAGCGGTGTCATGCCCGGCTCGGCGATCTCGCGCGCCAGGCTTTCGCGGTCGATCTCGCGCCCGCCCATGAAGACTCGCTTGACTTTTTCGATGTCGCGGATGTCTTTGTGCGGCTCGCCCTCGACCAGAACCAGGTCTGCGATCTTGCCCGGCGCGATCGTCCCGCGATCGCCGTCGACTTTAATCGCCCGCGCCGCGGCCCCTGTCGCGGCAGTAATCGCTTCGATCGGAGTCAGACCGCCAGCGACCAGCAATTGCAGTTCACGCAGGGTGGCCCAGCCATGGTGCGTGCCGGTGACGCCGGAATCGGTTCCAACGCCGAAAGTGATTCCGGCTTTGCGCATCGCGGCGGTGTTGTTTTGTAAGACTGTCCAGCGGCGCACACGAGGCGGATCGCCGTTTTCGGCCGAACCGTCGGCGGGCCGCATCGGCGGATTCTGCTGCGGGACTAAGTCCATGCGCGCCGCCGGCGCCAACACCGCGCCGAGAAGCGGCGTCAGGATGTCGCGCCCGCGGGGTTCATAGACGGCCAGCGTCGGCGCATAAGTCGTTCCCTTCGCCTTCATCAGCTTGAACAACTCTTCGTCGGCGGCTCTGTCGCCGACGCCATGCGCGATCACGTCTACGCCGGCGCGCGCGGCGATCTTGGCCCTTTCGAGCGTGACGGTGTGAGTGAGGACTTCGAGGCCGTTCTTGTGCGCCTCGTCGACCAGAGCCGTCAAGGTCTCCTCACAGGTAAGCCTTTAAATTCTTCGGCCAGTCGTTGGCGGCGTCGCTGACGGAAGAGTAGGGCAGGTGTGTATGCAGATCGAACAGGCCGGGAATGAGCGTCATCCCTTCGGCGTCGATGCGGCGGCCGCCGGCGGGCGGTTCGACGTTCGGCCCGACGGCCTCGATGCGGTCGCCGCGGATGACGACGGTTTGCTTCGAAGGCTCGGCTCCGGTCCCATCAATCACGGTCGCGCCAATGACGGCGGTTATATTTTCGTTTGGCGCCCGGTCGCTACCGCTCCCGGTACTGTGCCAATGTTTGCTGGCGTCGGCGGAGAAAAAGCCAATGCAGACGAGCATCACGACAGACAGCAATCGGCGTTTCATCAAGTCTCCAAAATTAATGATTGGTCAAAAGAGGATTTGTAGCCGCTCGGCCTTGAGAACGACCATCACGAACTTGGCGCCTTTGCGAACGACTCGCCTCACACGGTCCGGGTTCTCGCAAGGGCGCGAAACTCGCGCGGCGCCAGGCTACACGAAAATATTGCCGTCGTCACGAGCCCTTAAGTCGTTGAATGCGGTCAACTATACGAAATGGCGGCAGCCTTTGGAGCGCCGGCGCTCGGGACCGCTTTGGTAGTCATCTCCGGATTCTACGGACCTCCGGGACAAGAGACGCGGGGGGCTTTCTTCCCCCATTACCGGAATATCGAAGTGACTACCAAAACGGCCCCAAGCGATACTGCTGGCAAACTCAGCGAAGCTATTTCGCGCCCCGGAGGGGCCGGCGGAAATTAGCCGGTGGTGGAGCCCGAGCGCAACCACCGGGATAGGTCGAAGAAGATTGTTCGCGTCCCGGCAGGGACGCCGGACCGGAATTCGCAACAGGACCAATCCCGTTCCGTCGCCCTTTCAAGGCGCGTCGTCCTGTCGTGGCGTTATCGGCGGCTACGCTTCGCTCCGGCGCCGGCTAATCTCCCTCGCGCCTCCGGCGCTATAGGAGTTTGCCAGCAGTATCCCAAGCCCCGGCGCCCCAAAGGCTCCGCCGATCTGACTTATGCGCACGCGCCCCATTTTTCTGTCCTACATTTTTCTGTTAAAGATCAGTCCAACAGAAAAATGTAGGACAGAAAAATTTCAAAGAACTTAGTTTACGGACTACTGAGTACTCTGGAAACTAAGTTGTTTGATATTTTGTGTTTTAAAACCTTTGCTTTGAGCCTGCGGAGCAGGCGGCAGCATGAAGCCTGGGGCGTAAGCCCCAGGAGAGCGGCAGCAAAGCGATCAGAGCCCACGGAGTGGGCGGCCCGCTCCGCGGGCTTGAACAATACCAAAAAACTTAATTTACAGAGTACTGAGTACAGCGTTAACTAAGTTTGTTTGGCATTTGTTTAAATCAAAACACGTGAGATAGGTACAGTACCGCGCGCGTAAGCAAGCGGCTGACTTATGAGACGGCCGCTTGCTTACGCGCGCGGTACTGTACCAGCGTCCCGATGTAGCGTGTTTTGATTTATGGGAAACATTCAAAAACTTAGTTAACGCTTTACTGAGGAAGCCGAGAGATAAATACTCAGCAAAGGCTTTGCAAAGGCCCTGAAGTCTATGCGACCCGATTACGCTTCAGCGAAGACGCCGGCGGAACGCCCAATTGCCGCTCAAAACTTCAGTCGGAAAACGGCGGGGTCGCTGGCTTCCGAAAACCGTCGCGCGGATCGAGCGCAGCGATTTTTTGATATCCTGTAAATACTCGCGCATTCGCGCTGAGAGCCATCGCTTCAACCATTGCAACTGTAATACGTAGCGGAACTGCGGTATGGCGGCGGCGACAGCGTTCATCGCGTGATCGGCGCCGGCCTTAAAGCCGCTGGCATGGCCGAGCCTGTAGAGGTCGAGAACGGCGCTCTTGAGCTTCGCCGATTCTCCAGGAGGCAAACTGCCCAGATTCACTCCGGTCAACAGTCCCTCAAGGGTGATTCGTTCCTCGATGTATTTGATTCTCTCTAGTTCGGTCATCGGGTTCCTCCTTGGCCGTCATAAGCGCGAATGCGACTATGGCGGCGCCCAGTGAATTATTATCTGAACTGGGGGAAAGGGTATTGAGCATTGTGGGGATGAATTGTTACATCGCAACAAGCATAAACGGCTTATAGGCGTTCAATTGTGGCCATGCAATTGAGGCGCCATTTCTAATATTCACGACGTTCCGGGCATTATCGGGAAGTTGGTGATTTTGCGGGGTTCGCGCCCTGCTCGCACACTGAATGGCGTCTCCATCGGTTCTTTGAAAAATGTGAGTGTCGGGGGATGAATGGAAAAGGTGAGTGTTGGAAGATAAAGGAGTTGTCGGCGCTTACCACTGGACGGAGTAACTAACTCCGGGCATATTTAAAATGCCGGCGCAAAGAAAAAGGCGCCTCGTCCACGCGTGAGTGAGCTGGGGATGTATCGGCGCCCCGTCAAAGATGACGAGGGACGAAAGGCTACGGCTAGGGTTGGCGTTCAGCCCGACCATTGGGAGGCGTCGATGTTAGTACGAACTGTATGCCAAGCCTACACATTGCTATACGGCAAACTTTAAAGTGGTTTCTCCGATCTTGAGGACGTCGCCGTTGACCAACGGGTAAGGCTCCTGGGGTTTGAGCCGGGTGCGGCCGTTGACGAACGAGCCGTTGGCGCTGCCAAGGTCTTCGATATAAAACTGGCCGCCGCGGGAGGTGATTCGCGCGTGGCGTCGCGAGATGCGCGACGCCGGGTCAAATTTCGAAAGGTCGATGTCGGGCCGGATACCTCTATGCGGGTCGACGCGACCGATGGTGATTTCGTTATCCGCCGGTAGAGGGAACTGGGCGCTAATGTCCATGTCCATCAAGATCAGTTTGGCTATTGCGACCTCCACGCTCGGCGGGCGCTCGCCGAAATAGATCCGGTAGAGGTCGCTCGGCGTCACGTCGCGCCCGCAGCAGGAGCAGGGAAGGACCGGGACGATCGAAGGGGCGCCGGCCTGTGTGGCGTACAGCTCTGTCTCGCGGATCAGGTTATCGAGGAACGACTCGCGGTCGCTCTCGGCCATCCGGTCCCAATCGAAGCCGCGCTGCTTGCACAGCTTGCGCAACTGGGATACGGCGAAATCCAGCCGCGCCGAGCCTTGCAGTTGGTCATCTTCAGTCAACATCATCAACAGCAGTTGCCTGTGTTCTGGCCCGAGCTGACCAACCCACTCTCGGAGTTGTTGTTCGACTGATGACGAATTGGACATTTAATCACCTCTTACAGTAACTATATGCGTGATGGTCGGATAAAGTTAGTACACCATATCAGTGTAAGCAAGCGTATCCAAACGCCAGTCACACGGCGGAGTTTCAATTCGCTGGACAAGCCTGGAGAGACCGCTAAAGCTCGACTCCGATTGCGCTATTCCTGATCGGAGTGGGGAGGGTTTTCCGACAGGCCGTTGGCGAGGCGAAACACCGAATTGATCTCGCCCCCGACCAGGATCGCCACTCCGGTCAGGTAAAGCCACAGCATCAGGACCATCACTCCGCCGAGCGCGCCGTAGGTCGCGTCGAAATGGCCGAAGCGCGACACGTAGAAGCGAAACCCGAACGAGATCAGCAGCCACAGGCCGACGGCGAAGACTGCGCCGGGCGTGAACCACTCCCACCGTTTTCCGTTCTCGCCACTCTCGACGTTCGGCGCGAAGTAATAGATCAGCTCGACTCCAAGCAGCGTCAGGCCGACGATGATCGGCAATTGCGCCAGGGCCCAGACCGTCTCGAACGTGCTGCTGAACCCGAAAAATGTCGCCAACTGCGCGCCGATGCTCTCGCCGAAGAAGATCAGCGCCAGGGCGGAGATGATGAAGACGGCCAGCCCCAGCGTCAGCGCGACCGCCAGCAGGCGCTCTTTCCACCATGCCCGCGCCGGCCCCGCGCCGTAAGCCCTGTTGACCGCTGTAATGATCGCCCCCATCCCCGACGACGACGACCAGAGGATCAGGAGAATGCTGAAGCTGAGCAACCCGCCGCGCTGCTGGCTGGCGATCTGCTGGAATGTGTTGTTGAGCAGCGTGTAGGCTTCTGGAGGGAGAACGGCGCCGAAAGCCCCGATCCATTGATCCAGATTCCGGCGCATTGGCAAAAACGCCAGCAGCGTGGTTAGAAAGATCAGCAGGGGAAAAATTGAGAAGAGCCAGTAGTAGGCGAGTTGCGCCGCCCGCCCGAAGACGTCGTCGTCGAAGAGTTTCTTCCAGATCTTGAGCGCGGCCTGCCGCCGGGTCAGTTCGGAAGTTCCTGTGTCAGTTGTCGTTTCAATACCGCCACTTCTTCCGGTATGGGCATTTTGGATCACCTCAACGCTATTCCGACTTCCTGTTTCAATCGCTCTTCGATTCATACAGGTCGATCCTAATCTCTGCGATCTGCAAGGTAAAGGTTGTGATGGATTATCTCGGCTCGACTTTGTCCAATCTGAGATCGGACAAAGTCGGTTTAACCTTTAACCGCGCGGCGAACCACTTATCCGCATTGTTCTCAAGAGATTAATTTCAGGTTGAGTGCGCTGTTAAATCAAACCAAGTAACTTTGGTACGGTACCGGGAGCGCCAATGTTGTCTGGCTCGATTTAACTGCAGGCTGTGCAAATAAAAGCCCTTTGAAATCCATACATTGATTAGCGCAAGCCTGGGTACGCATCGCTTCCAGCGTGCAGTCTTCGGCGGGAGGCGCATTGATTGGAATCAAATGCGCAGGAATACGAATCGGCTCCAGGCCGTATTGTGGCGCGGGCGCAAGCGCCCGCGCCACAATACGGACAAAGTCGAGTTCAGGTTATGAGTAGAAAACTTCCATCCCCGCCGTGACAACGTCGCGATTTCAATTACAATAGTCGCTTCGCCAATTCTAAACCGACGCCTGTTGGCTGAAGCTGGCGGGTTCCGGATTTGCTGATTTCGATATGTCACTCATTACAGAATTCTCGAGCGATTTTACAAAGGCAGTTCGTTCACGCGGCGCCGATTATTTTCAGGAGAGCAAGGTAAAGATCACGAACGGCTCCGCCTGGGAGGTCAACGCCAGAGTGCGGGGTGGGCGAACTTACAGGGTCAACCTCAAAATCGACGGGAATGAACTCGTCGTCCATTGCGACTGCCCGGCTTTCGAGCGCGAGCCTTGCAAGCATCTCTGGGCGACGATACTTACCGTGGAAGGAAAGGGGTACCTTCGCGGCGACGGCGCCAAAGGCCCGCTGCTGATGGTTCCGGATTTCAATGACGACGGCTTCTATGATTACGGCGCCGGCGACTTCCACAACGATGATGACGACGAATGGCCTGATGACAAGTACGACCAGCCGCCCCGGAACGTGGTCGATATGTTCGGCGGCGGGGGCCGCTCGAAAGCGAAGCTCCCGAGTTGGAAGGAGCAACTGACCGCGCTCGGACTCGACGATCGCGCGATACTCGCCGGAGCCGGCGAAGAGTGGCCGCCGACGCGCCGGATCATTTACGTAGTCGACGTCCAGGCCACGCTTGAATCTCAGCATCTGATACTCGACACGCTACTTCAAGACCTCAAACAGAACGGCGAGTGGGGCAAGCCGCGCAAACAGCGCATCCCGCGATGGCAAATCACCAGTTTGCCCGACGCGGACGACCGCCAGATCTTCGCCATGCTCGCCGGTTCGCGCGAGCAGACGGATTACGGCTATTACGGCTACGATTACCAGGACGCTTACGACACGGCGCCGTTTCGCCACCGCCTCACCGCGCCTCTGCCTCAGATCGTCCTGCCACTGATCGCCCGGTCCGGGCGTTGCTATCTGAAGGCGCGAAGCGATTCAGATGAACTGAATCTGGTCGAATGGGAGGAGGGCGAACCGTGGCGGTTTTCGATCCGTGTTCGCCGCGACGACGGGCGGGCTAACCAATACGTTGTCGAAGGCGTTCTGCGCCGTGGCGAGGAGCTGGGTGATCTGGCGAAGGCCGCGCTGATCCTTCAAGGCGGCTTGATATTCACGCCTAAAAGCGCCTCTGCGCTCGACGACGGAGGCGCTTTTCACTGGGTTTCGGTCTTGCGCCGTGTCGGCGCCCTTTCCATTCCCGAAGATCAGATCGGTGAGTTCATGACCGAAGTCCTGAGCGAAGCCCAGCCGCCAAGGCTCGATCTGCCCGAAGAGTTGCGCTATGAGGAGGTCAACGCCAGGCCTCAGCCCTGCCTGACCTTCAAAGCGCAGAGGCAGAACGCCAGGCTGCGCGCGCGACTGTCGTTCGATTACGCGCCCGAATCGCGGCGCTGCGTTCTCGACAAGGACGATCCGCGCCGGGGCGTCTACCAGGTCGAAAGCCACCGCTACATCCTGCGCGACCGTGACGCCGAAGCGACGTTCATCGGTCGCTTGACCGAAGCCGGCCTGAAATACGTCAGGCCGAATCATCACGAGAAGCAGTCGGGCTGGGAGGTCGCCCCGACGAAGCTCCCGAGCGTCGTCAGGGAATTGGTAGCGGAAGGCTGGCGCGTCGAGGCCGAAGGTAAAACTTTCCGCAACCCCGGCAAGATCAAAGTTCAGGTCAACTCCGGCATTGACTGGTTCGAGTTGCGCGGCTCGATCGATTTCGGCGAAACGACGGCCAAACTCCCGGAATTGCTGGCCGCGTTGAAGCGCGGCGACAGCATGGTCAAGCTCGACGACGGCACATACGGAATGCTGCCCGAAGACTGGCTGAGTAAGTACGGCTTGCTCGCGGGACTCGGCGAGGCGCGCGAAGACCATCTGCGCTTCCGCAAGACGCAGGTCGGCGTGCTCACCGCCCTCCTTAGCTCCCAGCCCGAAGCCGATTTCGACGAGGCCTTCGCCCGCGCCCGCGACGAGTTGAAGCGATTTGAAGGCGTCAAGCCCGCCGACCAGCCCGAAGAGTTCAACGGGGAACTGCGACCTTACCAGAAAGACGGTCTGGGCTGGATAAACTTCCTGCGGCAATTCGGATTCGGCGGGTGTTTGGCGGACGACATGGGACTGGGAAAGACCATACAGGTGCTTGCGTTGCTCGAATCGCGACGCCAACTGCGTGAAGAGGCGGAGCGACAGAAAGAAGTGGCGGGAGAGCAGGGGAGCGGGAGAGCGGGAGAGCGGGGTAGCGGGAGAGGTGGAAAAAGGCAAGTAGACGCAAAGAAGAGCAATGGCATTGGCGAAGATGAGCGCGACGACCTTTCTCTCGCTCCCTCTGTCGCCCCCTCACTAGCGATCGTCCCGAAATCTCTGGTCTTCAACTGGAAACAGGAGGCCGCGAGATTCGCGCCAAAGTTGCGCGTGCTTGATCACACAGGGAATACGAGGGAGAAAGAGAGCCTTGAACATTTCGACGATTACGATCTGGTCCTGACCACCTACGGCACGCTGCGCAACGACGCGGTTCTTTTTAAAGACACGCGGTTCGATTACGTCATCCTCGACGAGGCGCAGGCGATCAAGAACTCCGACACGGCTTCGGCGAAGGCGGCGCGATTGCTCAACGGCGATAATCGGCTGGCGCTGAGCGGAACCCCGATAGAGAACCATCTGGGCGAATTGTGGAGCCTGTTTGAATTCCTGAATCCGGGGATGCTCGGGGCGGCTTCGGTCTTCAAGCTCGCAGGCGGAGCCGGGCGAAACCCCGATGAGGAGACGCGGCAGTTGCTCGCTCAGGCCCTGCGTCCCTTCATCCTACGCCGCACCAAGAGCCAGGTCGCGAAAGACCTCCCGGCGAAACAGGAGCAGACCATCTTCTGTGAACTCGAACCGGAACAGCGCAAACTCTACGACGAGCTGCGCGACCATTACCGCAACACGCTGCTCGACCTCGTCGCCCGCGACGGCGTCGCGAAATCGAAGATGCAGGCGCTCGAAGCGCTGCTCCGATTGCGCCAGGCCGCGCTCCATCCAGGATTGATCGACAAAAAGCGCGTCAAAGAGGACTCTGCGAAATTGGACCTGCTGCTCCCGCAACTCGTCGAACTGTTCGAGGAAGGACACAAGGTACTGGTCTTTTCGCAATTCACCAGCTTCCTCGCGATCCTGCGCCGGCGCCTAGACAAGGAAAAGATCGAATATGAATACCTCGACGGTTCGACGCGCGACCGGCAAGCGTGTGTCGAGAGGTTCCAAAATGACCCCGGCTGCAAGTTGTTCCTGATCAGCTTGAAGGCAGGCGGATTGGGATTGAACCTGACGGCGGCCGAATACGTCTATTTGCTCGACCCATGGTGGAACCCGGCGGTCGAGTCACAAGCGATTGACCGCGCGCACCGCATCGGCCAGACGCGACAGGTCTTCGCTTACCGCATCATCGCCCGCGACACCGTCGAAGAAAAAGTCCTCGCGCTCCAGAACACCAAGCGCGACCTCGCCGACGCCATCATCAACGCCGACAACGGCCTCATCCGCAACCTGACCAAAGAGGACTTGGAATTGCTGCTATCTTGAAGAGTGAACGAAAAATTTCATTGTTCATTGTTCATTGTTCATTGTTCATTGATGAGTGGCTTTCGCTATGTCAATGACAAATGAACAATGAACAATGAACAATGGAAATTCCTCAAATCTATGAGTAGCGCTAATCAGTAGCGCTGAGGCCTCTCCCGTTCAGGCTCTCCGTTCGCAGGGTCCCGTCCTTCACGATGAACAATCCCGGAAATCGTTTTTCCCAAGGCTTGTTGGCCGCCGGCATATACTGCCGCGAGTTGGCTTCGACGCCGGCCACGCCCGGCACGCGCGCCGCGATCCCGACCGAATGGATCAGCGACGCGCCGGGGCAAGTCAGGTCCTGCACGGTCAGAAACATCTTGTACTTCTGCGCCGCAGCCGCCATCAACATCGCCTGCGATTGGCCCTTGCACGCCTTCAAAGCCACGCCCGTGTAGCCCATCTCGCGCGCCAACAGCAGGCTTTCCAGGTCGGTCAGCGATTCGTCGATCACCACCGGGCGCAGCTTTGCGGCCTCATGCATCACGTTTTGGCGATTGGCCTTCAGGTCTCGCGCCGTCGGCTGCTCCAGGTAGAGAATGCGGTCGAAGCCGGCGGGCGTCATCTCCTTCACCTTGCGCAGGTATTCGAGAACATACTCGACGTTCGGGCATCGCTCGTTGAAATCCACGCAATACTTCCAATCGACCTTCGGGCGAGTTTCCGATGCCACGCGATCAATGTTGACCGTGCGCTCGATGTCCCACTTCAAATCCTCGCCCTGCAATTTGATCTTGATGTGAGTCAGACCGTTGAACTTGATCCACTCGGCCAGCGTTTCGGGTAAGCCGTCGTTGACCCGCTCTTTGAGTTCGGACGGCAGCGCGGCGTCAGCGCCGCCGACAGAATGAAACATCGCAATCTGCGGCTTCGGCTTCGGCAAGATGTAACGGTCCAGATATTCGCCTTTGAAATCCGCATTGAGATAGGCCGACAGGTCGCGCGACATCAGGTCGCGGCCGTAGGTCTGATAACAGCTCCGGTTATGAACCTTGCCGAAGGCGTCATGGATTGCGGCGTCGAACGGGCTGGCCGCGACCAGCGCGCAAAGTTTCGGGATCGGCGCGGCGAGCGTTGGCGCCTTTGAGATTTCCGCCGCCGCTTTCAGGTATTCCGGTTCGAGCGCGGCGTTGATGTCAATCGGGTGGCCGAACTCTTTGTGGCCAGACGTGATCTTCGCGATGTGTTCGGCCAGCGATTTCATCGCGTTCAAAGTAGTGTTGTACGACATCTCACGCGAAGGGAACGACCAGACGTTGCCCATCGGCATCGAGCCGAAGCCTTTCGCCGTCTTGCCGTCGCGCGTCCGCACCGTGACGTTGACGTTCAGGATCGTCGCCCGATCGACAGGCACGCCGCCGAATTTGTAGGGCGCGCGGTAAAGGAATTCTTCGTAGTTGAAGGTCAGGTCCTCGACGCGGATGTCAGTTGGGCCGGCCGTGGTCGCGAAAACGTCCTTATAGATAAAAGCCGCCGACGCCAGAGTCGCTTTTTGGAGAAATTTACGTCGTGATTGATTATCCATCGGATTTATTCAGCTCGCGTTGATAGATTTTGAAGCGGGGTCATTTTCTATACCGGTTTTCAGATGTATGAAGACTGTTAGCCACAGAGCGCACAGAGGGCACAGAGGTAATTCAGAACCTCTCTGTGCCCTCTGTGCGCTCTGTGGCTATTCATCCATGTGAAACCCGCCATAAATTTAAAGATTGACACCCCGATCCCACAAGCGTAGCATACCCGCCGTCTCTGCAAAGTTTTTTCTGTTTATTCGTTTTCTTCGATGGCCACGAAGGCAGCGGTAGACAGTAATCCCTGATCAGCGTATTACGAGCCATGTCGAACCTCGGCTGATCTCTCGAATTCAAACGTCCCTCTGGATGGCCCAGCGAGTGGCGCCATTATGAACCTGAGCGCTTGCAGAATATGTTCCCGGCCATGTCACGAACTGGATTCGTTCCTCGAAGTTTCGGGTAATAAAGTCAAGCTCACTGTCGGGCCTGAGAATCTAGTTTTCACTGAGAAGTAACTGCGGCGCCACGCCAAAAGGAGTAAAGCAATGCCACAGACAGAGCAAACATACACCTATCGCAGCGGCCGGAAGATCGCGCTGGAAAAAAGTCCCGAACAGTTCGTCGTCCGCGCGACCCCGGAGAGGCTCGAAGAGGAGGGGATTGAGAACGCCGAGCGGGTCTCGTCCGCCTCTTCGCGCGTGACCACTCTAGCCGACGACCTGGAGCCGATGATGAGCGCCGCCCGCGGAATCGCGCCGACGCACCACGCCTACTACGACGTAGAGACCGGCCAGGAGTTTCTGCTCACCGACCGCGTAATCGTGACCTTCAAGCGGCCTCCGACCGCGGAAGAGATTGACGGCTTAGCTGGGAAGTACGCGCTGATCAAACAGACAGCCTACGGCGACCGCGAGTTCCTGTTTCAACTCACCGATCACACGGGGATGAACCCGGTGAAGCTGGTGGTCGATTTGATGGAGAACGAGCCGGCGGTCGAGTTGGCCGATCATGACCTGAACCATCGGATGTCGAGTTACCTGTTTACGCCGCCGACCGACCCGACGTTCGAGCGCGAATGGCATTTGCACGAGCGTTTCGTTCACCGCGATTTCGACCCCCGCTCGTCGTCGCGCTGCGAAGCGGCGTGGCAGGCGCTTCAGAATTTAGGCGCCGCGGGAGTCGTCGTCGGCCTCACCGACGACGGATGCAAATTGAATCACCGGGACTTCGATTCGCCGGGCAAATTCGCCGCGTGGGGATATTTCCGCGGCCAGCGGTTGATCACCAACGCCGACGTGGACGCCAACCCGAACGAGATGTACAAATCCGGCTCGAACCACGGGACGTCGTGCGCCGGCGTGATCGCGGGCGAGTCGGACGCCGTGTTGACGGTGGGCGCCGCGCCCGGCTGCCGATTGCTGCCGATCCAGTGGGAGTCGAATGGCCCGTACCTGCTGATCAGCGACACCAAGCTACGCGCCGCGCTCGATTTCATCGCCGATAAAGTCGACGCGCTGTCGAATTCGTGGGGATCGACTCCGCTCAACGAGTTTCCGCCGCTAGTGATCAACCGGATCGCGCAGCTTGCGCAGACCGGCGGGCGGCGCGGGCGCGGGATAGTTTTCCTGTGGGCCGCGGGCAACGAGAACTGCCCGATCAATCACGCGGCGGATCAGGACGTCCCCTACACCCCCGGCTTCGAGCGCAGACCTGACGGATCGTTGGTCTGGGTCGGCGTCAGCACCGCGCGGCGATTCGTAAACAGCCTCGTGGGCGTTCCCGGCGTAATGCACGTCGCGGCTCTGGCCAGCGTCGCGCAGCGCAGCCATTACTCGAATTACGGCTCCGGGATCTCGATCTGCGCGCCGACCAACAACGTGCATGAATATCGCCGGCTGACGGTGCGCGGCCTGGGAATCACCACGACGACGGGAGACGGCGCCGCCGTGACCGACTTCTTCGGCGGTACGTCGAGCGCGACCCCGCTCGTCGCCGGAGTCGCCGCGCTGGTCATCTCCGCCAATCCCGACCTGACCGCGCTCGAAGTCATCTCGATCCTCAAACGAACGGCGTCGAAGAACTTGGATATCACCGCCTATCCCAGGACTCCGCCAGCCAGCTTCGATCCGAATCCGACCTGGGACGTTTCGCCGATCGCGCCTTTTAACACCGGCGATTTTCAAAACATCAACGACCCCGACGGGACGTGGAGCCCCTGGTTCGGTCACGGCAAAGTCGACGCGGCGGCCGCAGTGACAGAAGCCCTGGGCAGGACGGGCGCGCCCTCGCCTTTAATCATCAAGAAGACCTCATCGCCCGCGCTGAGCATTCCCGACAACAATCAAACCGGGGCGCGAGATACGATTAACGTCACGGACAGCGCGACGGTCGCGTCAATCAAAGTCTCAGTCGACATCACCCACACGTTCATCGGCGATCTGCGAGTGACGCTCCGTTCTCCTGCGGGAACGACAGTCGAACTCCACAACCGCAACGGCGGCAATGCTGACGATCTCAAGAAGACCTTCGACCTGACCACGACGCCGGGCCTGAGCGCGCTCAAGGGGCAGAGCGTTCAAGGCGCTTGGACATTGCTGATTCAAGACCTGGCCGCAGTCGACGTCGGGCGATTGAATTCCTGGGGGCTTGAGGTCGCCGCCAATGGCGATCTGATCGCGCTCGAAGACGCTCCCGGAGTCAACATCCCCGACAACAATCCGACCGGCGTAGAGCGTACGCTGACCGCTTCGGCCGCGGGCCAGGTGAAGGACGTGGAAGTCTCCGTGGACATCACACACACCTACATCGGCGATCTGTTGGTGACGCTGGTTTCGCCTGCGGGCACGAACGTGGTTTTGCATCAGCGCGCGGGCGGGAGCGCAGACAACCTGATCAAGACTTACGCCGCGGCGAACACGCCGGGGTTGCAGACCTTGCGCGGCCAGCAGATTCAAGGGACATGGAAATTGAAAGTCGCAGACCTGGACGCCATAGATGTAGGCAAACTCAATAGGTGGGCGTTGAAGATAGCGTCGGCGAGTTAGAGACAGGAAACAAGGTATTCCATAGCTTGATATGGCGACAGCCTTTGGAGTGCGGTTGCTTGGAACCGCTTTGGTAGTCATTTCGGTTACTACAGACATTCCATTGCGCTTTGAGCATTGGTAAACGCGCCCTCTTCGTCTTCTCAAATAAATGGGGGCGAGTTGCGGAAGGGCTTTGTCTCCGGAAGACGGCGAGGCGATCAGTTGACTACCAAAGCGGTTCCGAGCAACCGCACTCCAAAGGCTCCGCCTTCCTGAGTAGTATGAGCTAAAAGTCATCGAAGATTTTCAACTGGTCCGTCTTAAAACTGTAAATTGTCTTGACCGTTGCTGGCGCTGCTGTGCGCTCGAACCAGGCTGCAGAGCACCAGCGATACTGATTCGCCACTTTGACCAGCCCATGTTTGACCGGATTCTGGCGCACGTAATTGAGCCGCGCCAGATAAGACCGCTGATAAGTCAGTTTAGTGTCCCAGAAATTGTACCAGACGGCGCGCCCCTCAGTTTGATCATACCGATTCAACTCGCGCGCAGAATCGTCATGTAGCTGCTTCACCATCCGATCCAATTCCAGTGCGCTTTCGTCTCCACATGCGACAAAGTGATAGTGATTGGCAAACACCGCCCATGCTTCCAACCGCCAGTGATACTTCTTGGCTAACGAGAGCAGCGTATTTTCCAGCAGCGTTAGCTTCTCTGGCGTCCGAAAGAAATGTTCTTTATAGAGCGTCGCCGCCGTGATCATAAAGACGCCATTCGTGTCGAGGCGATGCAGCGGGGCATGGGGCCAGTCTTTTTCTACTGATTTGTTTGCGTTTTGCTCCGGCATCGAAATGTTTTTCCTTTCTGTTGAAGCTCTGGAGAGGCGGAGCCTTTGGAGTGCGGTTGCTCGGAACCGCTTTGGTAGTCATTTTGGCTGCTACAGAAATTCCAAGCACCTTGAGCATTGATGATCCACGCCCTCTTCGCCCCCTCAAATAGATGGGGGCGAATTGCGGAATACTATCGTCTCCGGGAAGACGGCGAGGCGATCAGTTGACTACCAAAGCGGTTCCAAGCAACGGCGTCCCAAAGGCTCCGCCGATCTGATAATTGTCGGAAACAGCATCATACTCAGACTGCTTGATAGGCTTCCTGCAATCGCGCCTTCAAAAACTCGAAATCCCGCTGCGCCGCCGCCAGAGTGTTCTCTTCCTGCGCGGCTGTGGTCGCTCCGGGAATTTCGTATTCGAGGTGCAGTGAGATCGGGCCTCGAAAATTCGCATCTCGCAGCGCCTTGAAATAGGCCTTCCAATCAACCATTCCCTGGCCGAGGGGGCAGTTGACCTGTCGCCAGCCTTTGCTCGTCTTCTCCCAGTAAGAGTCCTTGACCGCGATCATCTTGATGCGGGGCGCGATCAGGTTGAGCGCTATCTTCCATCCTGCGACGCCGCCTTCGGCGACCGCGTGCCGGACGTCGAAGTAATATCCGACCCATTTCGGATCTAGCTGATCAATAGTCTGCGCGACGTCCCAGAGCTGCGCGCCGACGTAGCCCTCGTGATTGTGAAATCCGCATTGCACGCCGCTCTGTTTGCTCACCTCAGTCAGCGAGCGGAAGTCGTTCATGGCTTTTTGTAACTCCCCGCGCACGTCCGCGAACGAGTATTTGTAATAGCCCGGTTTGAAGAAGGGGATCGAGAGTTTGCCCGCAGTCGAAAGTATAGGCTTCGCGGTAGGGTCGTGGGCCGAAGTCAGCGCCGTTGTGATCATCGGCGCGCTCAGACCTTCGGCGCGAATGGCGGCGACGGCCTTCGGCAAATCTTCCGGGGCGCGTTCGGGCTGCACGTGGCCTCCCGGCCGCACGGTCAGATCGATTCCGCCGAAGCCGAGTTTCTTCACCGCCTGAGCCATGCGCGCCCAATCCATCGACGGCAGGTGTTTTGAGAAGAGGCAGATCGCGCCGCTGAACCCCGACGTATTCGGCAGCATAGAAGCGGCTGCGAACGCGGAAGCCGATTTGATGAAGTCTCGTCTGTTTTGATCCATAGCGATTATGTTCTCGTGTCAAGGCCTGAAATCGTGGGCGCAGTATAGAGCAAACCTCCCGAGAAGTTGACTGATGATGAGCGAAAAACTAGCATATTTCGACATTCCCGCTCGACGAGAATTCAGAGGTGAATATGTGGGCTCGTAAACAGGATATTTCGCCCGTTGACCGGGTCAAATTATCACGTCACCCAGATCGGCCCTACTTGCTTGATTATGCGCCTTTCCTATTCAGCAAGTTCACCGAACTCCACGGGGATCGCCGAATCGCAGACGATTCGGCGATGATTTGTGGGTTCGCTACATTTCATGATGAGCCGGTCGTGATCATTGGTCATCAGAAAGGCCGTAACCTCAAATCACGACTGCAACGTAATTTCGGGATGGCCAAGCCGGAAGGTTATCGCAAGGCGCTTCGCGTGATGCGACTGGCCGAGAAGTTCAATCGCCCGATATTAACCTTTGTGGACACCCCGGGCGCTTATCCGGGCGTTGATTCGGAAGAACGCAACGTGGCTGAAGCGATCGCTCACAACTTGCGGGAAATGTCACGCCTGCGGACGCCCATAATCGCCACTGTCATCGGCGAGGGCGGAAGCGGCGGCGCGCTAGGCATCGCCGTTGCGGATCGAGTTTTGATGCAGGAGAACGCCTATTACACTGTGATCACGCCGGAAAACTGTTCGACCATCATATGGCGCGATCAAGAGCATGTTGACGAGACTGCTAATGCGCTCCGACTGACCGCAGAGGATCTGAAATCCTTCCGGGTAATTGACGAAATTATCGCCGAGCCGGACGGAGGCGCGCACGCGGATTATGCGGGCGCCGCTAAACTACTTGATCAAGCCATTACTCGTACGCTAAACGAGATTCGCGGGTGGGGCGCCGAAGAGCGAGTACAGAAGCGTTATGAAAGATTCCGCGCAATCGGGTCAGTGCAAGAGACTGCCGCTCAAGATTGGCAGCGGAAAAAAGCAGGGTGAGATCAGCTACGGAGGAACGAAAAAATGCAAACGGAAACACTGAACATTTTTCTCGTTATCTTTGCCGGACTCAACATTGTAATTTTGATCCTCGCGCTACTAGTCGTGCGGAGGTACACAAAGGAAGTTGAGGTCGTGGGGAAATACATGGGAGAGATCGGGAAGATAAGGGAGGTCCTGACCAGGCAATCCGAAGAGCTTGCGAGCCAAAGGAGACTCTCGGTCATGCCCGCGTTCGCCGCCTGGCTTAAGCCTGATGATAGCGGAAGCCCTATCCATCGCCTCTACCTTAAGAACGTCGGAAACGGCATTGCGATGAACGTTGAAATCGCGCGCCTAGATTTTACTACTGCCCACGACGAAGACCTCTTTCCCGACGCCGACTTCGCCGCCGAGGAAATTGACGACTATCGAGGCCCGAAGGGTCAAAGCGGATACTCCGTGTTTCAGCCGATTCAAAGTTTGGGCCCGAACAGCGAACAGGTTGTTAAGAGCTTCAATTATCCCGCCGATCCGGATCAGGCTGGCGAGGTCATACGCCAATACGGCTACACGGGATTTGACTTTTTGTCCCTCATTGATGAGGAGACTCCCCTGCACATTGATTTTCAGGACGTCGAAGGCCATAAATACCATCAGGTCATAACGCGAAAAGGAGGCGCCTTCGCGCCCGGCCCGGTCGAGTCGCAGGCGATCGAACGCGCGCGCGCGTCCGCGGACTGATCAAAGAGTATATGGAAAACACTTTCGGTATGGATAACGGAAAACTCGCCTCTGAAGTCGCCAAAATCAGTTGGTATCACACGTTCAACTTTGGAAACGGTATTGTGACGTCTGGGCGCGATGACTCTTATAAACGTATACCGATGCTGCGCCTGCCGGAGGATCTTAGCGGAATGAGCGTGCTCGACATCGGGAGCTGGGACGGGTTCTTCGCTTTTGAAGCCGAACGAAGAGGGGCGAGTCGCGTGTTGGCGACCGATTCATACTGTTGGAGTGGCGATGGCTGGGGCACGAAAGACGGCTTCAATCTCGCGCGGAAAATCCTTAATTCTAAAGTCGAAGACCTGGATATCGATGTTCTGAAAATGGGCCCTGAAAATGTCGGCACGTTCGATTTGGTCTTATGCTTAGGGGTGCTCTATCACATGCGCGACCCTTTGCTAGCGCTGGAGCGGATCTTTAGCGTTACGAAACGCCAATTGATCCTCGATACTCACGTCGATTGCGCGGTGACCAGTCGTCCGATGATAGCCTTCTACCCCGGCGCCGAGCTGAACAATGATCCCACTAATTGGTGCGGACCCAATCGCGCGGCGGTCGAGGCGATGTTGAAGACTGTAGGCTTTCGTCGCGTCGAAATGGTTTATCAACGATTCGGGTCCAAATTCGGTCGTCGGTTTGCCAGGGCGATCAAACGTAAGTTTATCAATCATGAATCTTTCCGGATCATCATGGCCCAAGACAGGATGGTCTTTCACGCCTGGCGTTAAGTGGGACAGACTTTAGTCTGTCCGTCCCCAATTCATGCGACGGACAGACTAAAGTCTGTCCCACAGGCTCGATTTGATGTAAGACCCGGTGGAAGGCGAGATCGTCATGTTCTCTCTGACGAGGGCCTGATTCCCGACGCCGGCTTCAGGACGCGACAGCCCGGTGACTCTGGCCAGTTCTCCCGGATAAGTCATGCCGGCGCAGTCAAGAAAGCATCGCGCGATCTCGCGCAGCGCGGTTTTGCGATCGATCTTCTGCGACAGTTGCTCGGGGAACCGCCCTTCGGCCAGCGTCCAGATGTAACTGAACTTGGGTTGATAAACGACGTCGCTCGGAACGACGATCATCGCCGCCTGCAACTCATCGATCGCCCGCGTGAACGCTTTGCGGTCTTTGACGCCCGATTCGTCGCGCAGATCGGCCGTGGCCATCTCCCATTCTTTGCGCAACACTTTCAATACCGCCAGCGATTCGGCGCTCAACCGTTTTTTCTCTTCACGCTTTGCGACGCCCCAGATCGCGTTGAAATGCGGGATCATTCGCAGCGCGATGAACATGGTTTTGCCGCGCGCCAGCTTGCCGTAATACACCTTGCTGCGCCGGACAACCTCGTCCTTCAATATCCACGTGTGCGAACTTTCAGGGTCTTTCTGAACGTTGTGCGGCATCACGGCGTCGCGCCGCCCGCAGACGGCGATGTATAGCGAAGGCCCGGGCTGGCGCGAATCGGTCATGCAGGCGGAGAAACCGACGCGTTCGATGAACGCCTCCGCCTGTAGCGCTGTCTCGACCCGCAACGTCTCCTCACGCCGCCAGTGCATGTCGCGGTACTCTTCAATTTCTGATGGAAGGATGTGGCTCTGTTTGTGGTTCAGCGTCCGTCCAGGGCGTGACATTCGATTCGGCGATGATCTCATCCAGAGATTTCGGGCGAGGCTTGCGGAGCTTGTTCCCGGTGGCCAGTTTGGCCGTTCTTCCTTTCTTCGGCCTGCCGGCCTGTCCCCGAAGCGACTCGACATCGCTGCGGGACAGCGTTAGGGCGCGGCCAAATCTTTTGGCGGGCAACTGGCCATTGAGGATCATCTGACGCACGCGCCCGCCGGTAACACCCAGGATTCGGGCCGCCTCTTTCGTTGTCACTCTGTCGGACAGGTTCTCCATGCAGGAAATTCTGCGCCGCGAGAAATTATAACGCAATCGTTAGATGCGCCCGGCAAGCTGGATCTAAATCAGGCCACGCAACATTGGGACACCGGTACAGTACCGCGCGCGTAAGCAAGCGGCAGATCGATGATTCGGCCGCTTGCTTACGCGCGCGGTACTGTACCGGTGTCGCGTGGCTTGATTTAGGTTTGCTCGTCGTAGAGCTGGGCCCATTCGCTATTTTTATGGCTTTGTTTCTGAAGAACTGATTTTGCTGACGGCCCCGTCCGCCGCGAGTTTCACCACCGTCGCCTGGTCTTTCCGCAACTCGGTCAGCGCGGGCAAAGCCGCTTTCGCCTGGGCGCCCAAGACGCCCAGGGCGGTGGCGGCGCTAGCGCGGACTAGCGGCTCTTTGTCTTTCAATGTCTCTATCAACGCCGGGACTGCCGTTCCTGCCTCTGCCCTTATCTTTCCAAGTCCCTTCGACGCGCTCACTCGGACAAATCTATCCTGATCCTTCAACGCTTCGATCAGCGCCGGCGCCGCGACGCGGGCGTCCGGCCCCAGATCGCCTAATGCGTCCGCCGCGTAGCTTCGCAGATGTTCGCTGCTGTCCTTCAATAATTCGACCCAAACCGGGACCGCCGCTTTCGGTTCTAAGCCGATCTTGCTGAGCGCGTAGGCGGAATGCGTGCGAACGACAAACTCCTTGTCTCGGAGAGAGGCCACCAATTCCGGTATCACGGGTTTAGCTTCAGGGCCGATTCTGCCGAGCGCTTCAGCAGTGTATCGCCGGACCTGGGTGTTATTGTCATGTAATAAGAGCGCCAACGCCGGGACGGCCGTTCGCGCGTCGGCGCCGACTCTGCCGACCGCCTCGGCGGCGTCCCTCCGCACATTCTCATGCTGATCCTTCAGCAATTCGATCAACGAAGGCAGGTAAGGTTTCGCTTCGCCGACCTTGCCGAGCGCGAAAGCCGCGTTGCCGCGCGCCCAGGCGCTTTGATCTTTTAACAATTCGCCCAAGGCCGGCGCCGCCAGCCTGGCTTCGACGCCGATTTGACCCAGAGTGTAGGCGGCAGTGCTTCTGACCCGATCGTTGCGGTCCTTGAGGGCCTCGGTCAAAGCGGGGCTTGCCGCCTTCGCTTCCTCGCCCATTTTTCCCAAGGCCTCCGCCGCGCTCTCCCGCAAATCATCATCACTCTCTTTCAACAACAGAGCCAGCGCCGGTATGGCGGCTTTCGCTTCGACTCCCAGGCTCTTGATCTCCTTGATAGCAGCGATGCGAGCCTGCTTATCTCGATCCTGCAACTGTTGGATGAGCGCCTGGACGTCTTTTCTCTCCTGAGCGAAAGCGGAATAGACGAAATTGATGCAGAGTAGAAACGCTATAAATATATTCATTAGTTCTCCAGACTTGGTTATCGGTTCAGATCTGCCGAAGCTCGCAGTAATTTCGGCGGCGCGGGGCGCGAGATCGCATTCGAAAGTGTAAGCGCATTGGTAATCGTAGCGCAAACTGCCGAGCCGGCGCTGGCCGTAGCGATTCAAGCCGCTCTCGACTTTTTCATCTTTCCCCTCGATGGATACTCCATCCAAAGCCGGCATGCCTGGATGGAGAGGAAATCGAGACCGTGCGCAAGTTGAAGGGCTCGTCCCTTCGACGCGCGCACGGTTGACTCTTGTGATATATTGCCGTTGGTCAAAGGCACTCGTCCCGCAAGGGAGAGAAACAGTTTCTGATCCTTGAGAACCAGGGATAGGAGGTTATGACCGGAAAACTTCGACCACGTAAAATCTCTGAAGCTGCTTGGTAGTCTGTCTGCCAAGTACCTGAAGCTATCGCTTTCGGCTATATGCCAGAAGCTGATGAGCAGCACTGGATTCGCTCGAATCCGATGGTCAACCGGCCCGAAGCAGTCCGTTCTCGAAAGACCATTCTTTCGGGCGTGAACACGAAACTTGGAACTGCAAGCTCCATCTACAACGCCGTAGCGTTTAGATGGAGTAGTTGACTTGTTTTGCTCTCCTCCAAATTGTTTGCTAGACTGCCCTGGACGTAAATCAGATCACTTACAAAATCCGATTCAGTTTTAAATCGTTACCATCCCCCTCAGGGGCGTCTTGCGCCCAAGCGCCTCCTGAGCATCAAAGGATCGCATAGAGTCGAGCGCAGTTCGTAGTCCCGCCTTTAGGCGGAAGCGTTTGGCGTCGCGGAATGGATCTGCATCCGGCCCCTCCGCCTAAAGGCGGGACTACGAACTGATTTTCTAAGGAGAGGTTATGCCCGTACGCGAAATATTGCTTCTGGGAAATCCTGAGTTGTGGCGCCCATCAGCGCCGGTGGTGGATGTTCATGCGCGCGAAACTTGCGAATTAATCGGCGATCTGGCCGTGACGCTCGACAATTTCCGCCTGCAAAACGGCTTCGGCCGAGGGATAGCCGCCCCGCAGATCGGCGTCGGCCGCCGCCTGATCTTTCTCAACGTCGGCGAATCGTTACCGCTCATCAACCCGAAGATAACCCGCGCCAGCCGCGAAACGATGGAGTTGTGGGACGATTGTTTCTCGATCCCCAACCTCATGATCCGCGTCCGCCGCCATGTTGAAGTCGACGTGAGTTACACCGACGAGCATGGCGCGCAGCGCGTGATGAAAGCCTCCGGCGATCTGTCCGAACTGCTCCAACACGAAATTGACCACGTCAACGGAATCCTCGCCACCGACCGCGCGATTGACGGGCGCAGCTTCGCCATGCGCAACGTCGTGAAATAACGAAACAGACGTAGAGACCGCAGAGACGGAAAGGCGGAGAGACCGCAGAGACGGAGGGACGGAGAGATAATCATCACTCCGTCTCTCTGTCTATCTGTCTCTCCGCCTCTCCTTCTGCCTCTCCATCCCTCTGTCCCCCCGTCACTCCGCTGTTGTATAGTTCTTCACTTGTTCAGATGTTGCGAGACTATTAGAGAATGGACGCTACATTTATCATTTTGGTTTTCCTGCTTGCGGTTATGGCTTTCGCGCTTTATCACTGGAATCGCCTGACGCCGCCGAAGGAAGCCGATTTTTTCCCCGACCCATTAAAAACCAAGGAAGAATCCATAAGTTCTATGTCAGAGATTCGTGTTCGTTTCGCGCCTTCGCCGACGGGATACTTGCACGTCGGCGGGGCGCGCACCGCATTGTTCAACTGGCTGTTCGCCCGCAAGACCGGCGGCAAATTCATCCTCCGCATCGAAGACACCGACATCCAGCGATCCAGCGAAGAGATGGTCCGGGGAATCCTGGAAGGTCTGGAGTGGCTCGGTCTCGATTACGACGAAGGGCCGTACTTCCAATCCGATTACGCCGAGAAGCATCGCGCCGCGGCCTATGAACTGCTCGAAAAAGGTTGGGCCTATCGCGACTTCACTCCGAAGGAGGAGCGTGACGACGCGACCGTCAAACAGGTGACCGCCGAGGCCGCGCGTCAGGGGAAGGTAACGAATCCGTTCCGCAACCATTCGCGTGAGGAATCGGACGCGCGCGCCAAGAGCGGCGAACCGTTCGTCATTCGCTTCAAAACGCCCGAGGAAGGGAAGACTTCGTTCGACGACGCCGTCTTCGGTTTGCAGGAGCGCGATTGCAAAGAGATAGAAGACCTTGTCCTGTTGCGCTCCGACGGACATCCGCTCTACAACCTCTCGGTCGTCGTTGACGACGTTTTGATGGGCGTCACGCACGTCATTCGCGGACAGGATCACCTCTCGAACACGCACAAGCAGGTACTGATCTATCAGGCGTTGGGAAAACCCGCGCCCAGATTCGCCCACCTGCCGCTGATCCTGGCGCCCAACAAAGGCAAACTCTCGAAGCGCAAACACGGCGAGATCGTCAGCGTGACGACCTACCGCGAAGCCGGCTTCATTCCCGACGCCTTCGTCAATTTCCTCGCGCTGCTCGGCTGGTCGCCCGCCGGGACTGAGGGGGCGGGAGATCGGGAAATCTTTTCGCGCGAGGAGTTGATCAACCTCTTCTCGCTCGAAGGCATTCACAAATCGAACGCGGTCTTTAACTTCACCGAGGGCGACGCGCGCAATTGGACCGATCAAAAAGCGCTCTGGATGAACGCCGAATACATCAGGACAATGCCGATGGAAAGATTATTCCCGATGGTGAAAGTCGAGCTTCAGAGGAGCGGATTGTGGCGCGACGAGTACGAAGGCGAGCGGAGGGCATGGTTCGAAATGACGGTGAGTCTGATTCGCGAGCGGGCGCGGACGCTGACAGATTTCCCGAAACATGGCCGGCCCTATTTCGTTGACGACCTCAGCTTCGAATTCGATGAGGCGGCGGTCAAGAAGAATCTGCAAAAAGATCCGGCGCTGAAAGAACTGCTCCCGCCTTTGGCGGAGGCTTTCGCGACCCTCGACGAGTTCACACACAATTCCACCGAGGCTTTGCTGCGAAGATTCGCCGATGAAAAAGGAGTTAAGGCCGGCCTCTTGATAAACGCCACGCGAACCGCGCTGACGGGACAGGCGGTCGGGCCGGGCTTGTTCGATGTGGTCGCCGCCGTCGGGAAAAACCGAACCGTCGCGCGATTGAAGCATGCGGCGCAATTGGCTTAAGCCGCCGGCGCCGTCATTTATTGTGCTGCGCGTTACCACCCCACGCGTACCAGCCGTCAGCGTCTTTATCGCCCGTCTTTAAGCAGATCAGTAAGCCGTTGACCGTGCCGGCGTAAATGGCGCCTTTCGCGAGCGCGGGCTGGAACGCCATCGGCTGTTTCAACGCGTAGGCGAAGGCCAGCGCGCCGTCCTGCTGTTTGACAGCGACGAGGTGGCCCTGCGCGCCGCACAGGTAAAGGTTGCGCTCGCCGAGCGCGGGCGGCGAAAAGACCTGCGTGTCTTCGCCGATCCCCTTGCCCTTGACTTCGGCGCGCCAGGCGAATTTCCCATCGCCGGCCTTGATCGAGTTCAGGTACTTGCCCTGGGCGTTCATCATCTGGCCGTTGCGGTACGCCGCGCGAGAGCCTTGATAAGCCCACGCGCCGGCCACGGTGTTGACGCCTATGTGCTTGTTGGCTTCGGAAAGTTTCGCCGGCGCCGGCGCGCTGGAGAACCCGACTGAAGAGTCAAGTTTGATAACCGCGTCGGGGGCTATTGCCACGCCGCCGCCGCCGCCCGCTCGTAAATAACCGGCCTTCGCTCTCGTCAACATCCTGCGGTCGCGATCTTTGCCTTCTTTGAGATCGAGCCGCTTCAAACCCTCATATTCCTTACCGTCTTCCATCTCCTTGCTCGTAGTCAGGACGTGGCCGTCGGCCACGAGTGGCGCGCTCGTGCCCGCGTTATCTTTCTTCCAAACGACTGCGCCGGTCGAAGCGTCAAGGCAAAACGAGACGCCGTCGAAACAGGTGAAGAGTACTTGATCGCCGGAAACTACCGGGGCCGAGATCACGTCGGCGGTGATCTGCTGCTCCCACAGGTGGCGGCCGGTCTTCAAATCGGCGCAGAGCATGCGGTGTCCCGGCCCAAGATTCTGCGAGTTTGTTTGCGAGACGTTGTTTCCGCGTTGTCCCGCGGGATAGGCGATGTAAAGTCGGCCCTTGGAGATCGCGGGCTGGCTCATCAGCGGGTCGCCCAGCCATTCTTGCCAGATTAACTTTCCTGTCTTCGCCTCCGCGACGATCACGGTGCAGCTTTCGGTGTTGAACGCGACATAACCGTCTTCAACTACGGCCGCCGTCGGCCCGTCGTCCTGTGTCTTCATTTTCCAGACGACGCGCCCAGTTGCGGCGTCAATCGCGTAAAACATGTGTGAGCCATAACCGCCGCCGACGAAGATCATCCCATTGGCATAAGCCGGCGTGGCGATGGGCCGCGAACCCGGTATGCGCATCACCCACCCTTGTTTGCCGTCCGGCGTCTTGAACGAAACGGGGGTCAGATTCTTTCTGACGCGAGGCAAATTGAACGCCGTGGCTTTATCCAAATCTATCTGAATCTGCTTGGCTTCGAGTTGTGAGTCTGTCGCCGGTTTATCGTCCTGGTCATTTGGTTTCGGCGCTGATTGGGCGAACAGGATTGTGACGACGGCGAAAAGCGTAATGGTTAAAACAGCGGCGAGCTGAAATTTTCTGAGCGTTAGATTTCCTGTCTTCATAACGTACCTCCTTGTTTCTGACAGGGTGGCTGCGAAAATCATTGACCACACAATGAACGCCCCGGCGCTGAAAACTTGCGTTTCAGAGGTACGGTACGGGGAGCGTGAGCGCAATGGCATCAAGGTTAGAGTAGATGAGCGCGAAGCTTTGGAGTGCGGTTGCTTGGAACCGCTTTGGTAGTCCATTTCGATACTCTGGCGATGATGGAAGGAAGCCCAATGCCCCGTTTGTCCCGGAAGTCTGTAGAATCCGCAGATGACTACCAAAGCGGTTCCGAGCAACCGCACTCCAAAGGCTGCCGCCGATTTTGATGTCTAAACTTGATGCCATTGCCCTCACGCTCTCCGTACTGTACCTCTGGTCAACCCTCGAGGTATTTATGGCGGCCTGTACTTAGACGCTTTGGGACCTGGAATGTTCCATGGTTTAAATCAGGCCGCTCGCCGCCGCGACAGCGTGTCAGGTCTGTCGGCAGGGCGGTTATGGTATGCTTTGACGCGAAACTTAAGCGCGGAATCAATATGATCGAAGAAGAGATAAAACCGTTTGAGCGCGCCGACGAGCCGCAACATCAGGCAACCGACTTTCGGCCGCTGGATTCTCGCGTCGTCAATTTGTGGCGCGTCTCCTGTCTGATCGGGTTCGGCGTGTTGTTACTGAGCCTGCTCATTCCGGTGGTGGCGGTGGGAGTGGCCGAACCTCGGGCGCTGGTCTGGCTGGCTTCCGCGTGGCTGGCGACGGCGGCGGCGGCGGTCTGGTTCTGTCTGTGGTATCCGCCGCGTCTGTACCGCTCGTGGGGCTACCGAATTGACGCGAAGGTGCTGGAGACGCGTAGCGGAAGGTTATTTCAAAGGGCGCGGCTACTGCCGCTCTCGCGGTTGCAGCACGTGGACATCGAGCGGGGGCCACTGGAACGGATGTTCGGGCTGGCCGCGCTGATTCTGCACACGGCGGGGACTCATTCGGCCAACATCAGGATTCCGGGGCTGGAAGCCGCCGAGGCTATGCGGTTGCGCGACCACCTGATCGAGATCGGAGGCGATGATGCAGTCTGAGTCTCTCGCCGCCTCGGTTTTTGAAGGCCGCCTGCATCCTTTGACCATCGCCTTCAGTTTGTTGAAAGCGGCGCGCGGAATCATTCCGGCCATGTCTTTGTTGTTTTTCGGCAATAAAGTTTACGGTTTCATGTTGCTTACGGCGGTCGTCGCCGGCACGGTCGCGACGGCGCTGGCGCGCTATTTTTCATTCACCTACCGCATAGAGGGCAACGAGCTGATCACGCAGCATGGCATCCTCGAACGCAAACAACGCAGCATTCCGCTCGAACGCATTCAGGAGATCCGCGTCGAGCAGGGCGTGTTGCATCGCGTCTTCGACGTCGTTGACGCGAAGATCGAGACGGGCGGGGGCGGGGGAGCCGAGGCGAGCCTCTCCGTGCTATCGCGCTCCGAAGTCGAAAGGTTGCGGCGGGCCGTGTTCGAACGCGCGGCGAGGATCCGCAGCGACACCGGAGCGGGGCGGGGCGAAGAGCGAGTCGCCGCCGCTCCGGGGCGCGTCATCATTCGGCGACTCGGGTTGAAAGACCTGGTACTGATCGGGCTGACCACAAATCATCTTATCTCGGCGCTGGCGCTGGCCGGGGCGATCTGGAATTTCGCCGAAGACCTTCTCCAGGACAGCTTCTATAAGCGGGCGCAAGAGACTCTTTACCGCGAATCGTCGCGGTTTTTCATGCGCGACGCGGCGCCGGCGGTCGCGCTGGCGTTAGCCGTCGCGCTGGCGGTCATATTGATCGGCATGATCTTTTCGACCGTCATCGCAATCATCCGGTTCTACGGCTTCACGCTCTCGCTCAGCGGGGAGGACCTGCATCGCCGCTACGGCCTGCTCACGCGGCGCTCAAGCAGCCTGCCACGGCGCCGCATTCAGGTTCTGAAGATCGAAGAGAAATTGTTCCGCCGCCTCTTCGGGCTGGCGACTTTGCGCGCCGACACGTCGGGCGGCCAACGCGACAACGAGGATGACGATTCGGGCCGAGACGTTCTGTTGCCGATAACGCGCCGCAGCGCCGTTGACCCTCTGCTCACGATCTTTTTTCCGGATTTCGACGCCGGCCCGACGGAAGGGGCCGGGGGGATTGAGTGGCGGCGCGTCTCGCGTCTCGCGGTCAGGCTGGGCGCGATTAAAGGCGCAGTCGTTTGCGCGTTGGCCGCCGCGATTCTCTTCGGCGCCAACTGGCGGATTGCGGCCTTGTGGCCGCTCGCGCTGCTGCCGCTCGTCTATTTCATCAGCGTCGCGAATTACCGGAACCTGGGATATACGCTGAGCGGGCGTTATTTTTGCGCGAGGCGCGGATGGGCGGGGCGCTCGACTCACGTCGTTCCGATCGACAAAATCCAGGCGGTCGAGGTTCGTCAATCGCCATTAGACCGCAGGCTCGGCCTGGCGACGTTGAGCGTCGACACGGCGGGTCAGGCTTACACCGGCGAAGGCCCGCGGATCAACAACCTGCCGATTGACGAGGCGCGAGAGATCGCCGGCGCGCTCGCGCACAGGGCGTCGGCGACGCGTTACATCGAGTATCGAAGATCGAGGATCGAAAATGATTAAACTTAAAGACATCGAAGACGCGCGCGCGCGGTTTGGGCGCGCCATTTATCACTCGCCCTGTCCGCTCTCATTGACGCTGAGCCGGCTGTGCGGATGCCAGGCCTATTTCAAGCTCGAAAACCTGCAGATGACCGGGAGTTTCAAAGAGCGCGGCGCGCTCAACAAACTTTTGCAGTTGAGCGATGCCGAAAAGAGGGCCGGCGTCATCGCCGCCAGCGCGGGCAATCACGCGCAGGGCGTGGCCTATCACTCGACGCGGCTCAAAGTTAAATCGACCATCGTCATGCCCAGGCCCACGCCGCTGATCAAGGTCGTGAACACGCGCGACCTGGGCGGCGAGGTCGTGTTGCACGGCGCGAATTACGACGAGGCGCTCGCTCACGCCCAAAATATCGCGGCTGAAGAGGGGATGACGTTCATCCACGCTTTCGACGATGAAGCCGTCATCGCGGGGCAGGGGACGATCGGCCTGGAACTGCTAGAAGAAGACGTGGAGTTCGACGCCGTGGTTGTGCCGGTCGGCGGCGGCGGGTTGATCGGGGGCGTCGCCGTCGCGATGAAGGAGAATCGCCCAAATACCCGCGTCATCGGCGTCGAGCCTGAGTATTACGCCTGCATGAAAGCGGCCCTGGGCGCGGGCGAGGGCGTGGAGATCGCCACTCAACCGACCATCGCCGACGGCCTGGCGGTCAAACGCGCGGGCGAACGCACTGTCGAAATCGCGCGGCGTTACGTCGACGACGTCGTCACCGTCAACGAAGACGAGATCGCCAGCGCGATCTTGAAGCTGCTCGAAATCGAAAAGACAGTTGTCGAGGGCGGAGGCGCCGCCTCCCTGGCCGCCGTCCTTTTCAACAAGATCGCCGGGATCGAGGGCAAGAACGTCGCAGTGATCGTTAGCGGCGGAAACATTGATCCGAACCTGCTCTCGAAGATCATCGAGCGCGGCCTGGCCAAGGACGGTCGCATGGTGCGCATCCGCATCCTGGGCCGTGACCGCCCCGGCGAACTGGCCCGCATCTGCCAGCACGCGGCCTCAGTAGGCGCGAACATCCTCGAGGTGACCCACAACCGCGCCTTCGCCAACCTGGAGGTCGGCGGAGTCGAGATCGATCTGACCCTGGAGACGCGCGGACGCGATCATGTCGAACAGTTGTTGAAGGTGTTGCGCGAAGACGAGATCGAAGCAGAAGAAGTAATTTGAAGATGCGCGGCGGGGCATATGCCTTGTCATCACCCAGGCTTTTTCTCAAACACGTGTTCTTCCGCCGCAGAGCGGCGCCTGAATTTAGCCGTGGGTTTTAACCCACGGGACGATCGGCGAATATTCCGGCGTCGCGTCAGCGACGGCTGAATTCAATCGTCGCTGACGCGACGTGGAATGAAAATCACGCCCACCGTGGGTTAAAACCCACGGCTAAATTCAGGCGCCGCTGCGGCGGCGGAGAGAGGCAGGCTCTGATTAGTAACGCTCGCTACCGCTCGCGGTACTGATCAGTAAATCATCTCCGACATCTTGACCGTTCGCTTCTCGGCGGCCGACAAATCGGCGGCGAAGACAACGCGGTGTGATTCAAACGCGGTGTCGAAATCCGTCAGCGGCATCTCTTCGTTTTTCCTCAAACTATCAACGAAAGCCTGGAATTGCGGCAGGTACGGGTGATGCGCCACGTCGCCCGAATCGATCAAACTGGTTTCGAGCGTGCTCCATCGGTCTTTGGTCACTTTCAGCTTCGAGCTGTAGAAGCGGTTGTCGAGCAGGCTGCCCTCACTGCCGCACAGGTGAATGTGGAAATAGTAGGGCTGCAAACAGTCCGTCACCGAAGCGACCTTGCCGAGCCTCCCGTCTTTGAATCTGAGCAGCGTCAACGAAGTCGTATCGTATTCGTAGGGCTTGAAGACGGGAGAGCTACTGCGGGCGCCGTAGCTGGTCACTTCTTCGACCTCGGAGTCCATGAACATCAACAGCAGATCGAGGGCGTGGCAGCCGGCGGTCAACAGGCTGCTCCCGCCGAAATCCTTCTTGATGTTCCATCCGAACTGGCCGTACCACGGGCCGATGCCGTGATAGTAATCGACCTCGGCGTAATGCAGCGATCCAAGCAACCCCTGGTCAATCGTCGCGCGAATGACGTTGGCCTGTTGGCTGAAGCGGACTTCGAAACAGACGCAGGTCTTCACGCCCGCTTCGTGAATGGCTTTGCGCATGGCGACCGCGTCTTCGTATTTGATCGCGATCGGTTTCTCGATGATCAGATGTTTGCCAGCGCGGGCGGCGGCGATTGACTGTTCGGCGTGGAGCGGATGCGGAGTGCAGACGTCTATGACGTTAATCGAAGGGTCGGCCAGCATCGCGTCGTATTCATTGTAGACCTTGAGCGGCGTTCCATACTGTCGCTCCAACTCTTTTTCATTCTGCTTCCGTCGCGAACAGACGGCCGTGACCTTAGCCCCCGGAATCTTGTTGAAGGCCGAGATGTGCGCCCCGGCGACCCAGCCCAGTCCGACTATGCCAATGTTGATGTCATTCATTGATTAGTTCTCCTTGTATTGATCTTTAAGGAACGAAATCGCGCCAGAAATCCTTTGAAGGTGTGTAGGATGTCAGGCGGTACAGTACGGGGAGCGTGAGCGACCTGAGTATCGATCATGAGGCCTCATGATCGATACTCAGGTCGCTCACGCTCCCCGTACTGTACCGCTCGCTCAACCCTCAACGTAATTTATTGCTGCCTGTGCTAAGTTCAACGCATTTTGCAACAGCGGCTCGCGCGGATAACCGTGTCCCAGATGTTGTCGCAATCCTTCGGCGTAACCGAAACCGCTCTCCCGGCCGTAGCTCGCGCCCCAGCGCCGCGCCTGTTCCAGATATTCGTCAATGCCGTGATGGGCGCGCAGCCAGTCCCGCTGCGATTGATGACGGCTCAGCATTTCGAGCTTCTTTTCAAACATTCCGGTGACGTCTACATAAAATTGGGGAAGGACGCGCTCGCCCATCGAGTCAACGCCGTCGACGGGGTCGGCGTAATACAACGCGGGCGTCGATTTCGTCGCCGGCGCGGGCGCGATCCGGCGCGTCTGGTAGAGCGGCATAGATAGCGCGAAGCTGGCGCTCCGCGCAAGCCGCGACGCCTCTTCGTGGTCGACCATGTAATCCGCCGGCGAGTGGGTGATCACGACGTCGGGATCGAAACGGCGCATCAATTCGACGACGCCGCGCAGGTTTTCGGCGTTGGCGAATATCTCGACGTCCATCAAGCCGGCGCAGCCATACCACGCGCCAAGATAATCGGCGGCGGCTTTCGCTTCGGCCTGGCGGATGCGCGAAATCTCTTCGCTAGTGCGCATGGCGGAGCCGCAATCGCCGCTGGTCATCGTCATAATTCCGAGCTCCCAGCCGAGCGATTTGAGATGAAAAAGGGTTCCGCCTATCAGTATCTCGGCGTCGTCGGGATGGGCCATTGCGGCCAGCAGCCGTGGCGCGCGCGATGCGTCTGTCATTGTTTAACCTCGAAGTTGATTTTGAGGCGGCAGTGTTGGCCGACAGCGTAGGCCAAGTCAAGGCGCCGCCCGGCGCTGACGCTGAACTCGCTCCCGGAACACAATCGGCTTCGCTTCGCGAAATTCAGCGCTATCGCCGGGGGCAGATAAAGTCAGCCAATATTGAATGAGCGCAAGTTGCTGACCTATTATTGTCCCGCAATTTTAATAGGACCAACTGAACAAATGCTGGGAAAGCAGTCAGGAGAGATCGATCCCTTACTCGAACCATTATTGGCGCCGACCCGCGATGAAGAGGTCGATCTATTCCTCTCACAACTTATTGCCACGCACGCCGAGCCGGTGATTACGGGGATCATCCGTCATAAACTCCATCTAAATTCCCATGGCGGGATCGAACAGGCCGACGCCGATGACATTCATCAGGATGTCGTGGCGCAGTTGCTGGCGGCGTTACAGCGGCTCCGTCAACAGCCTGCCGCTCATCCGATCGGCGATTTGCGCGGGTTGACGGCAGTGATTGCTCATCGCGCCTGCTCGCGGTGGATGCGCCGGCGGTTCCCAGAACGGCACGCGCTCAAAAATCGTCTCTCTTACTTCTTCACCCGCCATCGCGCTTTTGCCCTCTGGCAGGGCGCCAACAGCAGACTGATAGCCGGTTTCGCGAAGTGGCAGGGGCAAACAGACGTCGCCGCCGCCGAACAACTCGAACAACTGTCGGATGATGAGGAGTTATTGTCTCGAATCCGATTGATCAAGTCCTGGAAACAGGCGGAATGGGGCGACGCTCTGACAGCGCTCTTCAATCGTCTCGGCGCCCCGATAGAAGTCGATAGGCTGGTCGGCGCGCTGGCTGAATTGTTGCAGATTGAAGATCGACCAATTGAATCCCTCGATCATATGGAGGATTTCAGCCGGTTGGATGTCCCAGGCGCCCAGCCTGATGTGGCGCGGCAGACCGAAAGCCGGATCTTCTTGCAGCGGCTATGGGAAGAGGTGCGCCAGTTGCCGTTGAGTCAGCGTGCGGCGCTGCTGCTCAACCTGAGAGACCAGCAAGGTCGGGGATGTCTTGCGCTGTTTCCGGCCCTGGGAATAGCGACTTTTCGCCAGATGGCGGAGGCGTTGGAGATGAGCGCGGAAAAATTGGCTGAGCTGTGCAACGGACTGCCGCTCGAAGACGCCAAGATTGCCGAACTGTTACAACTGACGCGGCGACAGGTGATCAATGCGCGGAAATCCGCCCGCCAGCGATTGACCAGGCGGTTGAAAGGATTTATTTGAAACACGGCGCCAACAACCGGGATGTTTCAGCAACTTATATAACCATAAGAAACGCGTCCGGATTATCGGCCGGATTATCGAGTTGAGGTAAGGATACTTGTCTGATCATCTTACTCAAATTCAGATTGAGAGCTACGGCCGTCGTCCGTTCCCGGCCGCGGAATGGTTGTTTGTCTCCGACCACCTGAGCGTTTGCGAGGAGTGTCGCCTGAAGGTCGAAGAGACGGTGGATTGCGAGGCGACATATCTGGCGCTGAAATCCGGGGTGTTCGATACTGAAAGCCGTTGGCGTCGTCTGGTTGATGCGATCCCGTCCTTCTGGCCGAGATCTTCCACGCTCATCTTCGGCTCGGCGCTGGCCACACTTTTACTGGCGCCGGCCGGCTGGTTTGGATGGCAGGCGTTGCAGAGAATGAAGGCGCCGGCGAAGATCGCCGTGACAATCCCGGCGCCCAGCGTCTCTCCGCCAGTCTCGCCCGCCCCCGGCTCGGAAGGCTCCTCGATAGTCATCGCCAAACTCAATGACGGCGATGGTCGGGTGACGTTGGATCGGGAAGGAAATCTATCGGGCGCCGATCATCTGCCTCCCGCTTATCAGCAAATGATCAGAAGAGCGCTTACGGGGCAGGAGCTTGGAAGATCGCCGCTGTTGGCGGGATTGATGGCGCCCGGCGACAAGCCGAGAGGGAACGGCGAGGTCCGGCGCGTTGAGTTTTCAGTAATCGAACCGGTCGGGAGCGTAACGCTTTCGGACCGTCCGACTTTCCGCTGGTCGCAATTGAATGGAGCTACGGGGTACGTGGTTGAGGTCTACGACGAGCGATTCGGGCCGGCGGCTACCAGCCCGCAAATCACCGATCATTCATGGACGGCGCCTCAACCACTCAAGCGAGGCGAAATCTATTACTGGCAAGTGAAAGCTGTCAAAGACGGCCGGGAGTTGAAAGCTCCGCGGGCGCCCGCGCCACAGGCGAAATTCCGCATTCTGGATGCGGCCAGAACCAGTGAATTGGCGCAAGCGCGCCGCGCTTATGCTTCATGGCGCCTGATATTGGGGGTGCTGTATGCGCAAGCCGGGCTGCTAGATGAAGCCGAACGGGAATTTCGCGCATTGCAAGAGAACAATCCGAATTCAGAGTTGGTTCAGCGATTGTTGAAGCAGGTACGGACGAAATCATGACTCATCAGAGCGCGCATTACTCGGCTCTAAATCAGAGCACGCGACATTGGTACGGTACCGGGAGCGGTAGCGACCGGGCGCCGTCGGAGAAGGCGCCTTCTCCGACGGCGCCCGGTCGCTACCGCTCCCGGTACCGTACCGCTGTATTCTCCGGTTTGGCGCTGATTGCAGTTTCGCTTCCAGTTTTGGGAGCCACACACGGCCCGTCCCCATATTTGACTCAGGAAGCGGCTCGTCGCCAGGATGGCATTGGCGATGAGATTGACATCCGCCCGCTCGAGCCGGGTCAATCCATCAAACGCGAGCTGACAGGCGGGCAACGGCACATCTATCAGATCAAGCTGAGAGCCGATCAGTTCCTGAAGGTGATCGTCGAGCAGCAAGGCATCGATGTGGTGGCGCAGGTATTGGGGCCCGACGGCGCCCAGATCCTGGAGGTAGACTCCGAAAGCCGGCTACGTGGACAGGAACAGGCGTCGATGGCGCCTGAAGCGGCAGGCGATTACCGGTTGATCGTGAAGCCCAAACAGGATGGATCGGCTGCCGGAAGCTACGAGATCCGTATCGACGAATTGCGCGCCGCGACAGAAGACGACCGCGCGTTACAAGAAGCGAGCAAGCTGTTGAAAGAGTATGTCAGACTGCAAGGGGAGGGTAAGCATGATGAAGCTATGCCGCTGGTCGAGCGCTCGCTGGAAATTCGTGAAAGGATACTGGGGCCGGATCACCGCGATGTCGCCGCCGCTCTCAACGCTCTGGCCATCATATACTGGAATAAGGGCGAATATGCGAAGGCGGAGCAGCTCTATCAGCGGGCGCTGACGATCTTTGAAATGGCGCTGGGTCCTGAGGACCCCAGGGTCGCTATCACTCTCAACAATCTCGCGGCGCTTTATTGGAACAAGGGCGACTATGTGAAGCCGGAGCCGCTGGCTCAACGGGCGTTGGCGATCATGGAGAGAGCGTTCGGACGTGAACATCCGAATGTCGCCATGGTCGTCAACTGTCTCGCAATTATCCACAGCAGCAGGGGAGATTATGCGAAAGCCGAACCACTGTTCGGGCGAGCGCTGGCGATTTGGGAGAGAACGCTCGGGCCTGAACATCCCAATGTCGGCATCGCGCTAAGCAACCTCGCCAACGTCTTCTATAACGAAGGCGAGTTTGCGAAGGCCGAACCTCTATATCAACGAGCCTTGGCCTTGCGAGAGAAAACGTTGGGGCGGGAACACGACGAGGTCGCGGCTATCCTCAATAATCTCGCGCTCGCCTACATGGTCAAAGGCGAGTATGAAAAGGCGGAACCGCTCTACCGGCGGGCGCTGGCCATCCGGGAGAAGGCGCTGGGCATAGAACACCCCAAAGTCGGGTTTCTGCTCGGCAATCTCGCCAACCTCTACCGTAACAAGGGCGAGTATGCGGAGGCGGAGTCGCTCTATCGGCGCGCGATTGCGATTTTTGAGAAAGCGATGGGGCCGCAACATCCCTACCTGGCCAATTATCTCAACGACCTGGCCGTGCTTTACGCGGCAAAAGGCGATGGCGCCCAGGCCGTCGAATTGCAGTCACATGCCAACGACATTGCCGAGTACAATCTCACGCTCAATCTCGGCGCCGGCTCCGAACGGCAGAAACTGGCTTACATGGCCTTCTCCGAAAAGCAGACCGATTTCACGTTTTTGCTCCACAGCCAGATCGCCCCGGATGATCCGCAGGCTCTCAAACTGGCCTTTACGACCCTGCTCCGTCAGAAGGGACGCGCGCTCGACGCTATGACCGACACGATTGCCACGTTGCGTCGCCACGCCACGCCGCAAGATCAAAAGCTCTTTGATCGACTCATAGAAACCCGCTCGCAATTGGCCTCACTCATCCTCAAAGAGTCTGACGCGTCCAACCTCGATACATACCGGATACGACTCGGTCCTTTGGAGGAGAAGATCGAGAATCTGGAAGCCGAACTCAGTGTCCGCAGCGCCGAGTTTCGAGCGCATGCGCAACCGGTCACACTTTCAGCCGTCCAGTCTGCGATACCCGCCGGCGGCGCCCTGATCGAGTTCGCGCTCTACACCCCGCAGGAGCCCCGGACAGGGAAGAGGCAACCGCCGCGCTACCTCGTCTATCTGCTTGCGGCGCAAGGTCAGCCGAAGTGGATGGACCTCGGCGCCGCCTCTCCGATCGATCGAGCCGTAGACGCCTGGCGCCAATCGCTGCGCGAAAACACCCCGGACGTCAACCGACTGGCGCGAGCCGTGGATGAGCTGGTCATGCGGCCCATACGGTCGTCGTTGCGGTCGGAGCCTGGCGAAATACGCCGTTTACTTATTGCGCCCGATGGTTCGCTCAACCTTATGCCTTTCTCCGCCCTGGTGGATGAAGGGAATCAGTATCTGATCGAGCGTTACACCATCAGTTACCTGACGAGCGGGCGCGATCTGCTGCGGCTGCAAACCCCACAGCCGAGCAAGAGCGCCCCGTTGGTGGTTGCTGATCCTCTCTTCGGTAGAATGGCGAACGCCGCCACGCGAAGGAGTGGAACTTCGGGAAGCCAGCCTGACGGCCATCAAGGGGCGTCACAAAGTGAGCCGCCCATGGTCTTTTTCCGGCCACTGCCGGGAACAAAGAGTGAAGCGTTGGCGATCAAAGCCATCCTGCCGAAAGCCTCAGTGCTCCTGCGACAACAGGCTACCGAAGCTGCGCTCAAACGGGTCAGATCTCCGCGCGTTTTGCACATCGCGACACACGGATTCTTCCTAAGTGATCCGGAGGAACAAGAGACAGGGGCGCAGAATGTTCCTGGCGATGACCCGCTGCGCGCCTCAGAACTGCGACTCAACAGGTGGGCTGCTCACATCAGAAGCCCTTTACTGCGTTCCGGCCTGGCGTTGTCGGGAGCCAATCGAGAGAAAAAAGGAGATGATGACGGCATCTTAACGGCGCTGGAAGTGGCAGGATTGGATTTGTGGGGAACGAAACTTGTGGCGCTCTCGGCGTGCGACACCGGGCTGGGCGAGCTCAAGACCGGTGAGGGTGTGCAGGGCTTGAGGCGCGCGCTGGTCCTGGCCGGCTCTGAGAGCCAGGTCATGAGTCTCTGGACGGTGTCGGACGAGCGGGCTAAAGATGTCATGATCCCATATTACAAGGCGCTCCGGCGAGGAGAGGGACGCGGCGAGGGCCTCAGGCAAGTGCAATTGCGAATGCTGCGGAGCAAGGATCTGCATCATCCATTCTATTGGGCGGCGTTCATTCAGTCGGGAGAGTGGGCGAATCTGAATGGCAGCCGATAGCCGGTTATACCCCTCGGCCAGGGGAATTGGTCCGGCCCAACAACCTTCCTTCAAAATCGCAAAAAAAAAATCGAGCCAACGGGAACATAGTAGAAAGTTCGGCAACTTCTCCTGATGAGATTCAGCAATCGAATTTCATGGGGGAGCGGACGTCGCCAGATTCTACGGGCTCGCTCTCTCCATCGATCGGGCCGGGCCATGCGTGGTAGCAACCCAATACCATCTTGTGCGCCATTGCCCGGCGCCGCGGAACAAATAATTGAAGCGTGTGCATAAATCGGATCGGCGGAGCCTTTGGAGTGCGGGCGCTCGGGACCGCTTTGGTAGTCCACTTCTATACTCCAGCAATGATGGAAAGCAAACCCGCTCGGGTCTCTAGCCCCGGAAGTCTCTGGAATCGGAAATGACTACCAAAGCGGTCCCGAGCGCCCGCACTCCAAAGGCTGCCGCCATTCCAGGTGGTTGACCGCATTCATTTTCAATTTGCACACGCTTCAAATAATTACCTGACATGCGCCACCGCTCCCGGCGCGTGATAGGGGCGCGCTGTACTGCGCTTCCATCGCGACCGCAGCGCTGGTCAAGCCGCAAGCCATTCAAATCATGTCGAACGAGGAATTGCATAAATGATCACATCCAACCAAATCAAATCTGTAAGACTGGTATCTCTCCTGGCCTGTTTTGCGTTGATGGCTCTATCCCAGAAGGCGCGGGCGCAGGGAGTCGATAATCCGCTGCCGCTCAAACTCGGAGTCACACATAAAGTGAAGCTCTACGAGGACGAGCAAAATTATGTCAGGGTTTCTCTACCGGCCGGACAATACAAGGCGATACTGGATTCGCGGAGGACCGAGGGGGATTCTGGCAATATGACAGGCAGTCTATCGATCCTCAACAGTGACGGGGCGGTCACAAACGAGAATGTCATCTGGTTTAACTACATCGATATCGTCTGTCGCGGGGTCTATACCTTCAGCCTGAAGGCGCCGAAGACGTTGATCCTCAGGTTGTCAAACGGGGCAAACAGACAGACGTTCTGGTTGACGCTCTTGAAGGAACCCGCGACATCTTTTCTCCCTTTCTGCGATGAAGTGGCGCCAAAGCCGATAAAGATCAGCCAAACCGAATCGGGGACGCTCGTCGAGAATGAGTTCGTGTACTACGCCGTCAGTCTGACGAAGGGGGACTATAAGGTAATTCTCGATTTCGCGAACGCCGCAAACGAGAAGGCCAATATCGGCGGTTTCTTTGCCACGCTCGATGGGGATGGCGGAAATCACAAGGAATTGATCTATCTCAACGAGATCGACACCTTCTCCAGGAAGACAGGCATGTTTTCAGTTCGCAAGGACGCGGCGCTGATCTTCAGAATCTATAACCGGCATAATCAGGTTAATTACAAGCTGACCATACAGCCCAGCGCGCCCTGAAGTCGTCGTTTCAACTGCCAAACCGTAATGACACAAAATGAATAGGAGGAACCATGGATAACATTCAAAGCGCCATAGATATAAAGGGTGGAGGCATCTTCAATCAGGCGGAACTATTTTTCGATGACCTCTTTCTAAAAAAGCTCCCGCCGTTGCCGGCGCAGATTCGAGATCTTCTGGTCAAACTGGCCCCGTTCTGGGCGATCTGCATGATCGCCTTCGCCGTGCTCCAAATCGTTTTCGGATCACTGGCCGTTCTCTTGGGTTTGTTGGGAACATTTCTCTCCATCGCCACGCTCTCCGGTTCAAGTGTGATCAGCAGTGTGCTGGGAATAGTCGAATCGATAGTCGGGCTGGCTCTTGGGGCGCTCATTCTGATCTATCTGGCGAAGTCATTGAGAGGGCTGTTCAATCATAAAGATGTGGGTTGGCAAGCTCTCTTTCGCGCCGAGATGGTTTCGCTGATTTATGCGGTGTTCTCATGGTTGATGACGATTCTGATTTCTGTGGTGTCATTAAGTGGCCTGGGCGCGATCATGGGAATCGGTTCCTCGATAGTTCTGCTTCCAATCTGGTTGATCTTGTTCGGGCTGGGTTTTTATCTGCTATTTCAGATCAAGGACAGGTACGCGCGCGTCAACCCATAGGTTTTAGTGTAGAATCTGCAGAATTTCGACAACAGAGATACCAACTTCAAAACAGATTTCTCGTGGAGGAACCTATGAGCTTGGTTCGTTGTGCGCTGTTTATCGCTATTCTGCTTGCGTGCGTGGCTGCGGGGTCGCCGGAATTGTCCGGAACAGCCGCCCAACAATACGACCGGAATCTCTATCAATCTCTGCGCTGGCGGTGCATCGGGCCGTTCCGCGCGGGACGCACTGTCGGCGCCACGGGCGTTCCGGGGCAGCCGAACGTTTTTTACATCGGCGTCAATAACGGTGGAGTGTGGAAGACGACCGATTACGGTCTGACGTGGGGACCTATCTTCGACGACCAGCCGACCGGGTCAATCGGCGATCTGGCCGTCGCGCCTTCCGATCCCAACATTATTTACGTCGGCAGCGGCGAAGGTTTGCAGCGCCCCGATCTTTCGACCGGCGATGGAATCTACAAATCTACCGACGGCGGGAAGACCTGGCGAAATGTGGGGCTGGGCGGCGCTCAGCAGATCGGCTCAGTCATCATCGATCCGAAAGACCCGAACCGTGTTTTCGTCGCCGCGCTCGGACATCCTTACGGCCCGAATGAAGAACGCGGGGTCTATCGCTCGACCGATGGCGGCGCGACGTGGCGGAGCGTGTTGTACAAAGACGAAAACACCGGCGCGATTCAGGTCGCGTTCGACCCCACGAATTCGCAAATCGTTTACGCCGACTTGTGGGCCGGGCGACAGGGGCCGTGGGAGAACGGGGCGTGGCAAGGGCCGGAGAGCGGCATCTTCAAATCGACCGACGGCGGCGATACCTGGAAGAAGCTGACCAATGGATTGCCCACATTTGAGCAGGGCCTTGGGCGCATCGGCTTCGACATCTCGCGCAGCAATCCGAAAATTCTTTACGCGACGGTCGACGCCAACCCTCAACAGGGCGGCGTCTATCGTTCGGATGACGCGGGAGAGAGCTGGCGGAAGATCAGCGGCGACCAACGGCTCTGGGGGCGCGGCTCCGATTTCGCCGAGATCAAGGCGCATCCTAAGAACCCTGAGATCGTTTTCGTCGCCAACATCGCCTCGTACAAATCCACAGACGGCGGCAAGACCTGGACCGGATTCAAAGGCGCGCCGGGCGGCGACGATTATCATCGCATCTGGATCAATCCTGACAATCCCGACATTATGATCTTCGCAACCGATCAGGGCGCGACGATCACCGTCAACGGCGGCGAGACGTGGAGCAGTTGGTACAACCAGCCGACGGCGCAGATGTATCATGTCATCACAGACAATCGCTGGCCTTACTGGGTCTACAGCGGTCAACAGGAGAGCGGCTCGGCGGCGGTAGCGAGCCGAAGCGATTACGGCGCGATCACCTGGCGCGATTGGCGTACTGTCGGCGTTGAAGAATACGGCTACGTCGCTCCCGATCCACTCAACCCAAACATCACATACGGCGGCAAGATCACGAGGTACGATTGGGCGACTGGCCAGGCGCAAAACATCGCGCCCGAAGCCGTGCGCGGCGGCAAATATCGGTTCCTGCGCACGGCCCCGGTGATCTTCTCGCCGGTAGATCAGATGACGCTCTATTACGCCGGCAACGTCTTGTTCAAAACGACCAACGGCGGGCAGAGTTGGGATGTGATCAGTCCCGATCTTTCGCGCGAGAAATGGGAAGTGCCCGAAAACATCGGAGTCTACCGTTCGCCTGAAATAAAGGCGATGCCTCGACGCGGCGTCATCTACACCGTCGCGCCTTCGCACAAGAACATCGACACTATCTGGGCCGGAACCGATGACGGTTTGATCCACATTACGCGCGACGGCGGCAAGAACTGGCGAAATATCACGCCGCCCGATCTGAAATCGTGGGCCAAAGTCTCGCTGATCGACGCCTCGCATTTCGACGACGATACGGCCTACGCGGCGATCAACACATTTCGCCTAGACGATTTGCGACCGCACATCTATCGCACGCGCGACGGCGGCAAGACCTGGAAACACATCGCCAACGGCATTCCCGACGGCGGCATAGTCAACGTAGTGCGCGAAGACCCTCTGCGCAAAGGTCTGCTCTACGCGGGCACGGAACAAGCCGTCTACGTATCGTTTGACGACGGCGAGCATTGGCAATCGCTGCGATTGAATATGCCCGCGACCTCGATCCGCGACCTGGTCGTGAAAGACGACGACATTGTCGTCGGCACGCACGGTCGCAGCTTCTGGATTCTCGATGACGTCACGCCGCTGCGTCAGATCAACGATCAGGTCGCGCAATCCGACGCGTTCCTCTTCAAACCGCAGACGGCTATCCGCGTCCGCCGCAGCGTCAACACCGACACGCCGATCCCGCCCGAAGAGCCGATGGGACAGAACCCGCCCGACGGCGCAATCATCAACTACTACTTGAAATCCGACGCGAGCGAAGCCACGCTGGAAATCTTCGACAATCAGCAGCGGCTCGTGCGGCGCTATTCCAGCAAGGACGAGCCGGAGAAGATCAACGAGAATCGACTGCCTTATCCGACCTACTGGCTCCGCCCGGCGCGAATAATTTCGGCAAAAGCCGGGATGCAGCGTTGGGTGTGGAATTTGCGTTATCCGCCGCCTGAGGGCTTCCCGCGAACATTCTCGATCTCGGCCATATACCGCGACACGCCCAGCCAGCCCGAAGGCCCGCTCGCTTCTCCGGGCGAATACACGGTGAAGCTGACAGTGGGCCGAAAGCAATTCACGCAGCCTCTGACGTTGAAAATGGATCCGCGCGTGACGACGCCTTCGGCTGGCATCGCAAAGATGTACGAGATTTCGATGCGCTGTTACGAAGGCATTGCGAAAACCCGCGCGGCTCAGGCCGAGATTCGCAAGCTGCGCGATCAGTTGATGGCGCTGAAGGAGAAGGCGGGGCAGGGAACTACAGCGAAAGCGATCGCCGCGCTGGATCAGAAGGCCGCCGCCATTGAAGGCGCGGCGGGAGGCTTCGGCCCGCGAGGCGGAGGCGGCTCAGGTCTGGCGAGACTAGCGAGCGAACTGCTTGCGGTAATGAACCTGGTCGAAGGAGCCGACGCCACGCCGACGACGCAGGTCGTCGCGGCCTCAGAAGCCTTGCAGAAATCGCTGGCCGATGCGCTGTCGAGTTGGAGCGAAATCAAGAACAAAGACGTGAAATCAATCAATGATCAATTGCGACAGGCCGGGTTGCCGGCGATTGCGCTGTAATTCCACCTAGAGCGGTTATCAGGTCAGTGTGCGGATTTATTCTTCGTCGCGGAGCGACGGTTGGTGCGCCTGAGAGCGCATCTGGTCAGAGAGGTGAAAGTCCTCTTCAGGCATACGTTCTCCGGCCTGTAACTGAATGCAACTGCGTCGCCGCGAGGCGGGGTGGGGAGCAGCAGGAGGTGAA
>WNFU01001015.1_pt1 | contig 74640 bp, 64 predicted proteins | sample 5400121 | NCBI WGS metagenome assembly WNFU01 (sample SAMN13153360, study PRJNA577476) | soil metagenome | isolation source: 100 cm soil or saprolite under grassland replicate 1 | place: USA:California | collected 2016-06-15
TAGTAAAAAAGTTTCTCTTCCTTTTTCTTCTCGCCTCGCACACCGCCTCCCTACAACCAAATTGGAAGGCATATTACCACACAACCAAAATTTCATGTTGCGATTTCTTACAAACTCTCAGAGTTTTTCAACAGCCTGTTTACTTTTGACATTTCTCGCTAAACGATTGTCGGAGGCACGAAGGCGATTTCAACCTAACTTAACCGTGAGAGGTGGAAAAACTAAGGGGACAGGCTACTTTTCCACTTCCGCGATGGTGCCCTCTATCGAGTTATTTTGTTCAATCGATCACCCCAGCAACAACCCTTGGATAGCGTGACCGCAGCCACCGAATCTTTTTCTACAGCCTGTAGAACGCCTGGGAGTCGGTCTCCAGGATCTTACGGGCTTGGGCATTGGTGATCCTGCCCTCTCCACGCAGCTGTGAGAAACGATTGAGGTCCGAATCGTATTCGTCTGGAAATCTGCAGCCATGAGATGGACGTCCGCCTACTCTGTCCTTTCCGGGAACAGCCCCGGCATCCATCGCGACGCGAGTGCCGCTGGGAATGCGAGGCGCAGTGGCGCGCGCGCGCTTTCAGATGTAAGCACGCCCTTGTCGACTAGGGCCGAAACAATACGGCGCGCTTGCCGCTCGCCAGTGCTAACCATGTTGGCTGCGTCGCCGCGCGGCAGCTCGCCGCGATAGAGCACGGCTTCGAGAATATTTCCCGATTTCGGCGGAAGATTACGAAGTCGGATCTCTTCCTCGGTCCACATCAGAATACGGGTGCGCAACCGATCCGGTTGAACGAGCTCTTCCATGAAGCTCACTTGGTCCATGCACACTTCCAGAAAAAACCAGGTGAATGCGGCAAGAGCTTCTTCGCTCAAATTGCCGCGCCCATCAAGATCGTTCCGGCGGGGCCGATCGCAATTGGCGAGATGGCTTTTGTACGCCGCGACATTTCGGGCGAGGCCGCGTGCAACCGACCATATTCCACCAGTATCCAAAGTCTCGAGGAGAGTCGCGTGTGATACCAGTCTTGCGACGCGCCCATTGCCATCGAGGAACGGGTGTATCCACAGCAGGCGGTGATGCGCAGCCGCAGCCGAGAGAATTGCGTCCGTTCTCCCCAACCGGCCATAGGCGACCTCGCAATGCGCAAGAAATCGCGGAACCGCGCCGGGGCTGATGGGAACGTGCTGACCGACCCGCACATCGCGGTCCCTCAGCTGACCAGGCACAACTTTCAGCCGCTCGCCGGTATCCGGATTCTCAATCCAGAGAAGATCATCAGGCAATAGCTCGCAGAAACGGTGGTGAATTTCTTTAATGCCTGCCAGCGAAACTGGACGGCCTGCCAGTCCTCCAGTATCGATCCACTGCTGAACTCTTATATGCGCCTTCGCTTCGAGCTGAAGGTCTCGCTTGTGCGGATCGTTGCTGTAGTCGTTCTTAAGCGCCCGTTCGATATCGACGGGGTGCGTATCGTGCCCCTCGATGAGGTTGCTGTAGTAACAGTTCATGGCTCGCACCAGATCGGCCAGCGCCGTGCACACCCCATTGGGCAGGCTACGCCGGAATCCGGCTGAGCGAGCAGCCACGTCGACCGCGAGATCGGTAAGTTCGCCGCGGTGACGTGACCCTTCGGCGATGAGCAGCGGCTCCATCAATGCTACAGTTTCTTTGCGGTCTATGACCGCTGAAATGTCCGCTTCTATGTCCGCTTCTTTTCCTGCACCGCTTTGACTTCTCTGCGCCGGGAATGGAGCACGGGCTCGGTGTAGCCGTTCGGCGCGCTACACCCCTTCAAGACGAGGTCCAATGCCGCCTGAAAAGCAATGCTTCCGTCGTAGTCCGGCGCCATGGGTCGGTAATTCGGATCGCCGCGATTTTGCCGATCGACGACCTGCGCCATTCGCTGAAAGGTCTCGACCACACGCTCCTTCGTGACGATGCCATACTTGAGCCAGTTGGCGATATGTTGGCTCGATATCCTGAGCGTCGCCCGGTCTTCCATCAGCGCCACGTCGTTGATGTTCGGAACCTTTGAGCAGCCGATTCCCTGATCGACCCAGCGAACAACGTAGCCCAGTATGCCCTGGGCGTTGTTATCCAACTCGCGCTGAATTTCCTCAGCCGTCAACTTTCGGTCGAGTAGCAGCGGCGGCGTGAGAATATGCTCGAGGTTGGCGCGGCCCCGCTTCGACAGCTCGGCCTGTCGCTTAGGGACATCGACTTGATGATAGTGCAGCGCGTGCAGCGTCGCTGCGGTTGGCGAGGGCACCCATGCGGTGTTCGCTCCCGCTTGAGGATGAGCGATCTTGGTTCGGACCATCTCACGCATCTCATCCGGCATGGTCCACATCCCCTTGCCGATCTGCGCTTTGCCTCGAAGCCCCGTTTCGATGCCGACGTCCACGTTCCAGTCTTCGTAAGCCTTGATCCAAGGCTGCGCTTTGATCTCTTCCTTCGGCAGCATCGCGCCTAACTCCATGCTAGTGTGGATCTCGTCGCCGGTCCGATCCAAAAAGCCCGTGTTGATGAAAACCACTCGATCCTTCGCCGCCCGGATGCATTCCTTCAAATTGACCGTGGTGCGCCGCTCTTCGTCCATGATGCCGATCTTGAGAGTTTTACGTTTCAATCCGAGCGCGCCCTCGATCCGTTGGAATAGCTCGACGGTGGCCGCGACTTCCTCCGGTCCATGCTGTTTCGGTTTGACGATATAAATGCCCTCCGTTTTGCTGTTGCGGTATTTTCCCTTTCTCTTGAGATCATGGATGGCGGAAAGCGCCGTGACCATGCCATCGAGAAAACCCTCAGGGATCTCCTCGCCCGTCTTCGTAATTACGGCATCGGTGTACATGTGAATGCCGACGTTACGCACCAAGAGCAGACTTCTCCCAGGCAAGGCGAGCTTCCTTCCTGTCGGCGTAGTGAAGACTTTGTCCGGGTTGAGTTTTCGATCGAGCGGGCGGCCGTTCTTTTCAAAGGTCGTTTCGAGGCTTCCTTTCATGATGCCGCACCAATGACGATAGACCGTAACCTTATCAGCGGCATCGACCGCGGCGACCGCATCCTCGCAATCTTCAATCGTTGTGATCGCCGCCTCAAGGACCACGTCTTTCACGCCTGCAGGGTGGGCCTTACCGATGGGATGGCTTCGGTCGATTTGAATCTCGATGCGCGAACCGTTGTTGCTTAACAAGATGCTCGTCAATTCGCCGGCATTTTCCTGATATCCGAGAAATTTGCCGTCATCCGCCAGTCCGACCGTTTTTCCGTCCTTGAGCGTCGCCGCAAGCTGTTTCTTACGACCGACGCGCTTGAGAAAGAATCGAGTGACATCCGAGAAACTGCCGCGTTTCAAGGCGACGACCTTGTCTAAGAATTCCTCGGTGTAAGCGATCACCTTGGCACCGCGTCTGGGATTGTAGGACTCGCCCTTTTCTGCGCCGCCTTCCTCGGGAATGACATTCGTGCCGTAGAGCGCGTCGTAGAGACTCCCCCACCGCGCATTCGCTGCGTTCAAGGCGTAGCGAGCGTTGTCAAGCGGCACCACCAGCTGCGACCCCGCGGTCTCGGCGATCTCGGGGTCGACATTGGCCGTGGTTATCTTGAAATTTTTGCCTTCGGGGACGAGGTAGCCGATCTCTTTCAGAAAGGCGGCGTATTCCTTCACATTGAAGGACTGACCGCTGCGCGCCCGATGCCATTGGTCAATCTGCTGTTGCAACTGACCGCGCTTTGCCAGCAACGCTCGATTCTTCGGGCCCAGATCTCTCACGATCTCGCCGAGAGATTTCCAAAAACCATCGGCCTTCACCCCCGTTCCCGGCGCGATCTCATCTCGCACTAGGCCATAGAGCCGTTCATCGATCCTAAGGCCGCCGATCTCGACTCTGTTGGCCATGGTCTTCTCCTTTTCGTCAAACAGCTCAATAAATCCTGTTTTGCCTATCTGGCTTGAACCATGACCGCCGGGCACCAACACCCTGGAGGAATCATAGGCATAGCCTGACGTTAGTCGATTTCCAGCCTCCTGGTCTAGAAGAAAATAGCCTTAGGCCCCGGATTCTTTTTTGGTTTCCTTGTTGGAGAATTTGGAATCACGCAACTATATGCGGAACAGAATGAAATTTTGTAGATGTGGATTATGACCATAAGCCCTACGGACCGCATATGACCTGCTCATTGCCTGTCCTCAGCTATGCCACCGTTCAGCGTCATCGCGTAAACAGGCGTATCTACGTGTCGAACTAGAACCGCCAAATCGAATGTCCCGTATGTAGCGACGCGAAAGCGCCCGAAGGTGTGATCTCTGTTAAGATTGTACTTTGTATTGGTTGCCGCATGCGCAATCGGGTCAAGGCGGTTATCCGCATTGAGAATACTTCTCCATCTCCACGCGCCGTTCGTCAGCTGCGCCCACGAAGATCCAGCAGGTCCGCTGATCGTATAAAGCCGCGGCCCATTTTTCGCAGAGAAATAAACGAATCGATCCAAATTTGGCGCATATTCCAGCGCGGCAAACTCTGCAAGGACTGGTTGATCGCCCGAACATGAAAGGCGCACTATTTCTCCGGCCGGCGCACTTGGGTCAAGCGCATAAATTGCATTCGCCGCGCTGGCGATCACAACGATAATATCGCGCATTGGATCGATCGCCATCGCATTGTGATCAGCCGACTGAATTTTCTTTGGATAAAGCGTCGTCCAGGAGCCGAATGTGCCATCGCCGTTGTCGCCATCGGGAGTGAAACCGATGAAACCGTTACCATTCTCGCCGGAGTGACCCCACAGAATCCGACGCGATGCATCCCACGTCGTCCAGCCGCCAGAGTTGAGCATCGCCGACGAATGTCTAGGACCTCTGCGCCATGTCAACGAATCCAGATTAAACATATGCGATATCGGCGTTGCTTTTACTTCCGGTCCTAATTCTAATTGCCCCTTGAGCAGTAGGTAATCATTCCCCACAGGATCATATTGCACATAACCGTAAGTGTGCGGCGGCAACGGCGAACCGTCGGGGTAAACGGAATCGCGATAGACCGCGCCCGCGCCGTATGCGTCAGCTTCTCCTGAAACATAGCCATCCGAAATTCGTGACCACTGCCTTGTGCTGAGGTCGAATGCATGAACGTCCGAGCCGAAGTAGTCGTCGTGGCCGCCGCCAAAGACGATCATCGAGCCACTGACTCCCAAACGCGACGCGAACACCGCGCCGTTCCAGCCTTCGGTGATCGAGGGAAACCCGCAGCATCCTTCCCAGGGCGCATGAGGGCGCCGGCCCAGCCATCGTCGCAGTCTCTCCTTCGCTCCTTTGGCAGGATTGATCTTGATATCACTAGCTGGATCGTTGTCCTCGAGATACCGAGTACCAGCAGGCGTTGGTGATAAATCGAGATCAGGATGATCGCCGGAGATTTGATACCAGCAACCCGGCTTCATTCGTTCCATCCATCGCGGCATTGTTGGTTCTACACGAATCCTGCTCATCTTTTGTCTGGCAGTATATAGGGAGTACCTTGCCAGTTGCATCGAACCGTGGTCTTTCCAACTCACGAGAAGACGTTTTTTAGTGAGCCCTTGACGATACGCTCGTTGTTACGGCATGTCCTTGCGCTCCAGGTCCACACGCGCCATGAATTTGGGCGAAACTTCGCGCAGCCGCTCGTCGGTCATGCGCCCGCTGCGCTTCATGTAATCGTAGGCAATCTGCCATGGCTGCAATTTCATTTTATCCGGCAAGCGCTCGTACCAATAGGAACTCGCATTAGCTGCAAAAATAATCTTTTCTACAATCGGCCGGCGTTCGCGCTCGAACGCCGCCAGCGCGCTCGGCACATCCGTGCACGCTTCCGCGAACGCACGGTCAAGAGCAATGGCGTCCTCAAACGCCAGGCGCGTGCCGGAGCCGATGGAAAAATGCACTGTGCGCAGCGCGTCGCCTATCAGCACGGTATTTCCAACATACCAACGTCGATTAACCAGCAAAGGAAATTGGCGCCAGATCGATTTGTTGGACACCAGCGGATGGCCACCCAGATCCGGCGCGAACACGTGCTCGCAGTATGCGCGGCTTTCGCCGTCGGGTTTACCATCGAGTCCGGCGCGCCGCCAAGTCGCGACATCGCATTCGACCACGAAGGTGCTCATCGATGGACCATGGCGATAATGATGCGCGACAAAATGGCCGTCTTGATTCGTTCGGAAAGTCAGGCTCAAGCATTCAAATAATTGCGCCGTGCCGTACCAGGCGAAGCGATTGCTGAGCCACTCGATCCGCGGTTCGAATTCGGATTCCAACACTCGGCGGACCCATGAATTTGCGCCGTCGGCGCCGACGATGAGATCGCAGTCTTGCACTTGATTGAATGAATCGATGACATGTTCGTATTCGATCACGACGCCCACTGCCCGGCATAACTTGTCGAGAAATTGATTGAGCTCCAGCCTGCCAATGGCCGAGAAGCCGTTGCCGTCGATGTCGACGCGCTCATCCCGGTGAACGATGCGCTGGATCGGCCAGCTTTCAAGCTGAGGCGTAAGCGGCTCATACAGATCCGGCGCGTCACGCTCGAGGAACGCCAGCGCATTCAGAGAAAACACCACGCCAAAACCGAAAGTGGCGTCGGGAGGATTCTGCTCGAAGACACTGACGCGCCACGCCGGAAACCGACGCTTGATCAGCAGCGCAAACAAAAGACCGGCGGGACCGGCGCCGATGATGTTAATAAGCACGGCAAATTTAGAGTACTAAAGTATTGGAGAAATGGAGTGATGGGCTAAACCCAATTTCCAGTACTCCATCACTCCAATTCCTTCACTTTCCCTGTTCACCGTACAGCCGCTTGACGAACCCACTTGCTTCGATCTCGCGCAAAAGGCGTGGATCGACGAAGTCCTTGGGGTCGACGCCGCGGACGCGCGGATTGGTTTCGGCTACCTGCGTTAAGCCGAGCTTCATCACTTCGATGTCCGGATAGGGAACCCGCTCGAAGGCTGAGGCATAGACTCGCTGGGTTTCCTCTAACATCGAACGGTCGGTGGTCTGGGTATATTTTCCGATTACGTCCATCGCGAAGCTCGGATCGGTCTTGAATCGATGCACCGCTTCGATGTGCGCCTCGAGGAAACGGCGGACGGCGGACTCCTGATTGCGCAGGAGTTTTTGCGTTACGATGATGGTGGAAAGTGGATAACGGTATCCTGAGGCGTTGTAATCGACCAGAACACGAAAGCCCGCAGCGCGCGCGTGCAACACCGCCGGAAAGCCGAAGGTGCCGCCTTCGATTTGTCCCGCCTTGAGCCCGGCTACAATCTCAGGCAGACCGCCCATCTGCCGAATCATAACATCACGATCCGGCACGAGTCCGTTCTGTCGCAGATAAATCCGTGTGAAAAAATCCGTGACGGTGCCGACGCGGGTGACGCCGATGCTTTTGCCGCGCATCTCCTCGATCCGCTGGATTTGCGGCGCCGCCACCGTGAAGACAAGCACACGGTTGACCGGGACCGCGACATAAACCGTGTCCGCGCCGGCGAGTTTGGCATCCACGCCCGCCGGGCCGCCGATCGCCGCAATGTCTATGCTTCCGCCGACCAAGGTCTGGACGGCGCGCGAGCCGGCGGCGATATAAACCAGCTCGACATCCAAACCATGGCGCTGAAAAATGCCGGCTTCTTTCGCAATCCACGGGATCGAGAATGCCGCAGTGATTGCCGCGTAGGCGACACGGAGTTTTTGTAATCCCTCCGCAGCATGAGCCGCATCGAATGCCCACAGGAGTGGAAGGCAAACTGCCAAGAGAAGAAACTTGCTTATCGAGTGCGAAACGGTTTTCATGCTTTTCTCCCACGGTTAGTTACCCTGAAGTCCCCCTCCTTTATCCTCCCCGTACGCGGGGGAGGAAAGAGTTGGGTGCTTGAATGCCGGCTTAGTCGCGTGGAACACAGTTGATCGAATAAAGCGCATCAACTGACTACCAGCAGCTCAGTAATGCCCTTCGTCGCCGCCAGCGTCGCCCGGATCGGTATCGAAGAAAAGCTCTTCGACGGTCATATCTTTTTTGATCAGTCCTTGCTGTTGGCAGTAGCGAATAATCGTCTGAAGATTTTTTCGGTTGGCTTCGCCTAAGCCGTAAGCCCATGGATCGGGGCCCAGCGCTTTGCGCTCTTCATCCCACTGGTGGGAAAACCATGCCAGCGGCACGATGCGCGGATTGACCACGCGCTGATAGCAAACTTGCTTGGCCTTTTCGAACGCCTTCGCCAAGCTCACCGCGGCCCAGGGATATTTGTCGACGATCTCTTGCTTGATGACGGTCACATGCATGATCGGAAAAATTCCGGTTTGCTGGAAATATTCGCGCTCGACCTCTTTGAAATTAGGAAACAGGCGCGTCACTCTTGGGTCGCCATTGACGATTGGCCTGGGAATGTAAGGGTTGATCATCGCCGGGATTTCGCCCTCGGCAAGCATCGTGTCCATATGTTTTCCGGGTGAAATCATTTCGATTTTCAATCCCGGCGGCGGCGCAAACTCGACGTCTTCGCTCCGATCGACCACCCAGGTGATCGATTTGTGCGGCAAGCCGTACTGCTCTTCTAGAATACCGCGCAGCCAGATATTGCCCGCCGGTTGAAAGTTGGTGCCACCCACCCGCTTGCCAATCAAGTCCTTCGGCGTCTTGATGCCCGCTTTGACGTTGACGAACGCAAAGCCATGGCGAAATCGGCGATGGAGAAAAACCGGAATTCCGGTAATCGCCAGGTTATGCTCGCGCGCCATGAAATAGGCGCCGACGTTGAATTCGCAGACGTCGTACTCGAGATTGCGCGCCATGCGCCAGTGACGTTCGCGGGGCCCGTGAGCGGTCAATATCACGAGCTCCAGGCCGTCCGCTTGAACGGTTCCCTCTTTGAGTGCTCGAATGATTTCATAATCGCCGCACGCGACTGCCAGCCTGAGTTTCGTTGCCATCACCAATCTCCCCTAACGACACTGCGGTTGGAGTAATGGAGTGCTGGAGTATTGGAGTATTGTCTTTCGGACCCACCATTCCACTACTCCAACACTCCAATACCCCAGTTCTTCAGTTCCCGTACAGTTTTTGTACGAAGCCTTCTTTTTCAATTTCGTCGATCAGACTCATGTCGACAAATTCCGCCGGATTCCTTTGGCCGGCGCCGATGGACGTCAAAATATTTTTGATCCCTTCTAATTCCGTGCGCGGCGAGCGAGCCAGGCGCTTGGCAAAAAATTCGTACGTGCCCTCGACGGCTTCGGCGTCGGTGATTTGCAAATGTTTTCGGAGAATCTTGAGACTCCCCTCTTTGTTGGTTTTGACATAGTGCATGCTTTCGATCTGCCCTTTGATGAATCCCTTAACGGCGGCGCGATTTTGCTGTAGATAGGCGCGAGTGATGATGTTCGACGTGTTGGTGTAATAACCGAAGTCGCCGATATCCGCTAGGACGTTCATGCCAAGTTTGCGCGCCTGATATATTTCCGGATAGGACTGAACGGTCGCATCGACCTTCTTGCTCATGAGCGCCGCCATGCGCGCCGACGTGCCTCCGGTCTGCAACATTGAGATGTCTTTCGGCTCCATTTTCCATGCTTTGATCGCCATCAGCACGGCTGCGTCATTGGAGCCACCGAACCGGTTGATACCGATGACCTTGCCGCGCAACTGCTGCGGCTCTTTAATTTCCGGGCGCGAGATCAGCAGCATCGGTAGTTTATTTTCCAAGGTCGCAACAATCACCACCGGCGCGCCCTGCGTCGCGCCGATCACCGCTGAAGATGCCGCCGTTTGAGTCAACTGAAGGCTGCCGCCGAGCAAAGCCTGAATGTTCGGCGATCCCGCCTGGATCAAAATAATTTCCAGATCGACGCCGTGCTTCTTGCTGAAGCCAAATTCCTTGTTGACCCAGAGCGGAAGCTGGTAGCCGGCGGTGCCTCCGTAGCTCACAAGAAAGCGGGTCGCTTCGGCCGCCCAACCCATCCGCGCGGGTCCTACGAAGGCTAGCGAAAGAATGAATTGGCTAAGCAGAACTCTTCGCCATCCTCGGATCACATTCATAGGTTACCTCGCGAATAGAGTCATTAAGGTTGAGCCTGCAACTCACCGTCCGCTGACGCAAAGCGCGGAAAAAGTCTGAGCGCATTCATTTGTTCCACGTTGCGCCGAGCCGTTGCATCGAAGCCGTCGTAGGCGTCCCAGTGATCAACTTCCTCCTGTAATCTCTCGCCGTAAACAAACGGTAAGTCCGAGCCCCAGAGGATATGCGCCGGATCGGCGAGCTCTTGCAATGAACGAAGCGCGAACTGGGCGGTGGTGCTGGCGATCTCGTAGTAGAGCGAGCGCAGCGTGGGCAGCACATCCGTCACGCCTTTGGCGTGACGATGACCTTCCAACATCGAGATTCTTTGCGCTAGAAACGGCACTGTGCCGCCGCCGTGGGCGACGATGAAGCGAATATTCGGACGGCGTTTGAGCGTGCCGGTGAAAATCAGATTCACGATCGCCCGGGTCGTGTCGAAAACGTACTCGACGACGAAGGGCGGCGCGCGCAAGCCGGTATGCTCGGCAGCTTCGCAGTGAGTGGGGTGAATAAACGCAACGGCCTTACGCCGGTTAAGCTCGTCGAAAACGGGATCGAACGACGGATCGCCCAAGTAGCGCTCGTTGACGCTCGAAAACAGCCCGACGCCGTCGAGGCGCAAGACGTCAAAGGCGTAAGCGATTTCTGCCAGTGCGCCGTCGACATCGGGTAGCGGTAGCAAAGCGAAGGAACCGAAGCGCGTCGGATGATCGCGCAGCATTTGCGCTTGGAACTCATTGCACGTCCGCGCTACTTCACGCAGTCGGTGCATGTTTTTCAAGATTACTCGCGGCGTGAGCGACGTGATAGCCGCTTGAATATGCCAGTTGTCCATCGAGCGCAGTTGCGCCGCCGTGTCGGGAACCTTGATCGGCATCGAATCGTCGGCAAATTCGGGCGGCACCACATGGTGGTGCACGTCGATCCGCCAATTCTCTGCTTCATTATCACTCATAACTTAGTCGCTGGTATGTTCTTCGCACCGGCAGAAACACAATGTGGTAATCGAGCCAAACCTATTTGATCGCGAATAGCTCTGTCAACACAGAGCCAGCCTGAGAGCGATTCAAAGAAAGCCCTAAGTAGCGGCTCAGTTTCGCCAAGTCCCTCACTTTGTTCGCGATGATACCTCGCTTAACCGTCATTTCGAGCAGAGCGAGAAATCTTTCCTGGTCGCAAGTGCAAAACTTTGATGCTCGCTCCCTACCTACCCATTCGACATATGGACATTATTCGCAGCTTGCGGTATTGGGTTCGAGGCCGTAATGGACGACCAACAGCTTGTCGAGCAAGAACCAACGTAGAGTCATCGGCGTTTACGAAAGGGGGATCACCATGACCACTTTTCACAAGATGCTCGCGCTATTCGGGATTGTCCTTGCCACCTGCATCGGTTCAAACAACGAGAGCACCGCACAATCGCAGAGCCTCACGGCATTTTACACCGCTCCGGTCGTTTCCATGTCACCCATGTGGATCGCCAAGGAAGCCGGTTTTTTCAAGAAGCAGGGCCTCGACGTCAAGCTCGTCTTTATCGCCTCCGGTCCCGTCGGCACAACGTCGGTGCTCGGCGGAGAAACGGACGTGGGAATCATCGGCGGATTCGCGCCGACGCGGGCCATCGTGGGAGGCGCCAAAGCCCTGGTGATGATCGGTCAAAGCAAGGTCAGAATGACCGGGAACATCGTCGGCAAAAAAGAGATTGCCAGCGTTCAAGATCTCAAAGGGAAGCGACTGGGCATTGACCGGATCGGTTCCAACCCGGACATGTTCGCTCAGGCAGCCCTATCCCGTTTTCAGATCGATACACTGAAAGATCTTCAATACGTTCAACTCGGCGATATCGGTCAGGCAATCGCGGCTCTCAAGGCTGGGGCCATTGATGCCGCTATTGCAGGCGCGCCCCACGATCTGTTCGCCCAGCGGCTGGGCTTCAAGGTGATTGTCGATATTACCGCCATGAAGATTCCTTTCGCGGTGACGGTGCTGGTTTCCTCCCGCGACACCGTAGCGCGCAAACAGCCGGAGCTTACGAAGTTCATGCGCGCTTATGCCGAAGCGATGCACTATTTCCTGACCAACGCGGAAGGGACAACCCAGGTTGTCGCCAAATACACCAAGGTCACGGACCGAGAGGTTCTCGCTCATGCTATCGAGTCAGAGTCGAAGGCGATGGAAAAAACCCTTCAGGTAGATCCGAAAGGGCTTGAGCTCATTTTGAGCTTAATTGGCAAGACCGTACCCCAGGCTGCGGCGACGAAGCCGGAGGACTTCTACGATCCGCGTTTCACCAATGAACTGCGAGACAGCGGCTTTCTCAAAAAGTTGTGGGGCGAGAAACTATGAATTGAACAAAGATGACGGAAAAGCGGCGGGGTTAGATTACCTACGAGCAAGAACGCTCAAAATCTTCTACAGCTGAGTAGTCGCAATTGAGCCACGATCCAATTTCACCCATTGAACTGTTTGGACGGCTTGAACATTTCCAACTAAATAGGAGATCGCCATGATTGAAACCGAAGGTCTTACTGGAGCGGATACTTTGTTGCGCGTACTGGCACACATGGGAGTGGACAGAATTTTCTCCTCCCCCGGCTCGGAGTGGTCGCCGGTGTGGGAAGCTTTCGCCAAAGCTAAAGCGCAAAGCGAGGGCGTGCCGCTGTACATCAGCTCGCGCCACGAAGAAGTTGCCGTCGGCATGGCAAGCGGCTATGCCAAGTCCACCGGCAAACTTCCCGCCGTGATGATCCACACCACCGTCGGCGCGCTCCACGCCACAATGGCCCTGCGCGGCGCGCTGCATGAGCAAATTCCCATGGTCGTGTTCACCGGAGAGTCACTCGGATTCGGCGAGGAAACCGGTCCCGACGTGGGCGCACAGTGGCTTGGCGCTCTCGCCGATATCGGCGGGCCGGCGCGGCTGGTCGACCGCTGTGTCAAATGGAGCTACGGCGTGAACGCGAAATCGTTGCTGCCGTCGACGATCCAACGCGCCTGCCAACTGGCCATGGGCACTCCCAAGGGACCCGTCTTCGTTTCTCTGCCGATGGAGTATCTCTTCGACAAGATGACGAAAAACGCGGCGGCGGACAACGTACCCATCCCCGCCCCGGTGGCCGATCCAGCGGCGATTGAGGAACTAGCGGCGCTGCTTGCCGGCGCAAAAAATCCAATCATCATCACCGAAGAAGCCGGACGTAATCCCAGCGTCGTGGAGAAACTCGTCGAGCTAGCCGAATTGATCGGCGCGGGCGTCGTCGAGAGCCGCGCATCGAGTTACGTGAACTTTCCGCGAACCCATCCGTTACATGCCGGTTTCGAGCCGATGGAATTCTTGCAAGAAGCGGACGCGATTCTTCTTCTCGGCGTCGTCGCGCCCTGGCACCCGGCATCGAAGAAGCTAAACCCTGGAACCAAAGTGGCCGTCTTGTCGGATAATCCGCTGCGCTCCGAGCTTCCTTACTGGGGTTATTCGGTCAATCAAATCCTCACCGGCGAGATCGAAAGCTCGATGAAATATTTGCTGGATTCAGTGAAGAAAAAAGTTTCAAAGAACGGCGACGCCGCGCGCCGCGCCGAAACATGGCGCGGCCGCTATGAAGCGCGCAAAGCCGCTTGGAAAGAAGACGCCGTACGTCGCCGGGAACAAAAACCCATCGATACGCGCTGGGTCACCTACGAATTGGCGCAAATCATCCGCCCGACGCCATCGTAGTCGAAGAAACCATCACCCATCGACTCTCGATTCATCGGTATCTCGACATGCTGAAGCCGGGCACCTTCTTCGCAGGCTGCATCGGCGGACTCGGCACCGGGACAGGCACCGCTCTAGGGGTCAAAGCGGCGAACCCGAGGCGGCCGGTTCTGTGCTTGATCGGCGACGGCGCATTTAATTACGACCCGGGACTCGCAGCGCTGGGTGTTTGTCAGGAACACAATTTGCCGATCATGATCGTGCTCTACAATAACTACGGCTATCATTCGCAAAAGTCCGGCGTGCCGCGCTTCTTCCCGGACGGCTTTGCCGTAAAAAAACCAGGACTTCATTGGTATCTCGATCAATCCGAGTCCGGACTACGCGACAATAGCGCGCGCATTTGACGGCTACGGCGAAAAAGTCGAAGAGCCCGGCGAAGCCCGCGCGGCTTTGCAACGCGGGCTGAAAGCCATTGCCGCCGGTCAACTGGCGCTGATTGACGTCCGTTTAGCAAAAGCGGCAGAAACTAACGAGCGACCGGATCGAGCGAATTAATACCGGACAATGCCTGTCGGAATGGATTTTAGATTTTGCCTTTGAGGCGTAACTCTTCGAGACGGAAATGAATCATCTCACTGGCATTCTGCGTCGGCCAGTGGTCGGGGAGAGGTTGGGGATCGGCGCCGAGCGTGGCAAGACGTTGGTTAAGCTTCAGGAGTTCCGCGTGTCGGCTTTGATACTCGCCGATACGGTCGAGACAGCTTAAGATGCTTTGGTCAATACGCGCGAGGCACTCAAGCAACGCGGTTTGATTCTGTTTCGACTGTTCGCGCAAGCGCTGTATTTCTACCTCGACCGTCTGCTGCGCCAACGGGCGCACCCGTTCTTCGATCTGCGCTTGCATATCATGCAGTGTTTGAACTAGCCGGTCGTACAAGCGATCTTCGGCAACCTGGATGGATTTGTCCTGCCCGGTGGGTATGGCTTCCTGTGGCGCTTGCGACTCCGGTGGTGTTGAGCCGGTCGAATTGATGATCGAACCTAGAGCGGAATGAATGCTGAATATTTTTTCCAGCACCTTGCCCCGGTCATCGATAAGACTCTGCAGCTGCTTGATTGGATCCAGATCTTCCACTCAACTAACCGAGAGACAAAGCTGAATTACTTCGCACCGCCTGCTGCCGAGCGCATCACGGGATCGGTGCTCTCAGACAAGCCCATCGACTTGGTAGAGACTAGCTCCAGGACGTCACTACGGCTGAAGCGCCAGCTGCGCCCGATGCGGTTGCCCGGAATCACGCCTTTTTCAGCGAGCTTATACACCGTCTTGAGATGTATCTTGAGCAGCGCGGCGACTTCTGAAGGTGTCATGATTTCTTCCATCCGGTGGTTCTCCTTTTCTTAGACAAAATGGCTAGTGATTACTCACCGATCGGGTTGCATGAGCAGGTCTTATGCCAAACCGCTTTAGAAGTCCCCCTACATTCGATAAGGCTCGATTTTTCCAAAGATTTCCTTGGCGAGGCGGAAAAATGTAACTAACCACCCAAAAGCGCGACGGTGCACCTACTGCGGACAAAATTGGCCAACTAGTTCGGTTTCGGCCGCTGGGCGCCTAAAATCGGCAAATTAGACCACTTCCATTGTGAGGAAAAAGCAGGAGAACTGATGCCGAAGAGTCGCCTTGAAGGCGGGCTAAAGACAACTTTGACAAAGCCTCTGACGAATCAGTCGCGATTCTTAATCTCCGCGCCCTCGCCCTTGCGTATGGCGCGCCTGGACCTGCGCGAGTTGGCGTTGCCATTTTGTCGAATATTTTTGTCGCGTTTCATCGCTGATGGCACTGGTGGCAGGAAATTTATCGCGCCATTCCCATGGCCGCACGGCTTCGATGATCATCCGCGAGTTATGGCCCTTTTGCTCGGGCTGGATGATCGGATCAAGAGGGCCGCTCCAAGTGCGCCGGAGAATATCCACGGAAGTTGCCGGGTCGGAACGCGTGGCCATTGCCCATAGCACTTCGTTGACATCGGTGATGTCGATGTCGTCGTCCACGACGACGACATAACGCCCTAAATAGGCGCCGGCGTGACACTGGCAGGCAACCAAGGCAGCCTGCTTTGCGTGACCCGGATAACGCTGTTTAATCGCCACCACTATCATAAAGCGCTGCGCCGGCGGCGGCAGATACACGCCTTTAATATCCGGCACGCCTGCTTGCTCCATGCCATTCCAGACGGTCGCAGCACGCAAGCAAGAGCGGTACATGCCGTGGATCGTCGGCTTGAATGGCGCCGCGCCGCAGATGATCGGGTCGTTGCGGTAGTAAAGCGCTTTGACGCGGACAAAAGGTTCGGCACGTTGCGCGCTGGCGTAATAGCCGGGCCATTCACCGAAAGGACCCTCCTGCATGGATTCGCCCGGAATGATTTCTCCTTCGATGACGATCTCCGCATTGGCCGGAAAGTGGAGCCCGGTCAGCGGTCCTTTTATGACGTCGATCGGTTGGCCGAGCAGTCCGCCGGTCCAATCATACTCGTTCACGCCGAAAGGAACTGCCTGGGACGAGGCGATGAATAACAAGGGATGTTGCCCGAAGGCCATCGCTACCGGAAAAGACTTGCCCGCCCTCATCGCCTTTTCATAATGCATTTTGCCGTGCTTGCCGGGCGAGATATACAACCCAACCTTATCCTTGTCGTGCAGCATGACGCGGTAACAGCCAACGTTCTCGATACCGGATTCAGGATCGCGGGTAATGACGAGATGGGCCGTACCCAGATAGCGTCCACCGTCGCCCGCGTGCCAGCGCGGCACGGGAAACTTCGTGAGATCAATTTCATCGCCGCGCTCGACGTTTTCAAACACCGAACCGGTGGAAACGACGTTGGGTTTGATCGGCTGCATTGCGCGCAATCGAGCACGCAATGCATCGATCAAAGGAATCGTTTTCAAATCCGCCGGCAAGTTCAGCGTCAACGCCGTGCGCTCCAAGGTTTCGAGCATATTCGAGAGTACGCGGCGATTGGGATCAAACCCGGGAACATTGTCGAAGATGATCGCCGGCGGCGTTGGTATTCTTTCAAGAATGATTTCCGTCAGTGCGCCGATCTCCAGGTCCCAATGGGCGCCGGAGATGTGTTCGAGTTGTTCGAGTCGTTTGACTTCCTTGAGCCAGTCGCGCAGGTCGCAAGGATTCGTCGTCGTGGGGTTACTTGCCGTCGCGGTCGCCGTCGCCATAGGAAGCTCCTTTCGATGAACTGCGAAAATTATTCGACCAGCTTGACTGTGCTAGAATCAAAAATCTCTTCAGGAGCGATACCTCGCGCCGTAACGCCCTGGTCGTAACAGTAGGCGAGGAATTTGTCGAGCACGTGGCGGTTAGCTTCTAAACCGTAAGCCCACGGATCGGTATGAAAGATTTGCCTCTCGTCCGCGAGATAGTAGTTGGGCCAGGCCTCGACGAGACTGGGGATCGCCCGGCGCCAGTGTTGCGCCCAGCGTTTTGCCTCCACATAAAGATGAAACAGCTTTTCCGGGAGCTCCGGGTATTTTTCGACCAATCTCTTTTGCATCGCCATGACATGCATGATCGGCAATATTTTCGTCTTTCGAAAATAGCTCGCCTCGACCTCACGGGAGTTCTCGAACAGCTTCCCTACCGAATCGTCGGCGAGCAAAGTCGTAAGCTGTGACTCGGTAACACCCAACGCGTCGACCTCGCCATCGAAGAGCGCGTGGCAAGCACGCTCGGAGGTATTCCTGCCGCGGTTTTGAATCAAGCGAATCACCGAGCCGTCGCGCGGTTCGATCGTCGCGCCGGGATCATGCTCGTCCCAATGATGCATCGATGCGACATACCACTCGGACTCTTTTGCCGACACATCGTATTCGTCGATCAACATACCATGCATCCATATCGATGCCGTCTGCACCCAGCGGAGAAAGCCGATCTTCTTGCCGTTCAAATCTGTCGGTCGATTGATGTTCGAATCTTTCCGAATAAAAATAAAGCCATGACGAAACACGCGCGAGGGAAAAACCGGAATCGCGACAAAGTCGGCTTTGTTCCTCGAAGTATAGTAGATCAATTCGCCAAGCGACATCTCGGAAACGTCGTAATGTCCTCTGAACATGCCCGAAAACATGCCCGGCACATCCTCTGTCTCAACGATTTCGAATTCGAACCCGGAAATTCCCAACTGACCGCGCAGGATCGGCAGTACGCCGTCATAGGCGCGGCTCGCGAGTTTAATTTTGCTTGGAGAGCCCATGCGTTATCTTCGGCACAAACCACGTCGAAAAGAGAAAAAGGGAATTGTTAGCGTGTCAGCTCTTCCCGGTAGAGCTGCAGCGAATCCATTACCGGCCGATCACTGATCGAAAAAAGAATCGACTCATCGTTCGAAAGATTTTCATGCCCGTGCCACTGCCAAAGCGGCACGACGAAGGTGTCGCCTTTTTTCCACTCGAGATAGCCTTCGCCGACCTTGGTTCGGCCTTCACCTCTAAAAACATGATAAATCGCCGTGCTGGTATGGCGGTGGAACTGTGTCGCTTCCCTCGCCTTGAATAATTGCACCTCGCAGGACATCGTCGGATAAGTGTACCCACCGCTTGTCGGATTGATATAACGCAGCAATGTTCCGTCATATGGATCGCGGTCCCCTTCGCCCATCGTCTTGAGTGCAGCGTAGGTATCCTTCCAGGCGTAGCGGAACGGAACGCCGCGCGAATGCGCCTCGTCTTTTTTGGGTGCGCGCGCAAATCCCAAACGACTCAGCGACTCGCCGGTTTGACGAGTAATCGATTGTTCAGGAATTTCCGATTCCTCAAAGAAAAGTATGTTGAGCGACTGAATCAGCGGGCCGTCCAGACCATCCAGCCAGATAATTGGATCTTCAGACTCGTTGTGATGATCGTGCCAAGTCCAGTTTGGCGTGAGAATCAGGTCGCCCTCTTCCATAAAAAATTTTTCGCCCTCGACCGCCGTGTAGGCCCCCTTGCCCTGCACGACGAAGCGAATCGCCGCCATGTTGTGCCGGTGCGCCTTTGCCACCTCGCCAGGATTTACGATTGAGAAAGTCACCTGCAAAGTGTGCGACGTCGACTTGATCGGCAGATGCGGGTTCACCACCCGAATGGCGCGCCGCTCGGCCTGCTCGATGCCGATCGTTTCGCTCGCCTTAAGCAAGCCGTCGAGCAACGGCTCCCACTTCCAAAGATAGGGCGCCTCCGATGCATGCGACGGCACGCGTGTGCGCCAAAATCCTGAAAGTCGATTCTTTTCCAACTGGCTGTCGAGTTCTTCCAGCTTCACGGAGTACCTCTTGACCAGACTTACGATGCCTGCGCCATCGCATGAGCCATGCCACCGAAGTAGGCGCGATGAAGATCCATCGATTCCTTGGCGGTATCGAGCACGTCCTGTTCTCTGCCTGGAGCGACATATTTTTCGAGCACGTCAATGAACATGTCGGAATGCTTCACATCGGCTTTGCTGTGCGCCGTGAAGTTGGGCATCTGTGTGTCGGCGAAATTCAGATCGCGTTTCCAGATTTTATACAGGCGCGTGCAATTTCCCCCACCGATGTCTCCCAGTAATCGGTCATCGTTGGTCCACTCGGCGATGGTCGAAGCCGCGATCGCTTCTTGCCATGGGCGATTGCGCGCGATCCAAAACCAAGCATAGATCGCCGCCTTGGTTGTCGGCAGCGGTTGCGCATTCAAAACATCGTCGACGCTCAGGCCCAACTCTTTTCCCTGTCGAAAGATGAGATCGAGATGACCCGCTTTAGAATGCTCGTCCTCGACCAGCTCCTCATGTTCGTGCTCCATGATGCGCTGCTTGACCTCGAACTCGGGGCAGTTGGCCGCCACCTGAGGCCAGAAATTTCTGCGCTGGCGAACGTAGAGACTTAATTGCAGCAGGTAAATCCGCGCTCTCTCCGTGGTCATGGGAATCGAGTAAAAATGTTTCATCTCCGGCGACAAGAACAAATCGCGCACACAGTCGCCCAATTTCTGCCGCCACTCTTGTGGTTTCATGACAACTCCTCCTTAACCAACACCGATTCATCGTTATTACTAAGCTCGTGGAAGGAAGCGGCCGCGATCGGTGTCGAAAAAGACTCAAGAATTTCGTCCCTCATGGCTTTTTACGACTAACCGATAGACTGAAGCATTGTCAAGCAGTCCTGGCAATGTCGCGTCCCGCTTTTCGAGCGCATAGTAAGCACAGTATCCTGGCGCGAAAATTTGAGCTCTTGTGAGGCAAGCTTATGCCAAATTTTCTCTGGCTCAAATCAACGATGTGGAAATGACTTCCGAACGCGCCGGCAAAGTCCGCTGAGCTGGACCGATTTGGGTTGTTCCCGATCGCCGGCCAAGCGATCGTCTCGAGTTTTTGGTTTCGGTTGGCGCCGTCAGCACGCGGTCGGGCGGCGAAATAGTCCGGGCGATACGGTTCGAGTTTAGGGCAGCCGATGTATAGCGGGTTAGGAACGTGATTCTCGGAGATGCAAGCGCATGGTCCTTCAATGCACCAGTTTGTCATCGTTGGGGGCAGGCAGGTAGCGCAGTAAAACGGTCTGGAGTTCATTGACAGAAACGGGCTTGAAGATGACCTCACGGGCGCCGCATCTCAAGGCAGCCTCGCGGTGTTGCTCGGCCATCCAGGCAGTGCAAATGATGATTGGAGTATTCCTCGTTACCGAGATTTCTCGCAAACAGGTTGTTGCCTCGATACCGCTCATGTTCGGCATACTAATGTCCATAAAAATTAGGTCGGGCCTCTCGCTCAACGCCTTTTGCACGCCGATTTCGCCGTCGTCCGCCTGGAGAACCTGAAAGCCTAAATGACGAATAATCATGGCGAAGAGTTCGCGGCAGTCGGTATTATCTTCGATCAGTAAGACTTTGTAGGCCATAAATCCACCTTGAAAGCAGGCTATGTGCCAATCGCGAAAACCTTTGTCTCACCAGAGATTACCGCTGTCAACTTGGCAGAATGGAGGGCTTGTTGCCAGAGATGTCAAAAGGCGTCATGCCAGATTGACAGCGCACGCCTGCTGTTCACGCGGTGTTTGTTCAACGTTTCGGAAAAATGGCAAGCTAACGGCGTTAACAGTCACACGAATAGTCAAACGTCGATTCAGCCGGTGCGTAGAGACATGTCGTTTCCACTTATCCGCGACCCAAACTTTGGTTAAACGGCGAGCCTTTGCCGTACTCGCTTGCAACTTTAAGCTCGCCCCCAAGAAGGGTGGCCAGTCTCTCAGATAAGTAGGGGCGAGGTCGAAACTCTGAAGTACGTAGCCGCAAGCCACGGAACAGCAAAACACTGTCATTGGGTAATCGAACACGACAGTGAATATTACATCGGCGCCCTGATGTTTGATGACGCCAAATTCTGCTTGATGGTATCCACTGCGCTGCGATATCATCATATCGGCCGATCAATCAAAGAGATCGGCGATTTAGACTTTTCGTATTCTCTATAATTCCTCAACCTCTCGCGGACACTAATAGCAAATCAGAACGAGCGCTGGCGATTTCAGCAGGTGAAAAATAGAGCAACTAAGAAAGGATCTCCCTTAGCACTGAAGAATTCTCTGACTATCAATAAAAACTTGGCCCTTTGATGACCCAAAGTCATTTCACTTTTTTCTTTTGACGTATCTCTTGACCGAAAAATCGTAGAGCGTCGAAATCGGGTACTCTTCCAGCTTGCGAACACCTGCCGTCGTCTCGTACAGAATGACCACGTCTTGACCACGATTGGAGGCAAAGAGAAGTTTTGCATCAAGCTTGCGGTCTAAAAACTCCCCGACCGCTCGAAGCGTATTTGAGTGACTGTAGGGTTCAGGCATCGCATGGGGATCACGCCGCGGCCCTTTGCGCTCTTCATCCTGGCGTTTTAGCTCTTCCACGGAATACAAGAATTCCACATTCATGAAAGCGCCCTCGACCGGCTTGTCACCAAGACTTGGATCTTTTGGTTCCCTCCACAGGCGTAGAAACGCTGCCAGTCCTCTAACCTTTTTTTCTTCTTCTTTCTTGGCTTGTCTGTCCTCCTTGACTCGACACCGAACGAGATAGCAATCAGCGTAGCACACCACTTCATATGTCTCAGGTCGCAAAGGCTCCAACGCCTGCCCAATCACGCGAAGGATTGCTGAATAATTCATGGGCCGCTGACCGGAACGCTCGTCTAGATTGGAATTGTGGCGCTCGTTCATATTACCTCTTACCTCCCACACCGATTTGGCTCCCCTTATGTTACACTCGCGAGGATCAATTCGTCCACTTCCACCCGGCGATCTCCGGCGGATCGACACCTTCGCGCCGGATGAACGCGCCGTGAGCGGCGATCTTTCGCTCATATTTGACGATCAGTTCTTCCGCCGCGGCTGCCGCTGCTGGATTACGGGCGGCGATTTTTTGCGCGCCTTGAATCACGAGGTGATACCGGCTCGTCCGATTGTGCACATGCATATCGAATGGCGTCGTCGTCGTGCCTTCCTCACGGTAGCCGTTCAGATCGAAGCGCTCGTTTTGTGGTCGCTCCCACAGGAGTTGCTTGATTGCGGCGGTATAGCCGTGAAAATTGAAAATAACCGGACAGTCAAGCGGGAACAATCTCGTGAATCTCCCTTCTTCCAATCCATGCGGATATTTTTGCGGAATCCCTAGAACCAGCAGATCGATGACGTTGACGACGCGCACGCGCCATTCGGGAGCTTCTTGTCGCAGGATGTCCGCCGCGGCCATCGCTTCGAGAGTCAAATTGTCGCCGGCACAGGCGAGGATCAGCTCCGGGTCTTCACCCTCATTGGTGCTCGCCCAGCGCCAGATCGACGCGCCGATGTCACAGTGGTCGATTGCCTCCTCCCGCATCAGCCACTGTGGCATCGGCTGCTTGCCGGCGATGACGACATTGATCATATCTGTCACGGTCAGGCACTCTTCGATCGTGTATATCAAACAGTTGGCGTCAGGCGGTAAATAGATCCGGTAAGTGTGTCCTTTCTTGGTCAAGAGATTATTGATAAAGCCCGGCCCCTGGTGCGAATAACCGTTGTGTTCTTGTCGCCAAGCTTCAGAGGTAAGCAAGTAGTTCAATGAGGAAATCGGCTTGCGCCAAGAAATCTCCAGTGACGACTTCAGAAACTTGGCGTATTGATTCATCATCCCATCGACAATCGGCAGAAATGCCTCGTAGCAGGGAAAGATGCCATGCCGCCCCGTGAGCAAGTACCCTTGCAGCCACCCCTGACAATTATGCTCACTCAGCACCTCCAGCACGCGCCCGCTGGGCGAAATATGCTCGCTGTTTGCCGGCAACGGCCAAACATATTGCCGATCAGTGACGTCAAGAATCGCCCCGACGCGGTTCGACTCCAGTTCGTCGGGGCAAACGATGCGAAAGTTGCGGCTCGCTTCGTTTAAACGGACGACGTCGCGCAGATATTTTCCCAGTTCTTCGACACTGCTGGTGTGATTCTGTCCGCGTGTTCGAAGATCGACGCCATAGTCGCTCACAGGAGGCAATTTGAGCGGACGGCGGACCTCGCCGCCGAAGGAGTGCGGATTGGTTGCCATGCGGTGAGTCCCGCGCGGACAGCAGGCCATAACATCCGCCGCGGGAGAACCGTTGGCGTCGAAAAGCTCGTGCGGATTGTACGATCGCAACCAGTTTTCTATCACTTTCAGATGAACGGGGTTGGTCTTGGCATCCTTTGCTGGCACCTGATGGGCGCGAAAAGAACCTTCGATAGCGTGGCCGTCTACGATGCTGGGACCGCTCCATCCCTTCGGCGTGTGCAAGATAATCATCGGCCAATGTGGTCTTTCGACGACATCTCCGGAGCGCGCCACTTTTTGGATCGCGCACAATTCGCCATAGGCTGCGAACACCGCCTCGCTCATTGCTTTATCGATGTGGTCGCTCAAATCGACGATCCGAACTGAATAACCGTAACCGCTGAAGAGCGCCCGCAGCTCATCATCGCTCATGCTGCCAAAAATAGTCGGACTGGCGATCTTGAATCCGTTGTCATGGAGAATCGGCAACACCGCGCCGTCGTTCTTAGGGTTCAGGAACTTATTGCTATGCCACGCGCCGGCCGTCGGGCCGGTCTCCGCTTCGCCGTCACCGACGATGCAGGCGACGATCAATTCCGGATTATCGAGCACAGCGCCGAACGCCGTCGACAAGGCATAGCCCAACTCGCCGCCTTCATGGATGACGCCGGGATAACCAGGGAAAAGATGGCTCGGAAAAGCGTCGGGCCATGAGAACGATTTTACAAATCGTTCGAGACCGGCGCGATCACGTGTCAAATCGGGAAAAAACTCAGTGATCGTTCCTTCCAGATACATGTTCGCCAGGTTTGCCGCCGCGCCGTGGCCCGGACCGGTGATGAGGAGAATGCTCGCGTCGGTCGCCAGAATCAGCCGATTGAGATGCGCATAGATGAGGTTGATCCCCGGGGCGGTCCCCCAGTGGCCTAGGAGTCGATCTTTAATGTGCTCGGGACGGAGTGGCTCCTCCAGCAAGGGATTGTCCTTCAAATAGATTTGCGCCGCGGCAAGGTAATTGACGGCGCGCCGGTAATGCTCGACGGCCTGCAACGCACCCACGCCAAGACTGGTTTCACTAGATGTCTGCTGGTTCATGGGTCAACCTCCGATCAACAGAACTGTCTCGCGCGCAATGATCATTTCCTCGTCGGTGTGAATAACGGCAACCTTCAGACTAGAGTCGTCACTCGATATGATTCCGTCTCTGCCCAGGACCGCTTCATTGGCGGCGCTATCTAATCGAATGCCGCACCAATCCATATCGCGGCAAATCATTGCGCGCACTAACGGAGAATTTTCACCAATGCCGCCGCTAAACATCACCGCTTCTGCGCCGCCAAGAACCGCCAGATACGCGCCCAAATACTTGCGCGCGCGATAACAAAACGCTTCGACGGCAAGGCGTGCGCGCGGATTCTTATCATAGGCCGCGGCCAACTCGCGCATGTCATTGGAGATTCCCGAAAGACCGAGCAGACCGGAGCGCTGGTTTAGCCATTGCTCAACTTCCGCCGCATCCACTGCTTCCTTGCGCGCGAGATAACTCACCAATGCGGGATCCAAATCTCCACAACGGGTGCCCATGACCAAACCTTCGAGTGGCGTAAAACCCATCGAGGTATCGATCGACTGTCCATTGCGGACCGCGCTCGCCGAACAGCCGTTGCCGAGATGCAAGGTGACAGCGTCGATCTCGTCCGTCCTCTTCCCGACGATTTCTGCGTAACGAGCGACATCGTACTGATGCGCCAAGCCGTGAAAACCATAACGACGAATCTTGTGTTTTTGAGAGAGTTCATAAGGAATTGCATAGAGCGCCGCCTGCTCGGGAATCCTGTGATGATATGAAGTGTCGAACGCCGCCACCATCGGCATGGACGCGCCGAGGATTTTTCGCGCCGCGCGGATGCCGCTGAGGGACGCGGGATTGTGCAGCGGTGCGATCTCGCAGAGCGCTTCGATAGTGGCGATAACCTCATCGTCAATTAAAACCGAGCTGGTGAATCTATCCCCGCCGTGCACCACGCGGTGGCCGACGGCGTCGATGGAATCGAGCCCGGGTTTCGACCGCAGCCAGTCGATAACCAGTCGGACGGCCTCTTCGTGAGTTGAAATGACGGCAGCCTTCTCCTGCGAAACGGCGCCGCCCGCTTCAAAGCGGTAGGACGCCTGTTTGCCGATTCGATCGACAATGCCGCGCGCTAGCTTGCGCTCTTTGTCCTTTACGCTGACGGTTTCAATCAGCTGAAACTTGAGCGTCGAGCTTCCGCAGTTTAGAACCAGAATCTTCACTTGCAGAATTCCGCTGGCCGGTTGCTGGGCGGTTGGGTCGCCACTACCTCTCTCCATTCAAGTATGAAACGCTTTGCGCTTGACGGCAACTCACGAGCTCACCGTTTGTGTCTAGCAGCAGTGCAAGAAAAAAGCTTTGTGCTAACGCTGCCCGCGGTAAGAAAAAAACAAACTGTCCAACAACGTGAACTTTGGAAGATCGGGACCCGCGCCTGGAAGAGCGCGAGAAGCATAGTGACTTGATGACGGCTCCTCGGCTCGCCGTTGCCTGCCGCGAAAAAATCCGACATAGTCCACCCGTCAGCTTATGAACCCATGAAAAATAGCGAGTTTTTCAATCTTTATAATCACGGTTTCGTTCGCGCCGCGGTCGGAATACCCGAAGTACGTGTGGCGGATCCGGCATTCAACGGAGCACGGATCATCGAGTTGATAGAAAGAGCCGAGCACGAGAAGGCCGTTCTCGTGCTATTTCCAGAGTTGGGTCTGACCGCGTACTCATGCGAAGACCTCTTTCATCAGCAGGCGTTACTGCAAGGCGCGCTGGAAGCTCTGAGCAGAGTTCTGAAAGCTTCCGAAACGTTAAATTCAGTCGCTGTTGTCGGCATGCCGCTTCAGGTCGACGATCTGCTGTTCAACTGCGCCGTCGTCCTGGCTCATGGTGAAATACTGGGGATCGTTCCTAAGACATTCTTGCCAAATTATCGGGAGTTCTACGAGTATCGGCAGTTCGCGCCGGCATCGGCGGCGCGCAGCACTGCTATCGACCTCCTAGACCAGCAGCAAATCCCTTTTGGCGAGCATCTTCTCTTTCAGTGCCAAACCCACCAAGATTTCATGTTTTTCGTGGAGATCTGCGAGGATCTCTGGGTGCCGATTCCACCGTCCTGCAACGCCGCGCTGGCTGGCGCGACGATTATCCTGAATCTTTCCGCCTCGAATATCACCATTGGTAAGGACGAATACCGTCACAACCTGGTCGCGAATCAGTCCGCCCGCTGTCTTTCCTCTTATCTTTACGCCGCCGCCGGACCAGGAGAATCCACTACCGATCTCGCCTGGGACGGTCATGCACTGGTTTATGAGAACGGGACCCTCATCGCCGAGTCCGAACGGTTTCGCTACGACTCCCAACTCGTCGTGGCTGAGCTCGACCTGGAACGGCTCACGCTGGAGCGCATGCGCCAGAACAGCTTCGGCCAGAGCATGCAGCATCACCGCGAAGGGCTGCGCCAATTTCGCAAAATCGACTTCAAGATTGATTTGCCCAGCACCGGCAGTTTGCTGTGCAAACGCAGGTTCGAAAGATTTCCCTTCGTACCGTCAGATCCGGTATTACGCGACCGCCGCTGCTACGAAGCCTACAATATTCAGGTGCAAGGGCTGGTGACGCGGCTCAAGAGTTCCCGCATATCGAAGATTGTGATCGGCGTCTCGGGCGGTCTCGATTCGACCCATGCGCTCATCGTCGCCGCTCGCGCGCTGGATCTCTTGGGACTACCGCGGTCCAATCTTCTCGCTTACACGATGCCTGGTTTTGCCACCATCCAACGGACTCTGTTAAATGCTAAGGCCCTGATGGCAGCCGTTGGATGCGCCGCCCATGAAGTGGACATTCGCCCGAGCTGCGAGCAGATGCTCCACGATATTGACCACCCCTACACACGTGGCGAGCCGGTGTACGACGTGACCTTTGAAAATGTTCAGGCAGGCGAACGAACCAGCCATTTGTTCCGATTTGCCAACCTCCATCAGGCTTTGGTGCTGGGAACAAGTGACCTGAGCGAGCTCGCTCTCGGTTGGTGCACCTACGGGGTCGGGGATCACATGTCCCATTACAGCGTCAACGCAAGCGTTCCGAAGACGCTCATTCAGTTCCTCATCCGCTGGGTGGCTGACACAAACCAGCTAGGCGAGAAAACCAGCGCGATCTTGCGTTCGATCCTCGGAACCGAATTCAGCCCGGAACTGATTCCCAGCGATCCCAACGACGAGCAACCTGGCCAGAGAACAGAGGATGTTATCGGTCCCTATGAGCTTCAAGACTTCAATCTCTATTACATCGCTCGCTTCGGCTATTTGCCTTCGAAAATCGCGTTCCTCGCCTATTGCTCTTGGCGGGATCGGACACTGGGCCAATGGCCCGATATTCCCGAAGGCAGACGAAATCAATACACCATCGCCGACATCAAGCATTGGTTGTCAATCTTCGCGTGGCGGTTTTTTCAGGAAAGCCAATTCAAGCGGAGTTGCATTCCTAACGCTCCAAAGGTCGGCTCCGGGGGCTCTTTGTCGCCGCGCGGCGATTACCGCGCACCAAGCGATAGCGAAGCCACAGTCTGGCTTGAAGAAATCAAACAGATTCCGGATAGCGACCCGTAGAAGGCAAAGGCAGGTCAAACCGATGAACGTTCCGACGCGACCCAAACCTAATTCAGTTGCAGTCAAAGAGTCGGTCAAGGTAAGCTGCGTCGCTCCGGAGAGAAGAGTTGCTATGTGGGTCAACCCGAATAATGTAGTCGATGCAAGAGATCGCCGACTTTGAACGACTTGAATCGTTTGATTGGCGAGTGAGAAGACAACCATGTTGGAGCTTATCGGACAACTGCTCGGTCTTGTTGGGACGTTCGTTGTCATCGCCGCAATCATTCTCATCAGCGGCATCAAGATTCTGCGCGAGTATGAACGAGCGGTGATCTTCCGTCTCGGACGCATGGCCGCGGCGCGCGGTCCAGGAATTACTTACGTCATACCGTTAGTCGAAAAAATGGTCCGCGTGGATCTGCGCACCGTGACCATGGACGTGCCGCCGCAGGACGTCATCACTCGGGATAACGTCTCTGTCAAAGTGAGCGCGGTGCTCTATTTCAGAGTCGTAGATCCCAACCGCGCGATCCGCGAGGTGGAAAACTATCTGTTTGCCACTTCTCAGCTTGCTCAGGTGACTCTGCGCAGCGTCTGTGGTCAGGCTCCGCTCGACGAGTTGTTGGCGGAGCGGGAAAAAATCAACAGCCGGATTCAGGAGATCATCGATTCGCAGACCGAGCCATGGGGGATCAAAGTTGTTTTAGTTGAAGTCAAGCACATCGACCTGCCTCAGGACATGCACCGTGCCATGGCAAAACAAGCGGAGGCTGAAAGAGAACGGCGAGCGAAGGTGATTCACGCCGACGGTGAGTTTCAAGCCTCCCAAAAGCTTGCCGACGCCGCCGAAATAATTGCCAGGCAGCCGAACGCCATGCATTTGCGTTTTCTGCAAAGTCTCGTGCAAGTGTCAGCGGAAAAAAACCACACGATCGTGTTACCGATTCCTGTCGATCTCCTGACCCAAGGACTCAACAAGATCAAAGAATGAAAGAACGGGGAGTTTTGAATTTCCGGGAACACGCCGTTCACCGGATACCTTCTGAAGATAATACGCTTCTCGTGGCTTAACCTGATTTTTTCTCGTCACCTTTGCGAATTGCGCAACGTTTTTTTATCATTGAGGCAACATCGCGTCCCGATGTTCTACGGGAAATCGACGGGATATTTTTCATTACTCACTTCAATCTTGGAGAATCGCCATGGGTTTAAAGAAGCAGTACCTCAAGAAAGCTCGGGTATGTAAGGTTACATTTTCTATTCCAAAGGAGGCTGTCGGCTCGGCAACCAATGTAAGTCTGGTGGGGGATTTCAACGGCTGGAGTCGAGATACGACCCGTATGAAACGTCTTAAAAACGGAACCTTTACGGCCACGCTGAGCCTGGAGCCAAACAAGGAATATCACTTCCGCTACCTCGTGGATGGGCAGCATTGGGCGAACGATTGGAGTGCCGACAAGTATGTGCCCAACGCGCACGGCAGCGACGACTCGGTCGTCGTCGTGTGACCCGTACCGCCGAAGCGGCTCAGAAAGATGGTTTTCTTTTTGCGCCCGCATTCAATCGTGAAATGGATACGTGCGCGCTGCGGTGAGTCACGCGTGATCAACATGCTGAGCTGAGACGGGGAGCGCAAAGGTTATGTGCTTTAGGCATAGTAAGCTTATGCCACGGCCGGGGCCCTTGCATTACTCTTTCGCAATGCGGCAATCACATCCTGCTCCGACACCTGGGTGAAATCTTCGAAGAACTGCCCCACGGCAAAGAAATCCGCGGAGACATTCAAGCAAACCATGGCGTCGCACTCGTGCAACATGGCGCGCGCCGCATCCAGCGATGCTACGGCAACTGCGCCAATGAGCTTTTTTGGTTTCTTCGCACGCACCGCGCGCAAAGCCGCCGTCATCGTCGACCCTGTGGCGATTCCATCATCGACGACAATGACGATCCGATCGTTCGGATCGATAGGCTCGCGCCATGGTGTGTAGCGAGCGCGCCGCCCGCGCAGCACCGTAAGCTGCCGTTGTTTTTCGGCTTCGACAAATTGGGGGTCGACGTCGGCGGCCCATTCCGCGAAGAAAGTGTTACCGCTCTCATCAACAGCGCCGATGGCGAACTCGGGCTGATCAGGATGGCTGAGCTTGCGAACCAGGATGACGTCAAGCTCGCCTGCCAAAGCGTCGGCGATCATTCTGGTCATCGGCACGGCGCCTCGGGGGACGCCCAGCACTAAAGGATTCTGGTTCACGCAATACGGGCTCAACTGCTCGATTAATTGCTGTGCGGCATGTTCCCGGCTTTTGAATCGCATCTTCACCTTCCCTACTTACGACTTACGCAATGGCTTTCGAAGCGATCGACTTTTTTTCCATACTGATCGAAAAGCTCCTGCCTTGATACCAACTCCTGATCCCTCGGAACGCCGGACACTTTGCGCTTCATAATCAATGCTAACATCGCCTCGGCTCAGTGCTTTGGTCCCTGGGTCGTCCCGATCCATTCGGATCGACCGCTTGAATATTTCATCTTTGACCTTTGGATAGGCTTCGATAAATCCGGGGGTGGAAACGTCCATATATGTTATACGTTTTCATGACTTCTAGTTCAATTTTGAATGAATCGACCAGCTGCGATTAAATCGATCTTGGCGTCTTTCGACAAAGTCGCCGTCGCTTCGATTTCCCTTTGCATTAAATGAAATCGCTGTTGAATGTCCGTCTCATTCATAGAACACCTCCTTGAAAAGAAAAGGAAGCTATTTTCACAATAACGCATATAACGTGCCACGGGGTAATCGCAGTATATGGATATATATGGGTATTCTTCAGCTCCTGGAATTATCCGTAAAGTTTCGCCAACCCGATTACGGGTGATTTTTTCAAGTTTTGCGAACTCTCCTTGACAGCCCACACAGTGGTCCTTATCTTTATATTTGGCTGTTTCTAAACTCGCTCTTTGATGTTTTGGCTATCAAATGACCTGTGCCACTTTTGGGTACCGGCAACTAGCATTAGTAAATTGCATAACATAAGAACATATGTTGAACGAAAAGATCGCCCGGAGCGTCTAACTTCTTACCCCCAGGAATTTCTTATTGTAGGGCGCCGGAGCATGGAAACATGACTAAGGAGATTACAATGTCCCCCCCCTTCGACACGGAAAGAGAGACAGACGAGAATTTTGAAGACCGCGAATTGGGCGTCGGTTCATTCGACGATCAAGAGCAGAGTGCGCCCGATATCGAGCCGGTCGACGATACTGAGGATGGCGACGAGTCAGAGCCGGCAGGTTCGGATATCGCGCTCGGCTCGGTGCAGCAGTACCTGCGCGACATTGGCTCGGTTGCGCTATTGACGCGAGAGCGGGAGGTAGAACTGGCTATGAGGGTCGAGCAGGGTCAGAAACAGATCCTCGAAGCGCTCTTCTCTACGCCGATGACAATGCGTCAGGTGCTCCGACTTGGCCAGGCTGTGGCAAGTGGCGAGCTGTCGCTGGGCGAGATCACCGACAAGCACGATGGCGATGAGGAAGATAGCGACGAGCAGGGCGGTGACGACCCAAAGACATTTCTCAAACTGATCGCAAAACTGTCGAGAATCAGCGAGCGGAACGCAGCCATCGCGCGCGAGCTAAAGCGCTCCCGTGTGTCTCAGCAACGACGTGCCAAGCTGCTCGGGCAACAACAAGTGCTGGCGGCTAGAATGCTCGCAGTCATGAAAGAATTGCACCTCTCGTCGACAAAAATCGATGAGTTAATTGGTCGAGTAAGGCATGTGGCCGATCGACTCAATGTCCTGGAACGACAGTACCGTGAGTTCCGCAATGGCAAGCGGATCAAAATAACCACCGAAATCCATGCATTGGAAGAACATGCTGGGCTTCCTGCAGCGGAGCTGATGAATCAGGCGCACCTGATCCAAGACGGCGAAGCTCTGGTAAGCACATCTAGGAAGGAATTCACCGAGGCCAACCTACGGCTGGTCGTGAGCATCGCCAAGAAGTATATCAACCGGGGTTTGAGCTTTCTGGACCTGATTCAGGAAGGCAATCTCGGACTGATGCGCGCGGTCGAAAAATTCGACTACCGGCTTGGCTTCCGTTTTTCTACCTATGCGAGTTGGTGGATTCGTCAAGGTATCACGCGCGGGCTCATCGACACTGGACACACGATTCGCGTACCGGTCCATCGAGTCGAATCGCGCAACAAGGTCCTCCAGACTGCGCGCCAGATGCAGACAAAGCTCGGTCGCGATCCCAAGCCTGAAGAACTGGCCAGGGAGATGGAGTTGTCCGTTCAGGATTTGCTAAAATTGGTGCAGACCCATGGGGAGCCGGTTTCATTGCAAACTCCGATTTGGGAGGACGGTGATCGGCTTGAAGACTTCGTCGAAGATCGCATTCGGCCCAAGCCTGAAGAACAAGCGTTGGACGGCACTCTCCGCAGAGAAGTTAGAAAAGCCCTTTCTCTGTTGACACCGCGCCAGGAAACCGTGCTGCGTAAACGCTTCGGTATCGAGGAAAAGCGCGATTACACTCTCGAGGAACTCGGCGAGATGTTTGCGGTTACGCGCGAGCGTATTCGGCAGATCGAGCAAAGGTCGCTGCAGATTCTGCGCAATCCGAAGCGGCGAAAGCCGCTGGCGCCAAGTGGCAAAGCGGTGGCTGGAGATCCAACCCTGAATTAATCCGGGGTCTTTTACATTCGGAGGGGTACGGCGTGACGTGCTCCGAAGAGCAAATTTTTTCAAGCGCCTAGAGATCCTACCAGTGGCACATGCTCTGCCTTTAAAACTATTGAGACGATAGACTGGACATGCGAGTTCTTTTCGGCCGGAGGTGTTTATGGCGAACGAAACCGAACTCATTTACCTGGTGCTCCTCGCGCTCTTGACGCTAGTCATCCACGGGATTCTTTCGGTAAAAAATCGTCGGCACGATCGACATGCGCATCGATAGTCGGCGTGCAAAAACTCAACCCTTGTTGGCGCCCGGGCCGCGGGGTTGATTGTAGGTTGACTCAAGCGGGCGTGGTCCAATCTGCAACATATTTAACGGCAAGGATTGCAGATTCGGCAAGGCGCAGAAGTGTCTCAGGATATTCACTCCGGCGCTGTACCTGTGGGGAAACCGGTGTTGATCGGCTGAGTGGGAAAGCTTCGAAGCTCCTGCGGCGAAAACTTGATACTGTTTCACTCATTCCCATTCAAAGTTGAGTTTGCTGTCAGCTTAAGTAGCTCAAATGAGACTGCGGATCGCTTCTCATCAGCAGTTCACGGAGAGTGTCGCGGTGTCTTCTACCGTCTTCATAGATCCGCTCCAAGACTTCGGCGACGGCCGGCAGCTCTTCGCGGATGCTGCGCGCCTGTTCGATCAGCTCCCCTGAGCACTGCTGCTCCTCGTTCAGATCTTCCAATAAGTACTGCCAACTAGTCTTCTCAGTACTGTTAAGCGGCGGGACGTCAGGCAATGTCCCACCTAACAAGTTGATCTTCTCAGCAATCCATTCGACATGTTTCGCTTCATCCACGGCGATCGCCAACAACCTCTCGCGAAATTGACTGTACTGCATCCGATCCGCGTGTTGCTTGTAGTGCGCGACATGCTGGCTTCCTTTGACGTATCGGTCGTTCAAAATTGCTAGCGCTTTGGCCCTTACGTCGAGGGAAAACCCGAGAAACTCGCGCCACCATTCACCCCAACTTTTACCGACCGCCATAGAACCTCCGTCGAAAGCAGTTTCTGCAACGAGAACCAAACAAACGTCACGCCACGGACAAATTCCCAGCGGATATAAGTATCTTCAGATTAACGTATTGTCGAGCGTTGCTATCATAGAAACGGCAATCAATGATCTTGCTCACATAAATTTACGGGGCACTAAAAATGCGTTTCTCCCAATGGACAAAACTGAAGGTGTCTGGCGAAATTGACGATGGACTCAGCGACGGTGCCGTTTGACTCCATTAAATGCTAAATTCGGTCCATGATACCGACCGAGTTTCAGTCGCCATCAGTTGAGTCTCCGGTCATTCAAAGCGGAGTCTGTTACGTCGTCTTCGCCTATGACGCGGCGCGCATGATCAATCTTGAAGTAGCCGACCGCCGTATCCATGAGACGACCGAGCGGCCGAGCATTGCACACAAGCGGCGCACGCCGAGTTATTTCGAATTTCAGCCGCCGCCGCTACGCGTGAGCCGCGACGCGGAGCTATTCCAGATCGGCAAGTTCACGACGCGCCCAAGCCTGGATGTGATGGTTTACGATTTTGGCGCCGTCGCGGTCACTTACGCCCTACCCATTGACGGGTCCTTTGACGATCTACTCGGGCTCAGCGAAGAGCTTTACGACAACGAGGTATTGCTTGCTGATTCGCGGTTGCGGGTGAGTCAACTCTTAACGGTTATCGGCGACGCGGCGAGCCAGGCACACGCGTCTCCCGTTGTTGAAGATTACGTGATTTTCCACGTACAAAGCTTTGCCCAGCTCTTCGACGCGAACCGTCTGTGCGCAGACCATGGTCGCAGGATCGCCCAGATTCTGCGCGCCGAACGACAAGCACTTTCCGACCAGGAAGTCGATGACGCGTTAGCCGTACGCATCTCTTATGGCCTCCAGGATCTCACCATCGTTGACTGGAACGCAACACTGTTAATCGACCGTGAGGGGGAGGATGTTCGCGCGGTGTTGGAGTTTGCCAACGTCGAATTGTTGGAGATGCGCTACGTCGATGAGAAACTCGATCGCGCGCTGGCTCAAGCCCATGAGACGTTGTCGCGGCGTTCGTGGGGCCTCCTTCGGATACTCGGACCCTACGGTGCCGATCTGCGTAGCGTGGCCGAATTGCAGGTCGACAACGCCGCCTTGTTCGAAGGCGTCAACAACACTCTAAAACTGCTCGGCGACCAGTATCTCGCGCGCGTCTACCGCCTGGTCAATCGCCGCTTTCACCTCGACGAGTGGGATTCGAGTATTCTGCGCAAGCTTCAGACGCTGGAGAGCATTTACGAAAAAATCTCCGATCAAGCGTCGAACCGGCGCATGGAACTGCTGGAATGGGTGATTATTTTCTTGATCGCCTTTTCCACCGCTTTGGAATTTGTTCGCTAGCCGTCGGTCGGCCAGCTGCTCTGATGGAACGCTTCTCAACCTGGGGGTTTGGCGCTGGCTCTTGGGCTCCTCTTCGAGCTTTGGCTTGGCGGCTGAGTAATCGTTAGCTTTAGGTCGATCCCGTCGGTTTCTCCGGTACTGCCAACACCGGACAGCGAGCGCGGCGCAGGATGCGCTCGGTGGTGCTGCCGCGCAGTGCGTCGAGAAAATCTATATGACCTTGGGTCGCCATAACGATCAAATCTGGCTTCCAGTCGGTTTCTTCTTTGAGAATGAGCTCCACCGCATCTCCTGGCAATAAGCGCTCTTCCCACTTCCAGTCCGGTCGGTGCGGTAGATAAAGCGTGGGCATGCCTCCTTCCATCCCGGCATGTAACAGCTTGAACTCGACCTTGGGGCAACTCAGGCCGGTGGCCAAGAAGTATGCCTCCTCAAGAGCTGCTTGAGCATTGGGCTCGTGATCCACGGGAATGAGAATTCGCCGTAGTGTTACAGCGCCATTGGCCGGAGAAATGAATCCCTTACTCTGGCTCGGCACGAACAGCGTCATCGCGCGCGAACGGCGCGCCAGCGGTTCGGCGACCGGCTTGTGGAGCCAACGGGAAAGTCCCTCCCTTTGGTATATCGCCAATACGAGCAGATCAGGAGGATGCTCTTCGCAATAGCGCACCATCGATTCCAGCGGGTCACTATCCGAGTTGAGAATCTTTTTCACGCGCAAACCGGTTTGGACCACGTCTTCCACCTTCGCGCCCGCCGGCAAGATTTTCCAGCGCGCCAAAGTCGCGCGAACGCCCGGGAACTCGGTCCAGTGCACGTCCTTATCGGCGCCAAGTTTATGGCTTTGCACATGCACGATCTCCAACTCCGCCTTGGACAAGAGAGCGATCTTCAGCGCGTGGGCAAAGGCGACTCGGCTGGTCTTGGAAAAATCCGATGGATGTAAGATTCTGATCAGAGGCTCGCCGCCAGTTGTAGTGTCAGCCACGTCAACCTCCTTGCGCAGGTGTCTTCTCCGAGCAGCCGGTGACTTGAGGCTCACCGTCAGCACTGGGCAAGACGCCGCGACGAAATGCGAATATTACCAGAAGAGACCTCTATAACCTTTCACCCGATCATCTTGATCACGGAGTCTAAGGTATGCTTACATTATATCTATGATCGGGCAGTATCTATTAACGGGCATCCCATATAACATAAGAGCAATTACTGGCGAGGTGCAAATGATGATCTCAGCACTATCCAATTTGTTTCGTGTCCACAGGCTGATTGGCTTAAGCGCTTTGCTGAGTGGAGCGATTTTTCTCGGGATACCTCACACGGGATTGCCACAAAGCGTACGCGCTCGCGAAGACATCGCGCGCATTTTGGCGGTCGAAAAAATTAATGTTGCTGATGGTATGGTGTCGGGCGAGGTTTACAATCGATCTGCCAACACGGTCCGCGACGTGCAGCTCTTCGTTCGGTACACGTGGTTATGGGACAACGAAACGAAACCCGGCAAGGACGACCCAGGCACGTCGACTTATTATACTCTGCCGAAAGAGATTCCCCCCGGCGGAAGCTTGCCTTTCACTTACAAGCCCTCGCCTCCGCCACCCAAGATGGCGGGCGGCCACTTCGAAACCACGGTTTCCGTTGCTGGCTTCACCGAAGTTATACCCCAAACAAGGTAGCCCCTTCCGACTAAACGCCTTCCTAATTTGCACTTCTCTCAATTACGGCAGGGCGCGCTACGCCTCTGTAACATGGACGAATTCATCGCGAGCCTTCCCGGGATGCGAGATGGCAATGGCGCCGCTGCAAAGGAACGAATGCAAGCTCGGACCGTCGATTGAATGCGAAGTTTAATTCAGGTGTTTTTTTAGGCGCCACACAGGTTCTCATGGCGCATCTCTTGCCGTCCGATTATGGGGTGAATCCGCAAAAAGTATTTATTCAAGGAGGCGCAACCGGTATGAACATTCCTTTGAAGATCACCTTTCGCAATATGCCGCCATCGAAGGCTATCGAGGATAATGTCCGCGAGAAAGCCGCCAAGCTCGATAGCTTCTTTGACCGAATCATGAGTTGTCGAGTCATCGTCGAGGCACCACATCGCCACCATCACAAAGGCAAGGCATACGAGGTGCGAATCGATCTAACGGTACCGGGTGCCGAATTGGTGATCAACCGCGCACCGAAACGTTTGGCGGCGGCGAAACTGGAGTTAGCAAGTGACGAGAAAGCTCTGGCGGAGAGCCATGAGCCGAGCAAGCATGCCGCGCATGAGGATGTCTACGTCGCGATTCGCGACGCGTTCAGTGCCGCCGGCCGCAAGCTCCAGTACTATGCGCGGCGTCACAGCGGCGCAGTCAAAGTGCATGACGACGCGCCGGCTGCCCGGGTGGCTAAGCTAATTCCGGAAGGGCGCTATGGTTTTCTTGAGACTGCCGATGGGCGAGAGGTCTATTTTCATGGCAATAGCGTCCTACAGCCCGGGTTTGACCGTCTCGAGGTGGGTACCAAGGTATATTTCTCCGAGGAGCTCGGCGAGAAGGGGCCCCAGGCAAGCACGGTGCGAGTCGCCGGCCGATAGCGTTCGAAGGCAAGAGATCTGTGACGTGTTCGGCGAGATAACTGCCTTGATGGCTCATCCTGGGCCGCACCGATTGGCTCGACTAGGCGGCACATGACAGGAGATTCAACCTCGTTAACCTGACTGATTGGTCTAGGACAGAGAGAGCGCGTATCGATGAAGCTCTTAGCCGACTTGCCGGGTGGAAATTATGGCGCTTGCAGGGCGTGCCACGAAGCCGTTGAATCCAAGCGTCAACTCCCGAGACGGCATTCTGCTCGAGAAGCTTAAACAGAATTTGACGGACCGAACCAGCTCACGCGGACACATGAGAGTTCGGCTTGGCGTTCGAACAGGACGCGATCGGCTACTTGGGTTGATTGACGGCCTTGAAGCGATCGAGTTTGATCTCGTGTTTTCTTAGAAGATCATAGAAATCGGTCCGGCACTTGCCGGCGAGTTTTGCCGCGTCGCTGGCTTTGCCGGCGCAAGATTCCAACAATTGGGTAAGATAGGCTTTTTCAAACTCGTATTTGGCCGTCTTGTACGTGGTCAGAGGCCCTTTCACAGAAATCTCCAAGTCGCTGGCGGTTCTTTCGGCAGAGGATTTTGTCGAAGAATCTTTTCTTTGAAGAATCAAATCCTCTGTAATGACGTCCTGCTGGCTCATGGCGACCGCATACTCTAGAGCGTTTTCCAATTCTCGAACGTTTCCGGGCCAATCGTAGAGCATGAGTTTGCGCAACGCCTCGGGCGCGATTCCCCTTACATTTTTTTTCATTTGTTCCGACAGCTGCTTCAAAAAATGCTCGACGAGATACGGTATTTCTTCCTTACGCTCCCGTAGAGTCGGCAGATGAATCGGGATGACGTGCAGTCTAAAGAACAGATCTTGGCGAAACTTTTCTTTTTGAACTTCTTCTTCCAAATTTCGATTCGTCGCGACAATGAGTCGCACATTGACGTCTATGGGCTTTTCGCTGCCCAATGGATAGAACCGTCGCTCCTCTATAACGCGCAGCAGCTTGGCCTGAATAGAGAGCGACATATCTCCGATCTCATCTAAGAAAATCGTTCCGCCATTGGCCTGGCTGAATAAACCTTTGGTGCTCTTGATTGCGTCAGTAAAAGCCCCTTTTTCATGACCGAAGAGCTCACTTTCCAGGAGCGTTTCAGGTAAAGCCGCGCAGTTAATCGCCACAAAGGGCAAGTCGCGTCTGTGGCTGGCGAAGTGAATTGCTTTGGCAATGACCTCTTTGCCCGTACCGCTTTCGCCGTGCAGGTACACGGTTGAATCCGCCTTAGCGATTCGACCGACTACATCCAAGACGCTTTTCATCTTGCCGCTTTTAGCAACAAGATTGGGAAAGGAATATTTTTCCTCGAGTAATCCTTGGAGCCGCTGGACCTCGAAGTTGAGCCGACTGTTCTCCACCGCTCTTTCGATCTGTAACAGCAGCTCCTGCGTATCAAACGGCTTTGTCAGGTAACTGTACGCGCCCTTTTTCATCGCGTCGACAGCGCTTTCCACGCTACCGTAACCGGTAAGAATGATGACCGGCATGTCCGGGCTAATCGAGTGCAATTCATTCATGAGCGAAATACCATCGCCGTCCGCCAATCTCAGATCGGCAACGCACAAATGAAAACTTCCATCCTCAACCGCTTTGATGGCTTCGCTTGCCGTAAGCGCGGTTTTGATTTCATACTCTGCGGCGCTCAGCTTCCGGCGAACGAGTTCTAACAGATTAGTGTCGTCATCAACCACCAGAAGTCTTTTATCTGCCATTTTTTATGCCTCTTTTTTCGATCCTTCTGCGTGCTTTGGAAATTTCAAGGCTTGCAACTAGCACTCGCGGAAGTTGCTGCCTTCGGCCGAAGAAAAAATCTCAGATGGTTGCTTCATGTTGCCGGCTAATCGCCAAGGCCGCCAATAATGGACTTAGCAGAAGGCGTTCCAACTCGGCAAACAGCGTTAGGATAATAAAAAAGTCATACAATCCCGCCATCTACTCGTCGGTGAATCTTCTCGTCCATGGTCGGACTTGTCGGAGATCTCCTACTTTTGCTGTTAGAAAAAGACTTACACGAGACAGGCTACTGACATTTTCTTGTTCATTATCATGTCGAGGCAAAAGGAACTCAGCGCGGCAGATCGAGGTGGCCCAGAGCTTCGGCGAGCACGGAGAGTTGTGCCGCAGGCGCGAACAAGCCAACCAGGAGTGCGCCCTCGCATCGCACGGTTCAGTCAACCCGTGTGTCGGGACGATCTTTCTTTCCTTTAAAAATAGTACCGTCAGTCCCAGTTTTCCCGCTTTCGCGACACGAAAAAACCGACAAAAAACATTCCTTCTACAAGCCACCGAAATTTTAAGCCTCTAATATTAAAGCACTCTTGCCATGATTCCAGTTCTGGCACATTCTTTGTACAAGAAATAAATTTGCGCAGTGCGTAAAAAAAACTCCCGGAGCCGGCTGCATATCTAGCTGGCTATTGCATACCCTAGGCGAAGGAGGGGTTCATGAAAAAATATTTACCTCTATTATTGTTGCTGTGCCTGCCACAGTGGGGGTGCGAGTTCCTGGGTGGGGCCGCTGTCGGAAGTCTGGCCACGGGTGCAGGCTACGAAATTAACAACAAGCGGCAGATGGACCGTCTTGAAGAGGAGTACCGGAACGAGAGGATCTCTCGCCGCGAATATGAAGAGCGCAAGCGTCAGATAGAGCACGGCTCGATAATCTATTAGCTCGGAACCTAGCGTAAGGGGCGCGCGGCGAGCGCAAGACAGGAAGCTTCGACCAAACGGCACGAAACCTTCATGAGTTTTGACAAGGAGAATCATATGGCATGGAAGACGATAATTTTTTCCATGATGTTGGCGCTTCTATTGTCAGTCGCCGGATGCACCTCGCTGACCGGCGAGACAGCCGGCCAGTACGTCGACGATCCGACGATCACGGCCTCAGTAAAAGCGGAACTGGCTCTCCAAGTCAGTGGTGTGACGCGAGTGGAGAACAATCTGCAGATCCAGAAAATTAATTAGATAAGCAAGGATGCCGCCGATCCAGGAATCGATATTCCGTATTTGATAATCGGTGTTGGCTTGGGGTTGGTGGCCGGAGTTTTGCTCGCCGCGCGTTCCCGGACGGAGAGCTGGGAACAATTTCGGCGCGGCGCCAGCGATAGTCTGGATTATCTGATCCGGGAAGGCGAGAAAGTGCGCGCCGGCGCCGATGAGTTCGTCGGCAAAACAAAAGAATGGCTCACGCGCATCGGTAAATCGCTGCGCGGCGCAAGAGATAGCCAAAAAGCAAACTCGGGAGAATCGCCTTCATTCGATTAGCGGTGTGGAGAGCTGTAATAACTCTTGGGACTCGAAACGCTATAGTAAAACAGTCGGTATTGCTGCGTGAATTGGATTAAATTGCGCTCTTCTCCACCAATAACACGGCAGCCAAACGATATTTTGCTTTGCCATATGCCGTCGAACATTTTTTTCGACGGTACGTGGTCGTATGAGCGTCTGAATGATCTCCGTGGCCGATTTCCGACTTGAAAGTTAGTAGAGCCGCAATGAAGACATCGGTGTTGATTGTTGACGACGAAGAGAACCTGTTGGTGCTGCTTGACCGCATTCTCACCAAAGACGGATTCCAGGTCAAAACCGCCACAAACGCATATCAGGCCCTCAATTTACTCGAACAAGAAAATTTTAACGTGGCGATCCTCGATATCAAAATGTTTCCTATCGACGGCATCGCCTTGCTCGCTGAGCTAAAAAAACGCTCCCCTTTGACTCGAGCCATTATGATCACGGCTTATCCTACCCCGGATAGTCGCAGTGAATGCATCAAGAACGGCGCTGCCATGTTCCTCACCAAGCCGCTGGACTTGAATGAGCTAAAAACCGTCGCTCATAGTCTTGCGCTCGCCTAGGCATGTGCCCGAAGAAATTTCGTCGATCCCACGCTCTCTCTAATGCCCGTTTGCCGGGCCAGCCTTACAAAACATCGCGCGTCATAATATATCATCACACTGCGTTGGAGCACGGTCGATGATTGGCCGTGCAGCGCGCTTGCCATCGCCGTTTCGTGCTACTGCAGATGCTGTTACGGCCGGGTAGTGACAATGAAAATCCGTGCCCACCTATTTTTTCTTGTGTTCGCGGCCTTGCTGCCTATCCTGCTCTTTTCCGTGGCTCTCACCGCGCTATTCTGGCATGAGCAGCGCAGCGTGGCGCTGGTCGCGGCGGCGGGAGCGACTGCGGCGCTGCTCCTGTCGATCGCTCTGGCCTGGGTATTGGGAAAACGAATTGCTCGAGCGGTTTCCGGACTTGCCAGCGTCGCGCGCGGGTTGGCCACGGGCCAACCGGCGCCACCCGTGCCTGCAGGAAACGTTGCCGAGATAAACGAAACCGCCAATGCGTTCGGCGAAACAAGAAAGCAGCTCCAGGCCCGCGAGAGACAGCTTCGCGAGAGCGAAGAAAAGTTTCGCACGCTGACGACGCATGCGCCGGTAGGGATTTTTCTATCGGATCTAAAGGGCGATTATTACTTTGTCAATCGAAACTGGTGCACGGTATCCAGAATGACAGTAGAACAGGCGAAGGGCAGAGGGTGGCAGCGAGCGCTTCACCCGGAGGATCGCGATCGCGTGATCGCGGAATGGCGGGCAGCACTGCAACATGGGCTTCCGTTCAGCTCCGAGTTTCGCTTCCTGCAACCCAACGGGACCGTGACCTGGCTTCAGGGTAGCGCCGCTGAGTTGCGCAATTCACACGACACTGTGGTGGGTTACATCGGCACGATTTCGAACATCACCGGATTAAAGCGCGCTGAGGAAGCGATGCGTCTCAGCGAAGAAAGACTTCGGCGTCAGGCGCAAGAATTGGAGCAACAGTTGATCGCTTCGGGCCGTTTGGTTTCTCTCGGCGAGGTCACTGCATCGATGGCTCATGAATTCAACAATCCGCTGGGAATTGTCATGGGCTTTGCCCAAGACATGCTGAGCGAAACCGACCCTTCGAGCCAGCACTACCAGTCTTTAAAGATTATCGATGACGAGACCCGGCGCTGCCAAAAGATCATCCAAGAGCTGCTCGAATTTGCCCGACCCAAGAATACGGATCTCGGACGAACGGATATAAAGCAGATAATCGAAAAGACTCTCACTTTGGTGTCGAATCATCTCTACAAGCAAAAAATCGAGGCTACCAGCGTCGTCGACTCCAACTTGCCGCACATCTACGCCGATGTGCAGCAGTTGGAGCAAGTATTGGTCAATCTTTACTTGAATGCCATCGATGCCATGCCGATCGGCGGCAGCTTGAAGGTAGAAGCCAAGCACGAAAGTGCCGACACTTCCGGTCCGATGATCGTCATATCCATCACCGACACCGGTTTTGGCATAGACGATAAGGATTTGCCGAGGATTTTTCTGCCGTTCTTTAGCGCGAGAAAGAGAAAAGGATTGGGCTTGGGGCTGCCGATCTGCGAGCGTATCATAAAAAATCACGGTGGCAGGATTGAGGTCGAAAGCCGGTGGGGCAAAGGAAGCACGTTTAGAATTTTCCTGCCCCTCGATCATCAGCCGGAACGTCTCCCAGAAACGGACACGCGGCCGGAATGAGTTCAGTGGACGCCATCTTCCGGTTCATCGAGATCGGTGCGATCAAAATTCAGCATGACAAGAATTGTGTACTGATTGTAGGCCGATTCGCCGACCGAGCGCGGGCTTCTCGTTAAAAAATCTCCACTTGCGCCGTCGATGGTGTACATTTGAATTTCGGCATAGCCCTGATAGGTAGCGGATTTGAATAGAGCGATCTCCGGCATAGTAACACCTAAGAACGGCACCGTGAGGGAAGGCATGCCGAAAAATGACTGGCCTTGATCGACTCCCAAAACAGGAGCGAACACCTTCAGTCGAACGTCGGCTCTTGATGGATCGGCGACAACCTTGATCCTCCTGCCCTGGAGCCAGGCGATGCAGAACTCTTTGGCGAAATCCTTGTCCGGTGTCAGCCCATAAAAGTCCACGGCGACGGTCTTTCCTTGCAGCGCCACGATATCGAGCTGGTCTAGGGACGATCCAAAGATCGGACCAAGAGACGTTGCTCGATGCTGGACCGCTGCGTATGGGTGACCTGCGTCGATGCCGAGCAACCGGCGAGCCAAAGCGAAACGAACAGCGACGAAAATTTGTGATGCATTGGTGACATCTGCACGCCTCCTTGGTAGCTAATCCGAATTATTTTTCCGGCATCCTGATCAGACGTTGGCTTTGGGAAACCGTGAACGCAAAAACAACGGAATGCGGCCAAAATTACAGTGCGGGGGCGCGAGCCGAACTCCGGACGATTACCCAGATCAACCCTGTCAATTTATGATTATATTTGCCGCCGACGTTGCGGCAATTAACTTCAACTGGGTCAGTCAAACCAGTGGATATTTCATGGGAATTTGAGCAATAGGCATGCCATGGCCAGCTCCGGATGGATTAGTGGTCAATTCAATAGTGTCAAATCGGTTGTAAACCGATCGGATTCGAAATCGGCGCCAATCGGCGAAATGCAGACGATCAAGCACGTCTATTAATTTCATCTTTTTTCTCGCATCTAACCGTCGCGCACGGTTAGGTTTTTTAGAACAGGCTGCAGCGGGTCCTGGGGTCATAGGTTGAAATTCCGCCGATGGAGCGTTGCTTCGAGGTAACCGCAGGAAAAGCCCTCCAACTTCGTGAAGAAATCCTGACGCCATCGGCGCAATGCCACTAAAATCAGCAACTTATCGAGACCAGGGAATTGGCATTGGCCTTGCTGCCTTGATACGTGGTGAAGGGGCCGAGTTTTACGATTGCACAGATACTCGCCGTTAGCTCATATTTTGATTTATTTCTTTCCACGATTATGATTTATTTCTTTTCACGATTACCAAGAAGCGGAAGCTGGTTATGAGCCGCAGTTATAGTAATTTTGAGTCGCAGCACGCAACATCTTTCAGCGGAGATTCCGAACCTCCGCCGTTTTACAGCAATCTTCATTACCAGGAAGTACTGACAACACTTCGCTACGGCATCATCGCTCGTAAAGGTCTTGTCCTGCTCATCGGCGATGCGGGTACTGGCAAGACCACCCTGCTCCGCCAACTCTCGCGTGAGCTGGATAGCAATGTTACTTGCATCTTTGAATCTGATCCTGATGTGAATTTTACGGATCTGCTTCGACTCGTTCTGGGAAATCTGGAAGTCGTTGGTAACACGCGCAATGAACTGTCGATGATGCAACGCTGCAAGACCATTTTGCGTTCCGAATTGGAGCGCGGCCACATCGTTTCTTTAATCATCGATAACGCGCAACGCCTTCGCGATGAAACACTTGAATACCTACTGCATAATTTCTTTGCCGCTGCGCCAACAGATCGTGATGAGAATCTATTGCAGATTGTCCTGGCAGGACGACCCGCGCTGAAGGAAAGGCTCGACCAGCCACGGCTGCGCGCACTCAAACCTCGCTCCGACCTCCTGTGTCAACTTCAGCCGCTGAGGGACAACGACATCACCGCCTACATCGAGAATCGGCTTCGAACCGCCCAACTCCCGGCACAGGTATTCGATCACCTCGCGATCAATCGAATTGCCGGCTATACCGGCGGCAATCCCCAGCTAGTGAATGTGCTGTGCGATCGTACTCTGCAGATTACTGAAGAATCCCCGGTCAGCAAAGTTAGTGCCGAGGTGATTGCGCGCGCCGCGCGGGACCTCGGCCTTTCTGAGCCTCGATTTCGGGCAAGAGCGACAGCCGAGCCAAATTTTGAAATGCCGATCGAACGCGACGAACCGTTCCGCCTCCCGTCGGCCGATGGCGACACGACGGAAGTCGTCGGTCAAACATTTCTGAATTATACCTTCGAGGACCGCAGGCCGTGGCTTTGGCCGGCGGATCGAAATCGAAAGGTAGTTCGAGTTCTCTTGTTTCTGATTCTCCTTGGTGGCAGCGCCGCATGGCTCCAAAGTGAGGTAGGAAAAAATCAATTAGCCCTCTGGGTTGGCAAGCAAAACAGTACCGTCGGCGCGCCACCGCGACCTGGGTCCGACGCCGACGCGCCGCTCACAGAGAAGCAAACCCCACTACCCGCGCCAGCGCCGAGCAGCGAAAATCCCCTTCCACGGCCTAATATCGACGATAGCAGCGAGATTTCGCTTCCTGCAACCGAAAAACCCGTCGAACCGCTGTCTTCCGTCTTGACAGAAAAAGCTCCCGTCTTAAGCGAAAAAGGCGCCGACAAATCCCCGGCAGAAAAATCCCCGACGAGTGATCCAAAGCCTGCGCCGAGAAAAACTCCCTCGGTGGCTAGCAACGATCGCCAAGCGCCGCTCGCGGAAAATGCCGATGCGCGAAGGAAACTCTTAGAAGCACAAGTTTACAAAGCGATTGAAAATCGCGCCATCATGGGCGTCGACGTTTCGGTAATCAACGGCACCGCCTATCTTGAAGGCCGAGTGGCCACCGAGCGACAGAGGGCTGCCGCGGAACGAGCCGCTCGCGGTGTTGCCGGAATCGAGCGAGTGCGCAATCGAATTGCGGTCAGCGGCTGAGATTCCGCCACATGGCCAGAAGAAAGTAATCTGGCAAGGGTGAATTTTCTTCTCTAACCTCAGTTTTTATTGTTCTACGAAATCGGTCTTGTGCAGCGACGCCAATTTCCAACTCTGACGCGGCCGGCCGACAACCCGGTTGTTAGTCGCTCTGTTTCCGCCCAGAGATTCTTCGAGCGCATAGGCGACCTCGGACGCTTCGACTACGTTGTTACGGATCTCGTTTGACAACAGAGCGCCGCCGAGCGAAATACCGTTGGCGACTCCTTTGACCAGATTGTCCGCGACCAGTGAATTCTGCAGATGTCTCAGGTCGACGGCGAAATCCTGACCTCTGGGAGCTTCGCTTTCGAGCTTGTTGCCGGTTATGGATAAGTTGGAAAATATGATTCCCGCCGTAGCCGAAGTGTTGGCGAAAATCATTTGCGCCGGCGGCGGCGCGCCAGCCTCGATGCGCAGACGATTGTTTCTGATTTGAATATTTTCGAATATGTTTCCCGCCGTTTTTTTAGAGTTGTTAGGCGTTCCCACACGCACGCCGTAGCCCGACGTCTTGGCTCTGATCACCTGATTGTCTGCGATGGTGATCCGCCGAAACACACAATGACCATCCGTCGGAGGGTCGATGCCGACGCTGAACCCGGCCCCGATCGGATCGACGACCGAATTGTTGGTGATTTGATAATCTTCAGCGACGGCATTGTCGCCAACCGTAAAAATCCCTATGCCGGCAGTCTTGACCGCGCGATTCACGACATTGCGATCGATGACGACTTGCTTGGCGTGGTTGATTTCAAGCTGCAGGTCGTCAATGACGTTGTTGATGATTCGCAGATCCTGGCTGGGCGATTTTCCCTTGCCGAAAACGATGGAGTACCGATCGGTATCCCGTACCGGCTTGGGAGCACTGTCCCAAAACCAGTTTTCTTCTATGCGTACCCGATTCATCGCGTAAAACACCAGTCCGCCGTACGCGGCAATGCCATTGGCATCGAAGCCGAGTTTCGTGATGGCGATATCCGATGAGCCGTCGAACGTCGCGATACGCTCGGCGCCGGTTTTTTGCTTGATCATGCTGTTGCGACCCTCGCCCATGAACGACAGGCGGGAGCGATTTTTTACGGCCAAGTTTGACACCAGGTAGATGCCGCGGGGAAACATCACAGTGGCGCCATTGGTCGCGGCATTGACGGCAGCTTGAACGGCCGCCGTATCATCTGACACCCCGTCGCCCTTGGCGCCATAGTCTCGAACGTTCAGCACAGCGCCTTTCTGTGCCGCTGCGGCGTCTGAAACCGCGCCGAGTTTCCCTTGCGCCATCGTTTGCGTTTGCGGAGATCGACCGACAGGCATCGACATCAGTAAAATCAGCGCTAGCCCGCTGACCACAGCGACTTTGAAATTTCGCGCCGTCATTTCACACTCGCGCTTGCGCCTGTTCGACGGCTTCGAGGCGAATGGCTCTTTCGTCGAGAAGCTCGCGGTAAAGATGATCCACGTCATGGACGAGCCTTTTGACGTCAAAGCGTTCGCGCGCCGCAATCATCGCATTTCGGCCCATCGCTTGGGCCATCTCCGGATGGTGCAACAGATCGAGAACCGCGCCGGCGAGCGCTTTGGCATCGCGCGGCGGAACTAAACGTCCGCTCTCATAGTCGCTGATCAGGTCCGGCACGCCGCCGACACGAGTGGCCACGACCGGACAGCTTGCAGCCATGGCTTCAATGGCAGACAGCGGCGTGCCTTCGTTGTTGGAGGATACGACGAGGACATCAAGATCGGCGTAGATGGGCGCGAGATCCGAACGCCAGCCGGTAAACAAAACTCGGTCGGCGATACCCAAGTCGCGCGCCTGTTGTTCGAGCGCAAACCGCAACAAGCCGTCGCCGACGATGACGAAACGGGCGACAGGTTCGGCGGCGGCGATTCGAGCGGCAGACTCGAGAAAGAGCGCGTGGTTTTTGACCGGGAAGATTCGGCCGACGATGCCAACCAATTTGGCATCGCTGCTCAAACCCATTTCCCGGCGAAATTCCCCGCGCCGGGCTCCAGCATCGAGATACGGCTCCAAGTCGAGACCGAGAGGAATGACGGTGATCCGCTCGGCCCCGGCGACGCCGTATTCGACCAGCTCTTTTTTGACTTGTTCGCTCACAGTCACCAGTCGATGGCTAAACCAAGCCAACGTTCTCTCCATCCGCCTGAGCGCCCAGTTCTGCACCGGTCCGTAGTAACCATGCAGCACGTGACCGTGAAACGTGTGCACGATGATGGGGACGCCGGCCAGACGGGCGGCGATGCGCCCGAGTAAACCGGCTTTGGCTGTATGCGTATGCACGATATGCGGCCGGTAAAGACGCATCAGCGAAAATAGCCGCTTCAGCGCGATGCCGTCGCGCGGGGCGAGATTGAAGGCGGTCACGATTTCCTGAATGCGATGCGGCCATACGCCGCGAGACAAGGCGTAATCCAACATGGAACCCTCTGCCGGGCTCTCATGTCCGATGACGAGCAATTGCTCATAGCGGCTGGGATCCAACCCGGCCGTGAGATTGACGACGTGAATGCTCGGACCGCCGACATTCAGGCGCCCGATAACGCGTAAAACTCTGATTTTGTCTTGTGCGGAATGGGAAGCCATGGACTCACCTCCCGGTCGATGAATAGCCGGTGCCAGATTTCAAATGTCAGCAACGCCCATAATCGGTGACCATGATCGCGTTTGCCGCCGATATGTTCGTCGATGAGCAGCCGCAGGTTTGGCTCTCTGAAGTAGCCGCGTTGTAACGCCTCGGGGGACAGCAACGTGTCGCGCAGAAAATCCTTCAAGCTCGTGCGAAACCATTTTCCCACCGGCACGCCGAACCCGTGTTTTTTACGCCAGATGATTTCGTCGGGCACGAGTCCCTCGAGCGCGCGCTTCAGCACGTACTTGGTCGTCATGCCCTTGAGCTTGAGCTGGGAAGGGATGGTGCATGCGAACTCCAATAGCCGTTGGTCGAGAAAGGGGCAGCGAGCCTCCAGAGAGTTTGCCATGGTCATCCGATCGGTCTTGACCAGCAAGTCGCCGGGCAGATAGCTGATCATGTTGACCCTCAACAGCTGGCCGATGGGATCGTCAGCTTGGCGCGAATCGAAGTAGGAGCGAAAGTGCTCTGTTGGGTCTAACACGATGGGCTCGATCAGTAGTTCGCGCAAAAGTTCGGGCTTAAAAATACCGACCCACCCGAGATAACGCTCGGGCAGCGGCAGCGGCGCGCTATCGACAAAACGTCGGGCGCGGCGTACAAAACCGTTGTACGAAGTGGACTCCGGCAATGCGTGAACCAACCCACGAGCAGCGCATTGGAGTAACCAGGGAGCATGCCGATAAATTTCCGCGACGCGCGCCGCGGCGAAACGCTCGTAACCGGCAAACAGCTCATCGCCGCCATCGCCGGTGAGCGCCACCTTGACGTGCTCGCGGGTTAGTTGGGCAACGCAATAGGACGGGATTGCGGAAGAATCTGCGAACGGCTGATCGTAGTGCCAAACCAGCTTCGGCACCAGGTCGATGGCGTCCGGTTTGACCATAAATTCATGATGATCCGTGCGGTAGTGATCGGCGACGATGCGCGCATATTTCAATTCGTTGAAAGACGGATCATCGGAAAAACCGATGGCGAATGTGCTCACCGGATGATCGAGCAGGCGGCTCATGACCGCGACCACCGCCGCCGAATCAACCCCTCCGCTGAGAAAAGCGCCGAGCGGCACATCGCTGATGAGACGAATTTTCACCGCTTCTTCGAAATGCTCACGCAGCTGTGCGAAATATTCCTTCTCGGACAGAGCCGGCTCTGCCACCGAATCTTGAGGCATTTCCCAGAACTGGCGGATAGCGATCTTGCCGTCCTCGACGTTCAGCATGTGCCCCGGTGGGAGCTCACAAATGTCCTCGAAAAGAGTGAAAGGGCTCGGCACGTAGCCGTAGGCTAAATAGAGCGGAATCACCGTCCGATTCACCCGAGCGCGGACCGATGGATGAGCCAAAATCGCTTTGATCTCGGAGCCGAAGATCAAGCGGTCGTCATCTTGATAATAGTACAGAGGCTTCTTGCCGACTCGATCTCGCGCCAAAACCATCCGTGGTTGTGCGCCGGCGCCACGCTGGTCCGCGCCTTGGCGACGGTCGTAGATCGCGAAGGCGAACATCCCGCGCAGCCGTTGCACACAATCTACGCCCCACTCTTCATAGGCGCGCAGAATCACTTCTGTGTCGGAGCGCGAGCGAAAGCGATGGCCGCGTGTCTTGAGGTCCTCGCGCAACTCGACGAAATTATAAATTTCCCCGTTAAACACGATCCAGCAATCTTCCGCTTCGTTGGTGATGGGCTGCTGTCCACCTTCGAGATCGATAATACTGAGCCGGTCCATGCCGAGAACCGCGTCGGCGAAAACCACCGCGCCGTGGTCGTCCGGACCGCGATGACTGAGGGCTGCATTCATGGGTTCGAAAACCAAGGTCGACGTTTGAATGTCGGACCTGCCGTGAAGTTGTACCCACCCACAGATGCCACACATGTTTGTTCCCTCCGCAGTTGTTTGGTTGCTTTTACGCCAGTGATCTCAACTGAGCTATCTGGCCACAGGCTTCCTCATAGAGCGCGATCGTTTCCGCGGCCATTCTCTCGGCGGTAAAGTACCTTTGCACTCGCTCGCGCCCGTGCCTGCCCATTCGTTGACGACCGACCGGGTCGCTCAGAAGTTGGGATAAAGCTGCGGCAAAGGCGGCAGGTTTTCCCGGCTCAACGAGCAGCGCGCTTTGCCCGTTCACGGCAATTTCGGTGAGAGGCGGCACTCTGCTCGCGACCACGGCTCTACCCGCGGCCATCGCTTCCACCAACACCTGCCCAAAGCCTTCTGAAGTTGTCGCGAAAACAAACGCATCGAGGGCATGGAGGAATGAGACAACGTCGTTTTGAAAACCAACCATGCGCACGTTTTCCTCCACGTGCAGACTCTTCATCAGCTGTCGAAGCGCTTTTCCGTAACCCCATGGGTCATGGCCGGCGATTAACAACAACGCGTTGGGAATTTGCCGGCAAAGTTCGGGCATCGCTTCGATGACGTACTGATGCCCTTTGCGCGGCTCGAGCCGGCCGATCGTGCCAACGACGATCCGATCCTTAATGCCCCACAGCTCTCGAACGTCGGTCCCCGAATGGGCGAACTGTTCCGTCTCAATCCCGTAGTGAATCACTCTGGCCTTTTCTGGCGGCATGCCGTGGCGGATCAGCCAATCGCGCACCGCGTGTGAGATACATAGGATCAGGTTCGCCCGGCGCCAAAGAATCCTGATCAAGGGCAGACTCCATCGCCCTGACCAATCAGCGCTGTAGATGGCGTGCACGGAGCAAACCCAAGGAATGGACGGTCGCAGGAACTGGGCGAACGCCCCGGCAAGATCCGCGCGTGGCAAATGAGTGTGCAGGAGCTCCGGTTGTTCAGCGGCCATGACGCGAGCGATCCTCACAAAGAATCGCGAATCGTAGCGGCTGTCGGCGTTAAGGTCGATCACCTGGATGCCCGCCCGCGCGAAATCGGGTCGGAGCGAACGGCTGTCTTTCACATGTTCGCGCAGGCATACCACGATCGGCTCGATTCCTTGCGCCTGGAGATGGCGGCAAAGTGTGAGCAGATGGAATTCGGCGCCGCCCGCCGAAAGCGTATTGATCAAATGTAGTACTTTCATGATGACAAATGGCTTTTCATGGCATGCGTATCTAAGCGGTCAAAAATCGCCGCCGAAACCCGTCTCTCCCTTGAGCAGCACGTCGAAGCGCCAACGCAAAGGCACGCTTCGCAGAACCGGAACGTTTTCGCAGAGACTCAATGTATGCAAAACCGAGTGGGGCAGCTTGACGGTCATGGGAACGAAAAACGGACGCCAATCGATGTTTCGAAAACCCGCCGCAGTGAGCATCTCAATGGCACCGGCGATATCAATCTTCCCCCGCGGATTTAGATCGAGAATAATCTTTTTGCGTATGTATGGCCGCCACCGCTGCAACAACGCTGCGGGATTCTCGACGAAGGTAAAAAACGCGCCCATATACGAAATGACGGCATCGACCGGCTCGCTGAGAGATAGTTGGGCCGCGTTGCCGATCATAAAGTTGGCCCCGTTCCCGGCTGCGGCCTGGCGCCGCCGTGCCATTGCGATCATGCGCGGCGCAACGTCCAATCCTCGATAGTGCAGGCCGTGCCGGACCAAAAGCTGGGCCAAGTAACCGTCACCGCAGCCCAGCTCCAACACCGTATCCCCAACGCAAAGCGCGGGGCCCCAAGTAGTCGAGACAGACAACCGGTGTTGCATGTCGAATTCCAAATTGGCCCATGATCGCTCGGCAAACCCTTCGGCAATGCGATCATATTTTTCCGCGACATCTAGGGACATTGGGCGAGTCCTCCGTGAACCAGGTACTGCTGCACCGCCATCGAGGTCGGCTCGAACGTTTCGCTATGGGTGATTCGCAGAAAACACAACAGCATCAGATGCCTGTGAAACGAGAGCAGATCATAATCATGGAGGTAGACGATTTGATGCCAGTGAGTCTGATCGCGCGCCGTCTTCCAACCCCACTTGAACCACTCGCCTAGGCTGCACGTCGTCGGCAGCAACAGCAGTTTACCGCGGCCGTTGCGGTAATTTTGCGGCAAGCGCAGCCACTGCATTCGCGGGTCTGGCGTCGGATTCCTTGGCTTGGGAATTTGCGCCGAGCAATCATAGACGAAACCCAACTCCACCAACACGTCGAGGACCGTCTCACTGACAAACCAAGATCCTGCTGTGAAGCCTTTGGGCGAATACCCACTCGAGCTCAATGCGGCGAAGTCACGACGCACGCAATGGATGATGTTTTCTTTGCTGAGATCATCGACTTTGTTTTGCTTTTCGATCCTTGTGCCGGCATAAAAATGGGTGTGCTGAGCGATTTCATGGCCCAAAGAGCCGAGCCAGCGCACGCGATCGTTGATATTTTTGCCGTGAACCACTGCGGGAAACGGATAGACGAAAAATGTCGCATGGATCCCATGCGCCGCCATCCAACGCGCAACCACTTCCACCCGCCACCAAACCCGGGGCTGGTGTAATTTCTCGGCGTGAAACGCCAGAGTCGTGAGGGTCATCTAGTATCCGTCAAAGATCAGACCATTATCCGCCTGTGAAAGCGCTCGGTTCCCCACCATTCCTAATTTTAAAAGCGTGCCACGAAACACGGCGCCACCCCGCTGCCGAAAACCTATTGATCAAACGAAAATCATTCACGAATCAACTTGCCTGTATTCTCTACTCCGCTGCCGCCGCATCAATGCGTTACGCTCCGGCGTCTAATGTTAAAAAACGTTTCGCCGACAAAAATGAGACCCCAGGTGAATACGAGAAGAGTCAATGCCTGTGGCCAGACTTCAATCGATGCCCATGACATCTGCAGACTACAGATGAAAGCGAGCACGTAAATCGCCGCATGGACGCGTCCCTGACGGAATCTCAAGTAAAGCATTTTCACGATGGCGCCATAGAGCACCATGACGACAGGCACTCCGCGCAGGCCGAGGTTCAAGTAGGCGTCGCCGATTAGCGAAGCATTGACGGCCCACCTGTCGTCCGGCGTGACGAATCCGACCAGGGTTTCGACGATGTACACGCCGGCGCTCCGGCCGGGGATGAAGATGATTTTGTTGAGCGGCCACGTCAGCGAGCCGAGAAACGTTTGCCCGCCGAGCACTCCGGGGCCAATGGCCAGCGCTCCGGCCAAGGCATGCAGCTGGCCCAGGTCGGTGAAGATACTGACCTGCAGATAGTCCCACAAGCCGCGGAGTGTTAATCCCTCGGAGAAAGCCCGAGCGCCGAGCTCACCGCGATAGAGCGCGCCGACGTATGAGACGAACAGAACGGCAACGATGATCAATGGCGCGATCACATAATGGGGATACCTTAAGGTGATTTTAGGCCAGCCGTTTTTCTGCCGATGGCGGTACCACAGCAACAGCAACCCCGCTGCCAACGCAACGACGGCGCGATTTCTGCCGCCCAATACCCAATAAAATAACGTTGCCGTGCCGACTGGAACGAGCGCAAACATGGTTCGGCCATTGGCCAGATAGTAACAAGACAAAAGCACGCTCCCGGCGATCAGCGCATAGGCCATAAAAAAATACTTGCCGGTGCCGGTTTGGATCGTCGTTTCGCGGAAGGCGCCGCTGCTGATCACGTCCAGTGAAGCATTGCTGACAAGGAAAACCGCCAGCGCAGCGAACCCCACCAGCATGCCCAGGAAAGCCGCGAGCTTGACTCCCGGGACAAGAGAAAAGTTCAATCTCGCCGGCCCACCTTTCAGGCGAAACGGCTGGACCAAATACCAGCCTGCAGCGGTCCCCAGCAACCCGGTCAGAGCCAGCGCATGCGCCCATCGCCAGTCGTCGTCCGACAACTTCATCGCCTGAAAAAATACTCTGACTTGGTCGGGGAACTCGATGCCGCTGAGGATCAACCAAGCCGGCAACAAATGACGCACCACGCCGATGGCGAAGATTAGGCAGAGAGGATTAAATGTGTCCCGTAATGTTTGAATCGACCTGACGAAGGCGATCGCCAGCGCCGCATAGGCCATCGTCAAGAAAACCGGCAAGAGCCACGGCTGAGCCGAGGACAAGGTGATGAGGCCGAACAAGAACGCCAACACGATCAGCCAGAGACAGAAAAAGCCGCCGCGGTTGGCGGCCTCGGCATCGTAAGCCCAGCGATTGAAAGCGTGTTCACGGGTGACCGTAAGCATGATGCTTCCTCAACGACTCTCGGTGATTTCGCGCGGCGTGGGCCTGAGGGTCGGGTGCCGGAGCGACTCCAGGACACTGATCAGCCGCTGGGCGAGTCCATCGATGCAATGCATCGACACGACCTGCTCCCTTAAATAGGCGCCGATGGAGTCCCGCTCATGCTGCGATAATCCAAGAACCCACTGCAGCCGTTCTCCTAGGTGTTTTGCGTCACCGTAACGATAGAGAAGCCGTGGCTCATACCGCCCCAGGGTTTCGTTAAAGCCTTCGTTAGCGACCACACACGGCTTGGCACAACTCATGGCCTCCCACGCAACCTTGTCGCCGAATCCGACGGGCGACATATTTACGTGGACCGTGCAGCGGCGGTACCAGTCGGGAAGTTGTCGCATGGGTAATGGCGGCTCGAACGCAACAACTTTTTCGAGTCCGAGAATTTTCACGTGGTCGTGTAGCGAGCGCACATAATCCTGGTCTTCGGACTTTGCCGGACCGCCAACCACGACTACACGGAACGGCTCTCCGGCTCGCCGCAATAGCGCAGCGGCGTTCAACAGGGTTAGATGATCTTTGACCGGCGATAGCCTGCCGACACAAAGAATGACAGGAGGCTCGGCACGCAATACTCGGTCATCCGGCGAAAATATGTCGGTGGCGATGCCATGGCCGATCGGCGTTAGTTTATCGCGCCGGTAGGGATAGGCGGTGGCGACACTGGAGACGATTTGGTCCGAGAGTTTGTGCGCGATCTTCAGGGTCCGGGTCGCCGCGGGATGCGCGTACCAGGTGACGATTGGAATGCGTCTCGCCTTGAGCAACGGCGCTCCGAGAATCGTGAACAGCGGTATCATATGCGAAAAACACGCGTCGATCCGTTCTTCGCGCAGTATCCTCCGAAGAATCCTGTAAAACTCAAAGAGGCGGCGCGGTTCGCTGTATCCCTTCTCTTTCCCCAGGGAATGAACGCGCACGTTCTTCGCCGCGTCTAGCCGGCCAGACCGCATCGTAATGACATGGATAAACTCCACCCGCGCCGCCAAGGCGCCGATCCAGTGCGTCGTAAAGCCCAGGATCGGATCGTCGACATCCGTGGCGAGGTTAAAAAGCAGAAGCCTCATGGTTCACCAGTTGTCCATCCTGAGCGACCTGAAAGATCTGTCGGTAGCCGCTCAAGTAAACTTCCGTAGAAAAAAACTGCGCCGCAAAGTCGCGCCCTTCACGGCCCATGGCGCGTGCCCCCACGGGATTTTCCAGGATCCAGCGAATGCGCTCCGTGAGCCCGCGCTCATCATCGGGGGGCACCAAAAAACCACTGATGCGATCCGTTATCAGGTCGGGAATTCCGCCCACCTGACTGCCGATCACCGGAGTTCCGGTGGCCATCGCCTCGATAATCACTCGTCCGAGTCCCTCAGATGAAGAAGGCAGGACGACCACCGCGGCCGATCCCATCCACGTCGCCAACTCCGATTGCGGCATGGCTTCCTTGAACTCGACGCGGTCGTCCAACTGGAGTTGCTGAACCTGTTTTTGCAACGCGTCGGCATAATCTTTGTTTTCGTCGCGACCGACGATCATCAAGCGGGCATCCGCGAACTCCTCGGCGATGGGCACAAAAGCGCTGATCAACCGATGCACTCCCTTGAGCGGCGTCAACACGCCGGCATACATCACCCGTCCTGTGTGCTGCTCTTCGTTGTGCATTCCAGCGCGGAGAAATACTTCGATATCCGTCCATGCGGGAAATTGCACAACGCGTTTTCCGGGCGCCCATTGCTCGAGCTGCTTCCGGGTGGAACTCGAAATGGCCCGTAGCAAATCAGCTTGCCCCAGGGAAAAACGGGCGACGTGGTTCATCACAAAGTGATAAAACTTGGAAAACCGAACCTGACGCTCCATAAAAAAGCTTCTTTCAAAATCGCCGTGCACTTCGACGACTAAAAAAATCCGTCGTCCCAGCCAGCCGGCGATCTTTTTGACCGCCGCCGCGGCCGAGCCCTCGTACGGGCTCTGGGTGACGATAATCCGAATGTCGTGTCGCAACACTAACCAGAGTGCGAGCAAAGAGCCCGCGATCAACATTTCGAGGTGGCGCAACACCGCCAGCGGCAATGCTGGCAGAAGATAAAAACGCGCGTGCTCGGTAAAGATACTCGGACGCCATCCGTGTAAAAAGCCGATCACGAAAATCTCACCGAAAGACTTCATCGCGCGAAACTTCTTTTGGTTGGTCGGATCGAGCGGTCGGCCGTAGCGCGCTCCGCCTAAGAAACAGGCTCGCACGGCCATGCATCACTCCGTCAACAGATTCATGTACGCTGGCATTAAAATCGACCAATCGAGTTTTTTCTCCGCGTAACGCTTTCCCGCTGTTCCCAATGTCGCTCGTTGTTCCGGCGACCGGGCCAATTCGACCAGGGCGCGTGAAAACTCTTCCTGCGATCTGCAGATGATGCCGGAACGAGTCTCGTGCAAAATCAAGCCTTCATCGACATGGGTCGACACCACCGGCACGCCGCAGGCCATGAACTGAGCGATTTTTACGCTGAAACGGCCCGGCGGCGGCGACCAAGTCCTCGGGTACACGCCGACATCCAAGTCGGACAAGTAATTGAGCATTTCGGAAAATTGCACATAGCCGAATAACTTCACCCATGAGTCTCGTCCCTGAACCACGTGAGCTTTTAAGGATTCACTCGGTTCGCCAAACAACCACAGCTTAATCCGCGGCTCGATGGCACGCGCCCGCTCGACAGCGTCAAAAAGAAAGTCCAAATCATCCTGATCGCCCCGCGATCGTCGTGAACCGTCGGCGGCCATCGTCAACGACGGCGCGTGATAACCGATGATCACGTCGCCGTCCTGCTTGAAACGCGTGCAAATATCCTGGCTCTTGGCCCGATCGACCTGGCCCATGGATACTCCCTGCGGAATGACGTGGATCGGGCGAACCACTCCCATCTCCTGGAAAATCGTCTTGGCCCGTTCGGTGGTGACCACCACCGCCTTGACCTGCGGCAAGTTCAGCGCCTTCACTTCCGCGGCCGTAAAGTAGGGATCGTCGAGATCGATAATGACGCTTCTTTCCTTGGGCCACACCGGAATTTGGTCCGTCGTGACCGTGAACAGAGTTTCGTACTTGCCGCCCAAATATCGCATCGCGGCAGGATAGATCAGCGCACGGCTCAAGCCGTGCCACAACCGATACTGCAAGGCGCGGATCAGACGACGCTGACTGAGGTGAATCTTACAGAATTGCACCGCCGAGGAGAGCCTCGGAAACAGAGCTGCATAACGCGGATTATTATGTTCTGGAAACCAAAGCGTGAAACAAACCGCCTTATGATCGCTCACGATATATTCTCCTTCCCGGTGGACCGACTCGACGCCAGCTTGTAGAACACGACGGTCATGGTCAACGTAAAGGCGACTTTGCCCGCGGCGCTGAGCACCGCCATGCCGGGGAAACCCCAGCGCCCGACAAAAATCCACGCCATACCGATTACGATGATCGTCTGCAGCGCGTATCCGATTGTCCAGAGACTCACGTTCGCCGAGGCGTAGTAGAACGAATTCAGCCAGAAAAATATTGCGCTGACCGCCGCTCCCGCCATCATGATTTGAACTCCCGGCACCATCGGCGCGTAATGCGCCCCAAAGACGATCGGAACGATCATCGGCAAGAAAGGTATGGTCAGGAGCACCAGCAACCCGACCGGAAGACCGGCTTGAAGGCTCCAGCGTTGCAAAGCCTGACGGAACCGCTCTCGTGAATCAGCGCCCCAGCGCATCGAGAGCGTCGGATAAGCCACTTTGCCCATGGAGGTTTCCAGATAAGAGCCGGCGGTGACGATACTGGTGGCTAAACGGTAAAAGCCGGCTGCTTCCGGCCCGCGCAGGTGCGCCAAAATCATCAGTGGCAATTGTGCGATGAGGCCGCTCCAGGTCACGGCGAGATAGTTCCATCCGAACAGACGGCTGATCTCCTTCCGCAAAGGCTTGACGCGAGCGAGCGAACCACGCCACCAGTAAGTCGACCGTTCACGATAAAACACCGAGCTCGCTACCGTGGTGGTAATCAATGCTTTCAAGACATGGCCGGCCGCCGTTCCAAGAACCGCGCCGGTAACGCCAAAACCGGCCACGAGAAGTCCGATCACCAAGACCGAACTGATGGCTTGATCAAGAATCTGCAGCCCGGCCACCCACCGGAACCGTTGGAAGGAGGTGAGGATCGCGCCACTGGTCCCATGGAGCGACCAAATCGGGAATGCCGCCGCAAATGCGACCATGAGCCATGCTGCCCCCGGGGCATAAAAGAAATGTTCCGCAACCCACCACGCCGTCGCGGCGACGAGAATGAAAGCGGTGAGTGATACGACAAAATCCAACGTAAAGCCCAACAAGCAGATGCTTTCGAGCGCGTCGTCTTGGTACCGCTCACGAAACGCCGAGATGTAGCGGGTGGTTACGGTGCCGGACTTCACAGCGAGCAGCGCGCCGAGCAACATCGGATACGATATGATCACCGCCGTCAGTCCAAAGTCCTTTGGGCCCAACAATCGCGCGCTGACGACGCTCGCAATCAGGCCAATGGCCGCTGCCAGGTACTGAGATACGGCGAGCAGCACCGCGCCTTCGGTCATCGGATGACGAGCGGCGCGCCGAACCACGGTCATGATGTTTTCGGCGAGCATGCCGACGTGGGCCGCACCGGAGAATGCGGAGCGATCAACGGCGGACAATTTGACATTTTGAAAGCGCTTCATGTCACACGTGCTCGCTTCTAGCGGGATTTATTCACCACCAAAGAGCGCGAACGGATCCTTCGTGGTGCATGACTGTTGTGTCGCGACCTCCTGAGACGTCCAGTTAGTCCCCTCGGGTACAATACAGGTTGACATACTTCGCGGTTTCGACGCGCGAGTCGAGCGCTGCAAGGCGACGATTCGATTCATCAATCATCAATATCTCGAACCCAAGTTCGTCGAGCTTAGCGATCAGCGCGTCGGGCGAGTTACCCGCCAGCCGAAGCGATGATGGATTACATTCAATGAATAATTTGACGTTTCGATCGGCGCAGCTCAGTATCCGTTCCATGCCGTTCAACGCGAGGATCTCTCCTCCTTCGATGTCAATCTTGATCACGTCGGGTTTCATCACGGGACCGAAAAAATCATCGAGCGCAACGGTCTCGACCGTAACTTTTTGGGCTGGAAAGTCCGAGGGAATAAGACTGCTGCGACTTTGATCGCCGCCATGGAGAAAGAAGGTGCGGGCGCCGGCGTCGTCGGAGACCGCTTTCGGTATCACAACCACTCGTTCATGGAGTTTATTCCTCAGGAGATTTTCACTGAGCAAGGCGTAGTTGCGCGGATCGGGCTCGAACGCATAAACCTTGCCATAGGGCCCCACCTGCCGCGCCGCCAAAAGCGTGTACCAGCCAACGAAGGCGCCTATGTCTATGACGGTCATGCCGGGCCCGATGACGCGGGCGAAAAGTCTCGCCGTGAGCGACTCGACTTCATCCTTTCGCAAGGCCTCGAGATAATGACGATGCTCTATAGAGGCAGTGACCTTGAACCCGTCGACCGTCACCGACACGCCTCCTGGCATTAACGGCTGGAGGAGACGCTTTCCTGCGGGCGGCAAAGCCGAGAGCCCTAAGCGGCGGCATGCCCCCGCCACCCTGTCCAGTTTTGTTAAGAGGCTAAGCTGATCCATCACTCAAACCATCTCCGCGTGTTGTTCACTAAATTAAAATAGTCCCTCATTACCGCGCTGCGCTGCAGTCTGAAATCGTTGGTGACTTCAGATTGAGTCGTTCATGCAAGCCCCAAAGGACCGCTTCCGTTTGTTCAATCATCGTTCCGTAGCGAAATCGCTCCACGGTGCGCTGCGCGCCGCTGGCGAGCCGTTCTCTTTCGCCGGGCGAGTCCAACAGTCGCGCAAGAATATCGGATAACGCGCGGTCGGATTCCACAGAAAAGAGCAGCCCGTTTTCGCCGTCACGAATTAATTCAGGCGTGCCGCCGACTGCGGTGGCGACCACGGGCAAGCCAAGGCTCATCGCCTCCAACACCACATGCGGAAAGCCTTCGTGCGTCGAATTGAGCACGAAGAGATCGCAGGCCGCCATCAACGCTAGGGTTTCAGCCTTGGTCCTCTGGCCGGCGAAATAAATCCGCTCGTGCAGACCTCGATCGCGCACCAGAGCTTGCAGTGGCTCCCGTTCCGGTCCATCGCCGATGATGATGAGTGCCGTATTCTGGCACTTACCGACCGACCGGATGATCTCATCGATGCGCTTCAGTGCGATCAGCCGGCCGACGGTCACCAGCTTGAATTTGTTCGGAAAAGGAATGGCTGCCGGAGTGAAAGATTCGCTTTCGATCGAATTATAAATCGTCACGATTTTTTCCCGAGCTACGCCCCACTGTGCAACGGCACGCCCAAGGTAACGACTCGGCACGATCACCGTATCGGCTCGACGAACACAAAAGTTTCTGAGTCCTTTCAATAATTCAGCTTTGACGCCGCACCAACGGTCTTGAAACATTTCGAAACTGCTGGTGAGCCATCGTTTATTCGTTGCCCTTTCCCATGCCCAATCGCCGACCCATTTTTGCACCTGGGGTTTGCGCAGAATGAGGTTGGCCACAATGGCTTCGAGATAAAGTCCGTTGACAAACAACAAGTCAGCGTCCCAGCCCATGCGGATTATCGTGGCTACGGTAAGCGGCACGCGGAACAGCTTGAACCGCGCGCGACGAATTCGACTTACTGAAAATGGATAAGCGCCGTCGTCATCCGGCGAGTCGCTAAGCGTCACCACGGCGACGCGGTGCCCTCGTTTCACCAGGGCGGCGCCGAGCGCCGGAACATAGGTCGCCGGGCCGCCGATGTCCGGCGGAAAAATTCCCGTGACGATCAGCACGTCGAGCTGCGGCCGGTGATCCTCTTCCTTCACTATAGACTCCAGTACAGCACGTTGCTCTTGGCTCCGGCATCGCGGTGCACGCCTTTGATATCGACGAACACGGCTGGTTTGCCGCCGTTGCGCATCAGACCGACGTAGGCTTCCGGCGGCATATCGACGAACATGCGGTGCGGCACGGCCAAGACGACGGCGTCGAATTTCTCTTTTGACCCAAAGGGGTTCTTTATCCCGCGCATGTTGTATTTCTGCAGTTCGCCGGATCCCACAAACGGATCGTAAACATTGACATTGACCTCGTTGTTCTCGAGTTCTTGCACCACCTCGGTGACCCGGGTGTTGCGCATATCGCTGACATCTTCTTTGAACGTCGCCCCGAGGATCAGCGTCGACGCGCCGCGGACCACCCGGCCGGCGCGAATCAACAGCTTCACGGTTTCCTGAGCAACGTAGTGGCCCATATAGTCGTTAATCCTGCGACCGGCGAGAATGACGTCCGGATGATGATCGATTTCCTGGGCTTTGAAGGTCAAATAGTACGGATCCACCGGGATGCAGTGGCCGCCGACGAGGCCCGGCTCGTAACGCAAAAAGTTCCATTTGCTTCGCGCCGCTTTTAACACCTCCCCGGTATCCAAACCCATGCGGTGAAATAGCACGGCCAGCTCGTTCATCAGAGCAATGTTCAAATCCCGCTGCACGTTTTCGATCACCTTGGCCGCTTCCGCCGTGCGGATCGTCGGTGCTTTATAGACGCCCGCCTTCACGACCAGACCATAAACCGCGGCGAGCTTTTCAGTGGTTTCTTCGTCTTGCCCTGCGACAATCTTGGTTATTTTGTCGAGCGTGTGCTCGGTATCTCCCGGATTGATGCGCTCCGGCGAGTAGCCCACTTTGAAATCGCGCCCCGCTTTCAGTCCCGATTCCTGCTCGAGCACGGGTACACAAATCTCTTCCGTACAACCGGGATAGACCGTCGACTCATAAACCACCGTCGCGCCGCGGGTGAGATTTTGTCCGACCAGACGGCTGGCATCGACCAGGCAAGAAAGATCCGGCCGCTTGGCCTTGTCGACCGGTGTCGGCACGGCGACGATAACAAAGGCGGCACGCCGCAAGTGAGACGGATCGCTGGTGAGCTCCAACAGTTTCTCGTGCAGATCGGCTTTCTCGACTTCGCCGTTGCGGTCGGTTCCCTTGCGCAGCTCTCGAACCCGATGCTCATTGATGTCGAAGCCGATCGTCGGGATTACTTTGCCGAAGGCGGTCGCCAAAGGCAGGCCGACGTATCCCAAACCGGCGACTGCGACAGAACGGGGCAAGTTTGTTTTCATGGTTTACCGACTCCCTCCTCGACGAACTCTAGACGTAGTTGTTTAATCCACAGGCCTTGTTTCGCGCATTGAGAACGGATTTGCCGGGCATGATCGCGGGTGAGACTGCCAGGCGATGAGATGATGCAGCCGCGCACTTGTTCGCGTTGCAAAATTTGCGGCAGCTTTTCTGGCCCGCCAAAAATTTTCAATCCCAACACGCTGCTTCCCTCTTTTCTGGGATCGTCATCGAGAAATCCCACCGGCTGATAGCCGACCCGCGGGTTTTCTCGACAAACGCGCACCAAGACCTCGGCGCCGTCACCGGCGCCGTAAATCAGCACCGGCACTTGATCCGGCCTTGGCCGAGAGACGAACAGTCCGAACAATCGAAATGACAGGCGGCTGCCAGCCATGCCGAGAAAGAGCAGCAGGCTGTAAAGGATGAACACGGATTTTGAATAACCGACGAAGCGATAAACGACCATCAGCGCACCAACCGTCAGGATTGTTCCGAAGACCACTGCCGCGCCGATGCGCACGAGCTCGTGTAAACCCGTGTAACGCCAGAGTCCGCGGTAGACGCCCGACAAAATCAAAGACAGATAGGTCGCGACCCAAACAATAGGCAGTGAGGTGATGTACAACTCCGTCAGCGAGTCGTTCATATTGAATTCGTAGCGCAGGACAAATCCGAGGTAGTAAGAAAGAGCGATCACAAAGAAGTCCAGCACGATTTCCAGCAATCGGCCTTTGTAGGTGAGCGCCGACAACCACAGCGCGAGCTTTTTGTCCGACTTAATTTGGCCGCGCTCGCTATCGGACACGATCTCGACTTGCGCCAAGTAAGCGGCAAACAGAGCGAAGCAAAGAATCACTAGTGGAAGAAAGGCCAGGCTCAGATCGTAATCGAAGCGCTCGAACAACAGCGCGCTCGCTCCCGAGACGGCGGCGATCAAGTAGAGCAGCAGCACCGCTTGCGCCTCGCTTAGCCCCAAAACGACGAGGCGATGCGACGCGTGATCTTTACCGCCCTGCGAAATGGGCTGGCCCCGCAGTACGCGCGTCACAGTCACCAAGGATGTGTCAAGTATCGGTACGAGCAAGATACAAGTCGGGACCGCAACCAGAGAGAGAATGTTGGAAGCTTCCCCGTTTGCCTGAATGGTTAACAGACTGAGTGACGTTCCCAGAAAAAGGCTTCCGGCATCGCCCATGAATATTGCGGCCGGGTGAAAATTATAAAAAAGAAATCCGGCCAAAGCGCCGGCAAGAGCCAATGCGATAATCATGGAGTCGCGATCGCCCTGCTGATTAAACAAGAACGCCAAATAGACCGCGGCGATAAGACCGATTCCGGAAGCCAAGCCGTCCATGTTGTCGAGCAAGTTGAGCGCATTGGTCAAACCAACGATCCAAACGGCCGTCAGCAGAGCGTCTAACGGCCCCCAAGAAAAAAACTTGAGGCGATAGCCAAAGCAAAGCGCCGCGGCGGCGGCAATAATCTGAAAGAGCAATTTCGTTGCCGGACGAAGCTGCCGGAGGTCGTCGTACATGCCGGCAGCGAACATCATCGCGCCAACGACGAAGAACGACACGCCTGTCGAAAGATTCGAGGAATGAAGCAGCGCGACGAACAAAAACGGCGGCCAGAAGGCGAGTCCCCCGAGCGTCGGTGTGGGACGGGTGTGCCACCTTTCTCGCTTAGGCAAAGCGATGCAGCCCCATCGCGCCGCCAACCGGCTGACTAGGGGCACGCTGGCAATCGTGAGAATCAGTGCGGCAGCTGGGACGATAAGAATCGCAGCGCTATCCCATGATCCGTTCATATGACTGTGCAGTCGACGTGGCTCGAGCAGCTAGAACGAATTTCCCACCGCAAGCTGCCAGGCGTTTGCCGGCTGCGGCGCACTCTCCTTGTGGTAATACTCGATCACGCTTTCAACGATCTCTTGCGTACTTTGGGTGGGTCGAAAATTGATGAATTTTTTGATCTTGCCAATGTCGGGCACGCGCCGCTGCATGTCTTCGAAGCCTTCTTCATAGGCCTGATCATACGGGATAAAACGGATCGGCGAGTTGCTCCGCGTCATCGTTTTTACCATCACCGCAAGTTCCGCGATCGTGATTTCCTGCTCGCTGCCGACGTTAAAAATCTCCCCGACCGCACCGGGGTGACCGATCAATCGGGAGAGCGCTTCGACCGTGTCGCTGACGTGACAGAAACAGCGCGATTGTTTGCCGTCTCCGTAGACGGTAATGGGCAGCCCCGCGAGGGCCTGGCGCACGAAGTTGGGCAACACCATGCCATAGCGTCCCATCTGGCGGGGTCCCACCGTGTTGAAGAGCCGGGCGATCACCACCGGCAACTTTTTTTCTTTCCAATAGGCCAAGGCCAAGAACTCATCGATGGCCTTCGAGCAGGCATAACTCCAGCGGCATTTAGAAGTCGGCCCCATGACCAGGTCATCGGCTTCGGAGAAAGGAATTTTGCTCGCCTTGCCGTACACTTCCGACGTACTGGCGACGAGCACCTTTTTTTTCTTCTTGGCGGCAAACTCCAAAACGCCCTCGGTCCCCTTGACGTTGGTCTCGATCGTGTGGACCGGACTCTCGACGATCAGCCGGACTCCGACCGAAGCGGCGAGGTGAAAGATGGCATCGCACTCATCGACGAGCTCGGCGAGTAAAGGCCGATTAAAAATCGTATCGATGACGTACTCGAAGCCTGGCTTGTGTTTCAAATGTTCGATGTTGTGCATCGATCCGGTGCAGAGATCGTCCATCACTGTAACCTGGTGTCCTTCGCGGAGAAGCCTTTCGGCCAAATGTGAGCCGATGAACCCTGCTCCGCCCGTGATCAAATAATGCATTTAAACTCCTCCTCCCTGGATAAATTTCCCGCGTTGCCGATCAAAATAGTTAAAAACCCCTCACCTGACTGACCTTCCCGTCGTAATGAACTCGTGACGCCGCGCGCTAATTCTTCCGTCGCTGATCGAGCCGTACATTGGTCTTCAGGCAAGCTTAACGGAAGAATAATAGTCGTCGCCGTAGTGCATGTAATAGTCCTCATATTCGGCGCTGCGCAGATCCACACGGTTCAGTAATACGCCGAGGATCTTTGCCTGGTGGTCATTTTTCAATTGGGAGATCGCCGCTTTGACCATACTTTTCGACGTCTCTTGCCCGCGCACGACATAGACCACGCCATCGACCATGGTCGACAGCACGATGGCGTCGCTGACCGGCATGACCGGCGGCGAATCGATGAACACAATTTTTTGGACGCAATCAGCTCAGTGGGATTCGGCGCGACCGCACCACAGTTGAGCACCGATAGATTGGCAATCGGCGTCGGCTTGATCACATTGGCCAACGCCTCTTGGCCAACCAGAAAGTCGGTGAGCCCGCGCTCGTTGGACACCCTCAAAGCCCGGTGGCACGACGGCCGGCGCAGATCCGCATCGATCACCAGACACTTGTAGCCAAGTTGAGCGAACATGATCGCCGTATTGGCAACCGAAATGGTTTTTCCTTCACCAGCCGTGCTGCTGGTGAAGAGAATGGTTTTGGGCGGTTCCCCCGGTCGCGAATACAGAATGGACGTACGCAATTTTCGATACGCCTCGGTAATTACGGTGAAACGTAGATCGGCTGGCGCCGGGCTTTTGCTCGGAACGCATAATTTGGAATCCATCGCCGGCGGGCGACCGACAAACGGCAACTTCCAATTGGCGCCGTTCTTGGGAACGCTGAAAAAGTCCGGCACGACGACCAAGTTGGCAAGCCGCAAATAGCGTTCGACATCTTCTGGGGTTCTCAAAGTGTCATCCAAATGCTCCGAAAGAAAAGCCCAACCCAATCCCCCCATCAATCCCAGCACCACAGCCATCATCAGGATCAGCTTCTTCTGCGGTTTGGAAGGCGCAAGCGGTGTTTCCGCGTTGTCGAGAACGGAAACGTTGGAAGAGGGAATCTCCGCCGTGACGCTGATCTCCTTCATGCGTTCCAACACGCTGTCGTAAAGTTGATTGTTGGTGTCCGCCTCGCGCGATAGAATCGCGTATTCCACGGAAGCGTCTTTTAAAGCCAGGGCATCGGACTTTTGTTTGTCCATTTGACTCCTGAGCTCTTTTTCCTTTGACGCGGCAGCATAAAAGGCCGAGTTGATTCCTTCGACGACGCCTTTAATTTGTTGCGACAGCCTCTGTCTGGCTTCCTCGACTTGGGCCTGGATTTGCGCCAATCGAGGATAACCGGACTTGAACTGCGCCGCGAGGTTAGCCTGCTGCCCTTCGAGCGTCACCAATTGCGATTTAAGATTTTGAATCAGTGGATTAGTGATCACCGCGGGCAGAGAGTCATATTCGCGCTGTTTGATTAGTCGGGCCTGTGATTCCAGCCCGATCCGTTCAGCCTCGGCCTCCGTGAGACGTTTGTTAAGATCCGCCAGGCGATCGACGACGATATTTTCCTTATCATCGAGCGAAATGATCCCTTTGCCTCGACGGAAACGGTTCAGAGCTTCTTCCGAATTCTGCACGCGCTGCTTGAGCTCGGCCAATTTGGTCTCGAGAAATTTCTTGGCATCTTCGTTCGCGCGCGAGCGCAGCTTCAGGCCTTGACGAATGAACGCATTGGCGTGCGCGTTGGCTATATTGGCGGAAAGCGACGGGTCCGGCGTGCTCACCGCGACGTTTACCAAACGACTGCGCTTAACCGGCTCCACTTCCAGCGCCCCTGCGTAAGCATCGATCAGCCGCGAATCGACGCCCGACGGATCGCGCGGGCTGTTGCTGCGGACATTACTCGGGATCCAGCTGTTGACCATGGCCCACAAACTCGCGAGCGGATCCCCCAAGCCGGTTTTTCCGGCAAAAGCGGCGTTCTTGTCGAGCCCGAGCTGTTTGATCACATCCGCCGCCAAACTCCGGCTGCGCAGCATTTCGTATTGGCTCTGATAATAATTGTGTTCGTCGGATTCGACCGATTCGGAAATCACCTGCTGAATGTTGACGACCTGGGGACTTTTGCGCTCGATAACTAGCTGGGCCTTTGCGGTGTAAATCGGGGTTGCCGTCAGAACGAAGATCAGTGCGATGATGATCGCAGCGAACAAGCAGCCAATGATTTTCCATTTATGCTTTCGAATGATCTGCCAGTAATCTCGCACGCCGGGAGCGTCCTCTGGTTCCTGTACACCGCGCGCTTGGGCCATTGGGTCGTCTTGATCCGGAACAATATAAATCGTGCCTCGGCTCGAATATGGAGAAACTTCGTTCATAAGTATCCTCTCCTGATGAAACTTTGGGACCTCAGCGAACCGGAATGCTAGCCCCCACGCTCATGATGGATGTGAAGAAGCGATAAATCCCGTACGCCACCAATTTCGGACCGGACGAAGTCACATCAACGACGTCACCTTCTCGAAGCGGCAAATCAGGCTGAGCGCCGCTTCTGATCGCGTCTAGATCTGCCGTGAATGACGCTTTCTGTCCGGACTTTTCAGTCCGTGTGAGTTGGACCGATCCTCTGTCCGCCGGAAAACTCGGGCCGCCGGCCGCGGCCACGGCTCCTAGAATCGTCAGGCCTGGACTGATCTTGTAAGCGCCCGGCTTCTCGACCCACCCTTGAACCAACACCTCGCCGGCCCCCGGAACCATAATGATGTCGCCAGGGCGCGCGGGCATTTGCAGATAGCGCTCTTGGTTCGCTCGGCTAATGCTATCGAGACTAATATTGATGGGTTCGACGTTTTTAAGAATCAGCGCGGAAGGATCTTGCCTAACGACCTGCAGAGGAAGGGACTTGGCGACCTCCGCTGCCTTGTCCTTATCGGCCGGCTCCGCCGGGACAAACAAGACACGCTCTGACGCTTCCGGCTTCATGCCTCCCGCCTGCGAGATCATGTCCAGAAGCGTGTCGTAGGGGCTCGCTAGATTGTAAAGCCCAGGTTTCTGCACCGCGCCGATCACTGCGACTTGTCGACTGCGAAATTCTTTCACGAACAGATTGATCTGCGGATTGTGCATGTATTTTTCTTCGAGTCGCCGGCGAATCTCATCACGCAAGGCCTTGTCTGTCATGCCCGTGGTCTTGATGACCCCGACAAACGGCAGAGTAATGGTTCCGTCGCCATTGATCCGTTCGGACATGTTCTTGATTTCTTCCATGCCAGGAACATTTATCTCGATGACATCACCCGGTCCGATCGTATAATCGTTGGCGCCTTGCTGTTGCGTTCGCTTTTCCCACAGAGCCGTCAGCCTTTGGGTGTCATCACTTTGTTTTGCTTTTTCCATTCCGACCGCCGCGGTGGTATCACCTGCAACGGGAACTGCGGCGCCTGCGGATTTATTGTTGTTGGGTCCCGCCGAGCACGCGGACAAAAATACCATCAGCACTGCGACTCGTGACCAGCGTGTGATAGACACCATAAATAGTCTCTCCTGCCCGGAAAGAAGGATTGCTATCATTTGCTCCGAGTTCAATTGAACTTTCGTCAGAATGTTATTATGCTGACAAACGCAACGGGGAGGACGGCCCTGTCGTTGACACACACCTTTGATACAAAAGCACCCGATTGGACCCTCCCTTTATGGGACCTTCGCCAAAAGTCATCCCGTAAAGGAAGCCGATACCTACCCCGTTGCTTGATTTAACGGCTCGTCGAGTTCCCCTTCAAGTCAAAATCCGCGCTCTAACTCTTAACTCAAAAAATTGCCTGCGAGCGACGCGTCGCTTACTTCACGAGACGCAAACTAACCACATCCTGAGTCATTTTGTGTGTTGAATTTGTCGTTCAACAAATCATTCATCTGCATGATCCCACCAAACTCGCAGCCCACAGAAATAAAAGAATTTCGCTCGTTGATTTTTGAAAAACTCCCCGCCGTGCCATGCCAGTTTCTTTTTTTCGAATTCGCGATACACGTAGCTGCAAATCCTATGCCCCGACCGCAGGGCGGTAAATTGTTTGATTCTGGACCATTCATAATCCTACCATTTCGAATACGCTATTTTTCCGAAGGAATTCTCCTTCGAGACGGTTGTGTTTTTACTACAAGCGAGGTTATTGTTGCAGCCTTCTTTATGGGAGCGGAGTCAACCTAGGAAAAAGCGCTGCGCTGGTTTTGCGCATCATTTTTTTTTCACGTCTAGAAATCCCACCTCTGAGACGGTTTGAAGGCGTTGTTTTGCACCTGAAACATTCGCACGCATTCACCCTGTTCCACTAGCGAACACGCGCATTTTGGGCATAGAATTATTTCAAATGTTGTAGGTGCGGCGCAATGAATCGCGGTTGCGTAATTTTTTCCCATCGCGAGTAAAATCTATCGGACCGCAAGTCAACCGGACTCGCTGCATTGGCCGGCAATGGTGAGAAGAAAGCTCGCGCAGAGTGAGCACACATTCACCGCGTCAGCGCATCGCCGGCGAATGAACTCATAGCAATGTGCTGTCAGGCCCGGAACCGCTCGTTAGTTCCGATATGCTTTTAAGCTGCAGAGCGTCGGAGTGTGCGAGCCGAGTTAAACGCTCTTCTGTTTGTCCGTATCGTCGTGCAGACAGTCTACTTCGTGTCGTCGGAGCTGTTCGTACGTCTGAAATGACTGACCACAATGGGTGCACTCAAACGAATTCGCCGTTTGATTTCGCCGGATGTATCCCCAGACTTCCGGGTACGCGATTCTTTTTGCCTGATATCTCATAGCCATTCGTTAACCCGATTGAAGGTTAACGCCTTGTTTGAATTTAGATCGTCAAAATATTTTATCTGCTCCACCTTAGCTTAGAATTATTCTCACTCATCGGCGCTCGGATGCTTCGTATGGTCACTCGGCTGCTCGCTATCAACGCAAATTGCCTCGACAAAACTTTAACCGTTTGGCTGTGTTTCTTAAATTCTGCGCAACGCCTATGCCAACCCCTCATTTTTTAACTAACTATGCAACTTATTAGAATCTTTTTATCCAATGGCGATTGAGCAATGGATGTTTTGGCCTTGTTTCCCTACAGGGGTGTCCGTAATTCTCTTTCCGAATCCTCCAGTTAAACAGCAATCTAGTGTCCTGGCCCAGAAGTTTATTTAAAAACTCCAAACCATGGCACTCTGGTTGAAGCCCACTCAAATCCCCCTCTATCCCCTTTATTCACAGGGGGAATTTTCGTTCCAGGACTCTAACCCCGAGGGGGAAGGGGAGATTTGTGGGCGGAGTGAGGCGTGGAATTATGTCGCGAACTTCTCGGTCACCACACTAGATTATTCTTGGCGCAATCACGTCGTTTGTTCTGGGGATTGCCGTGGGTGACAGTTCATGTAGGAATAGCCCCCCATTATTTTGGCTGTCAGTTTATTTCGCACACGATTTTCCTTTGACGGATCGAGGCTTTTGTAAAAATTAGGCCGTTGCCTTTGAGCCGACACCCGGATTCCGAGCGAGGGGTGGAATATCTTCGACCTCTCGCTCGGAGTTGTTTTCTAACGTATTTGAAGCTCGCCTGAGCCCGTTTGCCGGCTTGATAAAAATTGCGCGCAATGCGCGCTTTCAGATTCTGTACCGCGAACGGTACACCCGTCTACAATTTTCTCATCTATGGGAGAAAACTTTTGCGTTTTCCGAAAATTTAGGCTAAACAGAGCACTAGTTGTACGCGCTAGTGCTCATACTTCGTTATCTCACTCCTATCATTCTACTGTTTTTTCTGCCTAGGCCAGCATTAAGTCGGTTCATAACCAGCGCGGAAGAGTTCTCTTCGGCCAAAGATGTCACTTTTAGCTGGACCCATGCGCGGTCAAGGAGCCTGAAGATTCTCCTCGAGTATCGCGATACCGACAACACCTGGCGCCGCGTCAACTTAGGATCGGGATTCCTGGTGTCGCCGGACGGTCTCTTTGTCACCGCCTACCATGTAATGAAATATTGTCTACAAGCTCAAAAGGGAAGCAGCGGCCTATCTGTAAAAATCGACTGCTCGACGGCGCGCCCGGGTGTGCGCTATGTGGCTGAGAACGACGATAGAGAATTTCAAATTGACATCATCTCTTATCTGAAAGAGGCGGATTCCACGAATGGGAAGGAGAGACACACGCCCGACGAAATTATCAAACAACGAGATTTCGTCATCGCCAAGTTGAAGGCCGACACGACGAGTTCATTTTCGTTCTGGAAGTTAAGAGACTTCGACCAAGCAAGCATAGATGTGAGCAATCCTGGCGCGGACTTTCAACTAACGCCGTTGCTGCCGCCTAAAAGAGTATTCATCACCGGATTTCCGAAAGACCACGATTTTGTAATCTCAGCAGGTTTTTTGAATTTGACGGAAAAGAATCGGCGCGGTTATTTTGCCGCGGATCTAAAGGTCTACACGACGCCTTACCTGGAAAGCCAGGGCGTCGCCATCGATACCCAGTGGGGTATGCGCATCGAAAACCACATGAGTGGAGGGGCGGTGGTTGACGCATCTGGCTATGTAGTCGGATTGGTCGTCAACGGCAATCATAATACCGCAGGCATTCTGTCGATAGAGAACATCCTTTCAACTTTCTTTTCCCGAGCGGCCAACTCAGTAGCACGTCCAGCTGTATTCCTGAATCCGACGGACACACCTCTGTACCTTAAACGGCAAGCCCTTCAATAGGGAAGACACGTCAGGCTATAAGCGTAAGCGCTTGGGGCAAGTAATTTTGTCCGTGAAAGCCGAGCCATCCCAGCTTAAACCCCCAAATCCGAGGTAAGGAATGGACGATACGATACAGATCAATAACCCAGAACATAATATTGGCCGAATCCGGTGGGCATGTTTTCTTGTAACCCGCCCGTACCACTGTAACAAGTAATTACGTTTCCCTCCTCAAAAAAAACGTTGAGACATTTCAATGTTTTAGCTAGCTACCTCACAGTTTGGACGGACTAATGTCACAGATATTTACACTCTTTTCTCAACCCTAGGTTAAAAACTACCTCGTTATCCAGTAGTTACAAGGCGGCACCGATCTTGCTCACTAGCAAAGATAACTCGACCGTTTGCCCTTGATACTATGTGGACACTCGTTGATCCGCTAAGTTCCATTGCGTGCATCCACCCGACAACAATGGGTTTTCGCAACGGGAGGTATATCCAATGTCGAAAAGAATTCTCTGGAGAGCCTTGTTTTTCCTAACGGTTTTGCTTGCTGATCGGCCGGCTCTTGCGGCCAGCATGGTGTTATTCGATTTCGATCAGATTCAGAGTCATTCGAAGAAAGGCGTGGACGCCTCTGATGTCGAGGCGTACATGGAGGGGTTGTTTGGATCTGATATCATCCTGAGTCAAAAAACGACGGACGTTAACTCGGCCTTGAGGGTCGGCAAAGGTAAAGGCGCACCCGCCATCACAATCGATTTTGGCATTAATCCGATCGACTCGTTCAGCGTCGATTTTCAGCTCTTTAAGAAAGCAAAAAGCTTCACCATCTTGGCCGATGGTGTCGCCGTCAATCAGCAGACTTTATCAAAAGCTCAAAAAAATGCAGGTTTGACGGGGCATCAGGGTAGCTATTTCTTCGATACTCCGGTTCACACGTTACAGTTCGTAGGTTTACAAAAGAAATCATTCGCCATCGACAACCTCGCGATCAACATTCCCTACGACGAATCCGAGAGCGGCCCGAATGAGAATGGGAACAACTCGTCCGGAATCTTTCTCAGCGCACAAGGTCTTGGCGGTAATATCGTCAACATTAACCAAGTCACCGCAGACGTCGCAGAGCCTTCGTCGTTACTAATGCTGGCTATGGGTTTGTATGGCACACTGGTCTCTCGAAGGCTTCGCGCGCGGTAAAAGGTGTCGAGAACAGAAAAGAATTACTAGGTCTCTCGTGCTTCCGCGCCCCTTAGAATGCAGCGGCGCATCCCCCGCAGCCAGTTATCGGTTGCGCCGCTGCCCCTCCCTAGTTTAAGCGATGATAAATTCTTCTACTTGCTACTGCCTAATCCCGGCGTGAGATATTTCGTAGCCAGAAAACGCTAGAGTCGACGCGAGAATGTGGCGGGTGTAAGTCTTAAGATATCAGCACGCTGTTCGATATCTTGACTTGCCTTAACAAATCAGTGGAGGGAAAAGTCCATGGAAACAAAAGTCTCCTCTTGCCTAAGGGGCAATCCGCCGCTGACGTGGATGTCCCCGTCAACGACGGATTGCTATGATCCCTTCTCAGCTTTGTTCAGCTAACGAGTTTAGCGTTCGCTGCTGCTACCACTTCCGCTTACGCTGCCGCTGC